>Ga0209614_1000050_pt1 | contig 101547 bp, 110 predicted proteins | sample BlaSprsedimmetaG_FD_185484 | JGI IMG/M metagenome (GOLD analysis project Ga0209614, IMG submission 185484) | Hot spring sediment bacterial and archeal communities from California, USA to study Microbial Dark Matter (Phase II) - Blank Spring... ... | reverse complement strand
CTCCCCCGCCGCCGGCGGGGGAAGCCACCCCTCCTTGCAAAAGAGGGGATTTGGCCTTGGGAAGGGTGGGGATGGTAAGTATAGTCCGGGTGCGACTTGAAGTCGCGCCCGGACTTTAAAGACCTTCCCTATCCATTAAAACGTTTCTCCACCACCGACCAGTCGACCATTTTCCAGAACGACTCGATGTAATCGGGTCGCCGGTTCTGGTAATCAAGATAATAAGCATGCTCCCACACATCACAGGTCAGCAGGGGCTGCAGACCCCTCCTCAGGGGGTTCCCGGCATTTGGTTCCTGTACAATGTCCAGGTTGCCATCTTTTGTTTTGACCAGCCAGGCCCAGCCCGATCCGAAAAGTGTAGCAGAAGCTTTCGAAAATTCCTCCATCAGGGCATCCAGACTGCCAAAAGCTCCCTCAATGGCACGTTTTAATTCTCCTTCCGGTTTCTCTTTCGGTTTCGGATTCAACCCGGTAAAATAAAAGGTATGATTCCACACCTGGGCGCCATTGTTGAATATGCCGCCTTCAGCTTCCCTGATGATTTTCTCCAGGTCAGCCTGAGCAAATGGAGTGCCTTCGATAAGCTTGTTCAGGTTGTTTACATATGCCTGGTGGTGTTTGCCGTGATGGAATTCAAGAGTCCTCCGGCTAATATGCGGTTCCAGGGAATCCAGTGCATACGGTAATTCAGGTAAGGAAAAGGCCATGGTTGATAGTTTTTTGTTGTTTAATTGTATGCAGAAGATACAAAATTTTTCCCTGTAATCCATACTTAATGGGAAATCACTTTTCACTATCTACTATACAGGTTTATAAAAAAAATACCGTCACGAAAAATGTGTGACGGTATTCTATTGAAAAGGTATTGAGTCATTACTTACTGAACCTGCGTGCCACTTCATCCCAGTTTACCAGGTTCCAGAATGCTTCGATATAGTCGGGACGGCGGTTCTGATATTTCAGATAGTAGGCATGCTCCCACACATCTAGCCCCAGAAGAGGGATTCCCTTAACTTCCACAAAATCCATCAAAGGGTTGTCCTGATTGGGTGTGGAGGTAACAGCCAGTGATCCGTCCTCCTTTCTGATCAGCCAGGCCCAGCCCGATCCGAACCGGTTGGCTGCAGCCTGCGAAAATTCAGATTTAAAATTCCCGAAAGAACCGAATTTCCGGTTTATGGCATCCAGCAATTCACCTTCGGGCACTCCTCCTCCATCGGGCGAGAGTATGGTCCAGAACAGGTTATGGTTAAAATAACCTCCTCCATTATTTCTCACCGCAACCGGGTATTCCGACATACTGGCCATGATTTCCTCAATGCTGAGTGATTCCGCAGGGGTCCCCTGTATGGCATCATTTAACTTGGATGTATAAGCCCCGTGATGTTTGGTATGGTGTATCTCCATTGTCCTGATATCGATATACGGTTCCAGGGCATCATAATCATAAGGTAAATCGGGTAATTTAAAAGCCATGGTATCTTCGTTTTATGGGTTTTACTATTTGTGTTCATTCTTAATAAGAAAACAATCAAACGGACCATTTGTTCACATTTTCAAACTGGCTGTGATATTTTGCTATCTTCAACCCTTCTTTTCTCTACACTGACCCATGAACCGGAAGATTCTGAATCTGGCCGTGCCGAACATCATCAGCAACATTACGGTACCCCTGCTGGGAATGGTCGACCTGGCACTGGTGGGGCATCTGGATTCTGCAGTTCATATAGGAGCCATAGCCCTGGGAGGGACCATTTTCAATTTCATATACTGGGGATTCAGCTTCCTGCGTATGGGAACCAGCGGTTTTACCGCCCAGGCATACGGAAAAGGAGATTTTATGGAAGCAACTTTATGGCTGGTAAGGGCGCTCGGGGCAGGACTGGCCGGCGCCATGCTGGTTTTGTTACTGCAACGTTCCATTGGATGGGTCAGTTTTACATTGTTCGGAGGAAGCGAAGAAGTGGAATACTGGGCGGCCAGGTATTTTTACATCAGGATATGGGCTGCCCCGGCCACCATTACACTCTATGCCTTTACCGGTTGGTTTATCGGCATGCAGAATGCCCGGTTCCCCATGATCATAACCCTGGCAGTCAACCTGCTGAATATAGGCTTCAATACTCTGCTGGTACTGGGAGCGGGCATGCGTTCAGACGGGGTAGCCCTCGGCACTGTGCTGGCTCAATACAGCGGTCTGGGCATAGCTATCTGGCTTTACCTGAAATATTACCGGAAGGCCGGCACAAAAACCAGCATCCTCAAAGCCTGGGATAAAGACGCATTAAAAAAGTTTTTCCTGGTCAACAAGGATATTCTGATCCGCACCCTGTGCCTCATCTTCGTTTTCACCTTTTTTACAGCCAAATCAGCCAGTCGCGGCGATATTATCCTGGCCGTTAATACATTGTTGCTTCAGTTTTTTATGGTCTTCTCTTACCTGATTGATGGTTTTGCCTATGCTGCCGAGGCGCTCACCGGAAGATACAAAGGAGGAGGCAACCTGCCCATGTTGAAAAAAACAGTACGGTATTTGTTTGCCTGGGGTTTTGCCCTGAGTATTCCTTTTGCTCTTTCCTATCTGGCAGGCGGAGAATTCCTGATCCGGATACTGACGAGCAATCGGGAAGTGATTACCGGTGTTCAGCCATACATGTTCTGGACAGTGATAATTCCTCTTATCACTTTTCCGGCTTTTCTATGGGATGGAATTTATATCGGAGTAACCGCCTCGGCCGGCATGCGGAACAGCATGCTGATCTCTCTGACACTTGTCTTTCTGCCGGGTTATTATTTCCTGACCCCCATACTGGGAAATCACGGATTGTGGCTGGCCATGATGTTGTTTATGGCCAGCCGGGGGCTGGTGCAGACGGTTCTATCAGCAAAATCAGTTTTCGGGAAATAATAGATCAGGACTGCGAGGCCGAAACAGGGCCTTTTTCCATTTTTTCTTCAACAAAAGAAGCGATCCGGATTCCGAAAAGGTAAATCCTTACATCATACAGTTTCACATGCCACTTCCGGTCGAGGGAAGGGACGCTTCCCCGGTAATCCGTTGTTCTTCCAAACATGGGATGCTTTTTCCCGTTCTTTCGCACTGTATCTCAAAACATAAATTAACAATGCAAATTTACATTTTATCAGTCAATTTACTAATTGTCTGATAACTATTTTGATCAACCGCTAATCAACAGCCATAAATCATCAATGAATGTAGATAAATTCATATCTTTGTTTAAGATATGGACCATAATAAGAAAATAATTATGACGGTTATTTCACGCGATACAAGCATTGAAGTACTGGTGGAAAAAATCCCGGCCTCGGTGTCATACCTTATGAAAGAAGGTATCCGGTGTATAGCCTGTGGAGAACCCATCTGGGGTACGCTGGAAGAGGCAGCCCGTGACAAGGGATTTGACGATGACACCATCGACCGCTTTGTGAGGGAGCTGAATGAGCTGGCATTATCTCCCCGAGAAGAAAAGCAGGATCCTTCTGTTCGTGTGAAAAAGCTGAAAGATCTCTGACCGGCCTCCTTCACTCATAGCTTCCCTCCATCAGGTATTCCTTCACATAGTGCCTGATCCCCTCCTCAAGGGGAGTAAATGATTTTTTGTATCCTGCCCGGTGCAGCTTTCCCATCGTTGCTTCAGTAAAATACTGGTACTTGTCCCTGATATCCTCAGGAGTATCGATAAAACGAATTTTTTCTGATTTTCCGGAAGCGGCAAACACACTTCGGGCCAGATCGAGAAAAGTGCGGGCCCTTCCGGTTCCCAGGTTAAATATTCCGCTGTGTTTCCGTTGCTGCATCATCCACACCATTACACCGGTCACATCCTTAACATAAATAAAATCACGTTTTTGTTCACCGTCATTCACATCCGGGCGATGTGACCGGAACAGCTTCATTTCACCTGTTTTGCTGATCTGGTGCCAGGCATGCAACACTACCGATGCCATTCTGCCCTTATGGTATTCATTCGGACCATATACATTGAAAAATTTCAGGCCTGCCCAGAAATACGGTTTTTTCTCCTGTTCCAGTACCCACCTGTCGAATACCTGTTTCGATTCACCATAAGGATTCAATGGTTTCAGGCCGGGAATCAGCCGGTGGTCGTCATCATACCCCTTTTCTCCCATACCGTAAGTAGCTGCAGAGGAAGCATAGATCAGCGGCAGTCCATACCTTATACAGTCCTTCCACACCTGTCGGGAATAGTCAACATTCAGCACACGGAACACGTTCCGGTCGAACTCTGCAGTATCGGTTCTGGCTCCCAGGTGAAATATGAACTGCACAAAACGGTGGTTTTCAGAAAGCCAGGTAAAAAACTTATCCCTGTGAACTTTTTCTGTCAATTCCTTTCCGGCAAGATTCCGGTTTTTATCTTCGCGGCTAAAATCGTCTACAGCCACCACATCGCGGTATCCTTCCGCGTTAAGCCGGGCCACCAGGTTGCTTCCGATGAATCCGGCCGCACCAGTAACAATGATCATAGTATGTAAATTATACTGCGAAAATAATCATTTCGGGCCATGTTAACGAATGCGCTCATTATGAATGATTTCCTAAACAACCATTTATCTGTGAAAGATTTTCTATCTTTGCCAGGTTCAAAGGCCCCAATCATCTGAGCATGCTTTATCTGACACGCAGGGAAAGGTTCAATGCCGCGCACCGGATGTATCATCCGGAATGGACGGACGACAAAAACCTGGAGGTATTCGGAAAATGTTCCAATCCCAACTGGCACGGGCATAACTATAATCTGTTTGTCACTGTCAAAGGGGAGCCTCATCCGGAAACCAGCCTGGTGGTCAATCTGAAGGAACTGAGCCGGGTGATCAGGGAAAAGGTGGTCGAGCCACTGGATCACCGGAACATGAATCTGGAGGTGGATTTCATGGAAGGAAAAATCGCCTCCACAGAGAACCTGGCCATGGCTATCTGGGAAGTGCTTGAAAAGGAAGTACAAGTGCTGGGGGTAAAATTACACTGTATCAGAATTGAAGAGACAGAAAATAACATTGTGGAATATTACGGAGAAATAAATCATGGAAATTATTAACGACGGTATAGAAACACGTGATGATTTTGGTTATTCCAAAATCGAAAGGTACGATGCCGAATCAACGCGCCAGCTCGCTGAAAATTATAGAAACATCCTGAAACTGCTCGGTGAGGATCCTGAGCGGGAAGGCCTGCTGGACACCCCCGTGCGGGTAGCCAAAGCCATTCAATTCCTCACCAGCGGATACGATATCAATCCGACCGATATTCTTTCGAAGGCCCGGTACAAGGAAGAATACAAGCAAATGGTCATAGTGAAGGATATTGAAGTGTATTCCATTTGCGAGCATCATATGATCCCTTTTTTCGGGAAAGCTCATGTTGCCTATATTCCCAACGGCTATATTACCGGTTTAAGTAAAATTGCCCGGGTGGTGGATGCCTATGCCAGAAGGCTGCAGGTACAGGAGAGGATGACTACCCAGATACGAGACTGCATTCATGAAACACTTCAACCCCTCGGTGTGGCAGTGGTTATTGAAGCGCACCACCTGTGCATGATGATGCGGGGAATACAAAAACAGAATTCGGTAACCACTACCTCGGCTTTTACCGGTGAATTCCTGAAGGAGCCAACACGGCAGGAATTTATCCATCTGATCGGCTCCAAACTGCACTAAACGGCATTCCCGGACTATGACCGGATTCGTGCCGAAGCAATTCATATTTTTGTAACCCAAAAAACAGAAACATGAAAGCTTATTTGTTTCCCGGGCAGGGTGCCCAATATCCAGGTATGGGAAAAGATCTTTACGATTCCCTGCCGGAAGCCCGCGAACTATTTGAGTCAGCCAACCGCATCCTTGGATTCCGTATCACCGATCTGATGTTTGAAGGAACGGACGAGGATCTACGTCAAACACAGGTAACCCAGCCAGCGGTTTTTCTGCACTCGGTGATCCTGGCCAGAGGGCTGAAGGACCGTTTCCAGCCCGACATGGTGGCGGGACATTCGCTGGGAGAATTCTCAGCCCTGGTAGCCGCCGGAGCCCTGAATTTTGAAGATGGTTTGCAGCTGGTAAGCCAGCGTGCCATGGCCATGCAAAAGGCCTGCGAAGCTGCTCCTTCCACAATGGCAGCTATCATGGGGCTGGAAGATGCCCTGGTGGAAAAAACCTGCCGGGAGATATCCGGCGTGGTGGTGCCGGCCAATTTCAACAGCCCCGGGCAAGTGGTCATTTCCGGATCAATAGAAGGAGTAAAGAAGGCCATTGAGAAACTCACCGAACTGGGGGCCAGGCGGGCCATTTCTCTGAAAGTGGGAGGAGCCTTCCATTCGCCGCTGATGGAACCGGCCCGGGCTGAACTGGAAAAAGCCATCAACAAAACCGGTTTCCGGGCACCGGTATGTCCGGTTTATCAAAATGTGAATGCTCTTCCCTCCACCGATCCGGAAATCATCAGAAAAAATCTGGTAGCCCAGCTTACTTCGCCTGTTAGGTGGACACAAACCATTGAAAACATGATCGGCGACGGGGCCACCTCTTTCACGGAAGTAGGCCCGGGCAATGTGCTTCAGGGGCTTCTGAAAAAGATAAACCGGGATATACCGTCTGAAAGTGCTGCCATCTAAACAGTCATATTTTCCGAGCGGGATATATCCCCCGGTTTCATGATCACTCCTCGGCGGTGTTTCCCGTCGATCTGCACTTTGATGGGCTGATCGAAGCGTATGTGCCTTACATAATCGTCTTCGTAGGCAGCTTTCTGTTTTTTCAGAAAGTCCAGGTCATAATATCCTTCGTTGATATAGGGATTGATGGTAAAATATCCAACCCTGAAGGAAGTGAGGTTATGGAAGAAATGGGTTCCCTGACTGGGATCGATCCGGTAGTCTTTCAGCCCTGATTCAACAATAACCCTGGCCATGGAAATCTGGGCCCATTTAGTGGGAATGCCCAGCCAGGGGTCGTTAGATCCCCACCGCCCGGGACCCACCAGCACGTAATTGCGGTTTTCTTTCTGAAACTGATCATTCAACTTCTCAATTGACAGAGCAATCCGGTCGCTTTTCGAACTGTCGAAATTTTCGGGTTTTACATAGATCAAATCGGCTATACCGGCAATAATGCCGTTCCCCAGGGCCGAATCGGAAATGATGATGGCTTTTCCCGGAGGAATCTCCTGCAATTTAAACTCATTGCTTTGATCATTGTCTACAATGGGACGTATCTGGAGGAAATTGAATATTCGCGGATACCCTTTCGGAACATCCATATTCACGGCAAATTCTATCTCAATAGGATTGTTCATTTCCCTTTGCCCCATTTCCAGGAGTGATCCCAGTATTTCGGGCAGGGGAAACTGGTTGTGCAGCAATATTCCGGCAAACGAAACAATGCTTTTCCCACCTTCCTGGTACCCGTCGCGGATCATATGGCTGTGATAATCATAGGTTGATACCACGTATTTTCTGAACAGGGGATCGTTTTCCGCTTCTTTGACAGGAAGCTTCAGAATGTTCACCCCGTCGTCGGTGGAGGGAACAAAACTATCCAGCGACATATCGAGGGCATAGAACCTTTTCTGGGTGTCACGCAGGGCCAGGTCAGGATCGGAAAGCTGAAGGACTTTCTGTGGATATTTTGGGGAGAACCTGAGGGAAGCTCCACCGTCCACAATAAGTTTCCCCAATCCATAAGCTATGCTGGCTATTCCGTCTTCAGGCTTCTCCGGCCCAATGGGATAAAAGTTGATGGAACGGGCCACTCCGCTTAGAGTAGGATAAAACCGGTTCCCGTACTGCCTGCCGCAAACTTCCTGCAGAATTATCCCCATTTTTTCCTCATCAATCACATTGGACGTAGCCATCATATAAGCCTTGCTGCTCTTATAATACACCGAGGCATACACTTCCTTGATGGCATCGGCCAGGTATTTGATCATCACCGTATTATCCTTTACCTGCGGGATCATGTAGGTGGAGTATATTCCAGCAAAAGGCTGGTAATGACTGTCTTCCAGTTTACTGGAAGACCGGATGGCAATAGGATTCTGCACCACTCCCAGAAATGCATAGAGATCCTGGTAGATCCTTCCCGGAAACTGTGCGTTCACGAAACGCTGCAGTATTTCTTCATCGGGCAGGTCAGACAGCGCAATTTTGTAGAGCTCATTCATTTCCATGAACTCGTCGAATATGTCTGTGCTAAGCACCACTGTGCGGGGAATAGTTATCAGCACATCGGCATGTTTGGCAAAAATGTTGTTCCTTTTGATAATGGAATTAACAAAGGCCAGCCCCCGGGCTTTCCCTCCGATGGACCCCTCCCCTATCCGGCTGAAAATAAGGTATTCGTCGAAGCTGTTCTTGTCAAATTTTGCGATTACCCCCCGGCCTTTCCCCATCCGGAAACTGGAAATGGCCTGATACACAAACTTCCTCACCTCGTCGAGATTATGGAAATCTTCCAGGCGAAGGAACTTGAACATCTGGGCTATAGGGAATAATGCCCTGGCATTCAGCCATTTTGAAAAATGGTTCCGGCTGGTATGGTATTCCAGGGTAGCATCGGGAATGGAGTACAACATATGCTGGAACGACTGCAGATCGGTAGCCCTGCCGATTTCCTTCATGTTGGCCGGATCGCGGAAAATGAACGGCCCGAAAGCCAGCTGGGTGATAAAATAGTTCTGCAGTTCCAGTGTAATGGTTTTGGAGTATTTGTGCACAAAGCCCACTCCCAGTTCAGTAGCCACGGCAGCATTTTTCAGGTCGGACGACTGCAGAAGGAAGGGCATGTGGTCATCATCTTCTCTGATCTTGCGACACAGCCTGATTCCGGCCTCGGGATCTTTTGTCCCTTTTCTTTTAAAACTGATATCTGAAATCACTCCCAGAAGATTATACTTATATTTCTCATACAGATGTACGGCTTCCTCATAATTGGTAGCCAGGAGTATTTTCGGGCGCCCCCTCATGCGAAGCATCTTCTGGTGTTCGTTCAGTGCCTCGCGCTGGAATTCCTTCGACTGTTTCAGTACAATTTTGTACAATACCGGAAGGTAAGAGGAAATATACCTGATGGAATCCTCAACAAGCAGAATTGCCTGAACGCCAACCTGGTCAATGTCATAATCGGCATTCATACGGTCTTCTATCAACTTGATAATGGCTACCAGAAGGTCGGCATTTCCCAGCCAGCAGAACACATAATCGATAGCCCGGAGGTCTTCTTTTTCGAGCTTCATGCTCACCTCGCGCGAAAAATAGGTCAGCACCACAATGGGTATACGGGAATATTTTTCTTTGATCTTATGGGCCAGCTGAAAAGGATCCATATCAGCCACACTCAGCATGGAAATAACCAGATCAATGCTTTCCTCCTCCAGGATCCGGAATGCTTCACGCGCCGTATTGGCCTGGATAAAAACCGGCGGGTAGCGAAGGTTCAGAGAGACGTATTCATTGAAGATCTGTTCATCAATCCGGCCGTCCTCTTCCAGCATAAAGGCATCGTAATTACTGCACAGCAATAGCACTTTATGAATACGGTTCTGCATCAGCAGATTGAAAGAAGTCTCGCTGAAATCGTACTTCTGCATGTCAGCATATATGGACGGATAATCCATTGGTATATTCATTCTTCAATCATTTTTTCTGTTATCCACATGATTCAGGGTAATCACCGCAATGCTTTTCTTCCCGTCCATTTTCACCTGAAGGGGGCGGGCAAAACGAACATGCCTGAAATATTTCTTTTTTTCAATCAGTTCCTGTTCGCCGATGATATCCCAATTGATGAAATCGCCCGGCGACTTATGGTTCACACTGAGGTATCCTACGTTCATTGAAGTTACGTTATGAAAGAAATGCGATCCCAGGGAAGCGTCAAGAGGAAATTCTTCCATGCTCATTTCCACGATCACTCCTGCGTTCGAAATCTGCGACCATACCACGGGTATTCCGATAAAGGGATCGCGTGTGCCCCAACGGCCGGGACCTATCAGAATATATTTCCGCCCCTGATCGAGCATAGCGGCATTTATTTTTTCAATTTCATGGGTCATTTCACGGGTTTTTGTTTTGTCGAACATACCCGGTTCCACATAAATCACATCCTGAATATTGTTTATCAGTCCGTTCCCCATGCTCTGCTGTGAGAACAACAGAATATCTTTCCTGGGAATCTGGTCGATATCCACCGCATAATCTGTCCGGCTACCCACCATGGGTTTGATCTGAAGAAGGTAGAACGAAGCCAGTCCATCTTCATCCTTTTCCAGGTCTACCGCATATTCAATCTCCACCGGCGACCCCAGAGCTTCCTGCACCACATCCAGGATTACTTTAATGGTATTGGCCAGGGGGACATAGTCATATTTCAGGATATTGGCAAAATTGATGACGCGAGGACCGTTTGCATCAAGGCCCGGTTCAAGACGGTCGTTCACCGGATCGTACACCGAAGCTACGTGCTTCAGGGTTCCTTGTTTTTCGGCTTCGGAGATATCCAGACACACCAGACCGGCATCTTCCCCTTCCAGCGGGTCAATTTTCTTTTTCCCCATATTCACTGCATAAAACCTCACCTGGGTATTTTTGTGAAGTTCTTCCGGAGTAAGAATATCCAAACGGGGGTAGGAAGGAGAGAAACGATAAGCTCTTTCTCCCTCCACTACATACTGTCCAAGTCCCACAGCCGCTATCGCAAGCCCTTCTTCAGGCTTCATATGGGCAATGGGGTAATAATTATATGACTGAGCGGTTCCGCTGATATGCGGATAGTAAGCTTCCCCGTACTGATTTCCCACCACTTCCTGCATTACAATGGCCATTTTTTCCTCTTCGATCTTGTGGTTGATGGCCTTAAAGTAGGTCCTTGCATCGTTCGAATAAATGGATGCATACACCAGTTTGATGGCATGAACCGCCTGCCGGTATCTTTCTTCAAAATCAGGATGATTGTTCGGCAGCAGGTAGGTTTCAAATACTCCTGAAAAAGGTTGCATCAGAGAGTCTTCAAACAGGGATGAAGAACGGATAGCCAGTGGATGGGTAATCAGTTTCAGAAATATTTTCAGTTTTTTCTCCAGGTTATAGGAAATATCCGCATTCAAAAATGCCTGTCTGATCCGGTCATAATCTGTTTCATGATATACCACATCATAGAGGTGGTTCCTTTCCATGAAAATATCGAACTCATCGGTCCCGATGATGGAGGTGCGGGGTGTACGGATCCTGATGTTGGGGGTCAGACGTGAAAAGCCAAAATGATATATCAGGGTATTGATAAATGCCAGTCCCCGTCCTTTTCCTCCCAGGGAACCTCCTGCAAAATTTACGATATTGCTTTCATCGAGCACAGCTGTTTCATCAAAATTGACGATTTTGCCTTTTTCTTTCTCATTACGGTATTTGTGTATGATTTTGATCAGAAATTCTCGAAGTTCCTCCGGACTGTTGAAATCAGTTATTTTCAGAGGGTTGATAATCTTGGCAATCTGTATCTCACCGCGTGCCATCAGCCAGAGCGAAAAGTGGTTCTTCACCCCGTGATAGACCAGGGACTCTTCGGGAACCGTACGGAGGTATTGCTCAAACTCACGCATGCTTTTGGCCACAGCAATCTGTTTCCCCTGCTGGTCTCTGTATACGAAATGTCCAAAACCGAGGTGGTAATTGATAAAACTTTTCAGTTCCTGTATCAGGCTTTCCGAATTTTTATCAATAAATACTGCCTTCAACCGGTGGGCAAGCTCTGCATTTTCCGGATCGGACGATTGCAGGACTGCCGGAAGATTGCTTATTTCGTTTTTCACGAAACGGATAAAGTCAACCCCGGCCATTTCATCCAGTTTTCCGTTTCGGGGAAAGCGTACGTCGGAAATAACACACAACAGGTACTCCTTATATTTGGTAAAAATCCTCAGGGCTTCTTCATAGGTCGATGCAAGCAGTATCTTGGGTCGCGCCCTGAGTTTCAACACCTTATACAGATCGTCCGTGCTCACATCCTCAATAATCCGCTGGGTTTGCTCAAGCACAACCGAATATAGCAGGGGCAGGTAGCGGGAATAGTACATGGGACTGTCTTCCACCAGCAGGATAACCCTGGTAAGACCTATGCGGGTATCATTATCGGCGTTTACCTTATCTTCCAGCAATTTGACCATGGCAAAGAAAACCTTTGAATCGCCGTTCCACACATATACATGATCTACCGCTTTCAGGTATTCAGTTTTGTTTTCCAGGTACTCATAATCCCTGTTGTTATTGAGTAACAGGAAAACCGGGATATACGGATATATTTCCTTGATTCGGCAGGCCGTTTTCAGCGGGGTTTTCTTGTCCATTCCCATCATCACAATGATGAGGTCAAAGTGTTTGTATTTCAGCCGTTCGAAGGCTTCATCCTGAGAGGAGACTCCGATTACCCGTGGCATGGACGTAAGGTTTAGCTGATGATACTCACCCAGGATATGATCGGAGAATCTTCCCTCTCCTTCAATGCTGTATGCATCGTATAATGTGGCAACAAGCAGTATCTCATGCACCTTGAAGGGCATCAGATCATGAAAAATATCCCGGGAAGCATTATGTTTATCGAGAAATTGCTGTAAAAGCTGCCGGCTGCTGGTAGGTTCCTGTTCCTCTTTCAATAACTCTTCCTTATCGAATGGTTGCGGCCTGGTTTGCTGGATAATTTCCCTGGCTCTGTAACTGTTGATATACCCGGCAATGATATTGGCCAGGGTATTGATCAGGTCTCGTTCTTCTTTCAGGAAGGGTCCCTCGTCCATTTCAGGGAATTCACGGGTATAACACACCTCAATTTCTCCTTCCTCATCCCCGATGGAACTGAATTTTTGCGACTGTATCCAACGGGTTTCAGAAAAATTGGGTGAAAGAAACACCTGTTTATTGAAGGTGATACGTGCTCCTGCAAAATCAGGGTATTGCCAGGCCAACGGAATGATCAGAACAATCTGTTTCAATGATTCTTCAATGGGTTTCCCCTGCTTGAGGATATTGGTTGTTTGATTGATGCATGCCAGTTCCTTGGTTCTTTCCTGCTTTTCAGCCAGGACCTTTGCCATTTCCTGCTCCATGCGGCTTTGCATTTCAGGATCGTGCCGGTTCGGATGCCCGCTCATAGTACTAAACAGAATTATTTGATTATACAGGAGTGTATCCTGATAAAGGTAATGGATTTTTGGAAAAAGAGGTAAAAAAATGCCGTTCCCGATTCAGGAACGGCTCAGAGGATGTCAAACTTCCCAGGTATTCCCGCTGTGCAGAAGATCATCTAAACATTTCAGGGCAGAGGTTTTTTTCACCTTCTGTATCTGAGCTTCCACAGCCCTTTCATAGGTCGGCGCCGTGACATTTCTGATTACTCCCAGCGCCACGGGATAATTTGGATACCTCATATTTGCCAGCATGAGATGGATTCCGGGATTATTTTCTGTTGCATTATGCACCAGAATATCTTTCTCTGTGATCCCGCCCTCACCGATCTTCACCACCTTCAATTTGAGGCCATCAAGTACCAGTCCCTTATCCCTGTTTTTTCCGAATATCATGGGTTCGCCATGTTTCAGGATAATCTGCCTGTCGTCTTTATGGGCTTTATCGGTAATTTCTGCATGGGTTTTGTCATTGAAAATAACGCAATTCTGCAGAATTTCGATCACCGATGTTCCTTCGCTTCTGGCTGCTTCAACAAATATTTCCTGCGAAAGCTGAATATTGGTATCTATTGAGCGGGCAAAAAATTTCCCCTGGGCCCCGATGACCAGTTCTCCCGGATGAAACGGATTTTCCACTGTGCCAAAGGGAGAGGTTTTTGTCACAGCCCCCATTTTGGATGTTGGAGAATACTGTCCCTTGGTAAGTCCGTATATCTCGTTATTGAACAGTACAATATTGATATCGACATTGCGCCGTACTGCATGAATAAAATGATTTCCCCCAATGGCCAGGGCATCCCCGTCACCTGTGATCTGCCATACGCTGAGTCGTGGATTGGCCACCTTGGTACCCGTAGCAATGGCCGAAGCCCTGCCATGAATCCCATGAAATCCATAGGTGTTCATATAATAGGGAAAGCGGGATGAACAACCGATCCCACTGACGAAGGCATAATCTTCCCTGTTGTAATCCAGTTCGGCCAGGGCTTTATGAATAGCATTCAGAATGGCATGATCACCGCACCCCGGGCACCACCTGACTTCCTGGTCGCTTTTAAAATCTTTTGGAGACAACTTATGGGCCACTGTTTCTTCCATGGCTAATCCTCATTAAGTATCTTGCTGAAAGCTTCTATTAATTCAACAACCGTAAAGGGCAAACCCTGTACTTTATTTACCTGATGATAATGGTGATCCTGAAATTTCATCCTGAGATAACCGGCCATCTGACCAAGGTTCAATTCACAGACCACTTTCTTTTTAAATCTTCCCAGCAGCGTTTCGATATTTTCAGGCAGGGGTTTGATATAATGCAGGTGCATCAGGCCCACCCGGTATCCTTCTTTTCGCATTTCATTCACTGCTGTAATCAAATGACCATAGGTTCCTCCCCACCCAATTACCAGGAGGTCGCCTGTCTGATCTCCCTCAATTTCCTGTTTGGGGATATAATTGGCAACCCGCTGTACCTTTTCCTCCCTGGTCCTGACCATTTTTTCATGGTTCAGGGGATCATGTGACACGCTGCCTTTCAAGGCATCCTTTTCGAGTCCGCCGATACGGTGTTCCAGTCCTTTTGTTCCGGGAATGGCCCACAGGCGGGCAAGGGATTCCGGATCCCGGGCATAGGGCTGGAAATTCTCATGTCCTTCTTTCACAATGGGAGGCTTGATAGAGGGTAAATCTTTCGATGAGGGTATGCGCCAGGGTTCGGAACCGTTGGCCAGGAATCCGTCGCTCATGAGCAGCACCGGTGTCATGTGCTCCAAGGCAATTTTGGCTGCCTGAAAAGCGTAATGAAAACAATTGGAAGGAGTACTGGCAGCGATTACCACTACCGGGCACTCCCCGTTCCTTCCGTAAAGGGCCTGCATAAGATCCGCCTGTTCGGTTTTTGTGGGCAGACCTGTAGAAGGACCTCCACGCTGAACATCCACAATCACAATGGGGAGTTCGGTCATGACAGCCAGACCAATGGCTTCCGATTTCAGGGCAAGTCCCGGTCCCGAAGTGCTGGTCACAGCCAGGGAACCGGCAAAGCTGGCACCCAGTGCGGTACATATTCCGGCAATCTCGTCCTCTGCCTGAAAGCTTTTTACTCCGAATTCCTTCCTCAAAGACAATTCTTCCAGTATTCCTGTAGCAGGGGTAATGGGGTAGGATCCGATAAACAGCTGGAGCCCTGCTTTTTCGGCAGCAGCAATAAACCCCCATGCCGTAGCCACATTCCCGTTGATATTCCGGTAAGTTCCCTTCGGAATTTCGGCGGGGCTGACCATATAGGTTGGAGTAAGGGCTTCAATGGTTTCCGCATAGTTATAGCCAGCCTGCAAAACCCGTCGATTGGCTTCCACCACCAGCGGCCTCTTCTTAAACTTGTTCTCGAAATATTTAATGGTATGATCAAGCGGCCGGGCAAAAAGCCAGTATACCATTCCCAGGGCAAACATATTCTTACTCCGCAGGACACTTTTCATGTCCAGACCCAGGCCGTCCAGAGCCTGCCGGGTAAGAGTAGTGATAGGCACCCTGATAATATTGTAATCGTTCAGCTTTTCTTCCTCGATCGGATCAATGGTATACCCGGCCTTCCCCAAACCTTTTTCATCGAAGCTGTCACTATCAAGTATAACGGTGGCTCCGGGTTTGAGCCAGCGAGCGTTGGCTTTCAGGGCGGCCGGATTCATGGCAACAAGCACATCGGCATAATCGCCGGGAGTTCTGATTTCTGTGTGTCCCAGATGGACCTGAAAACCCGAAACACCACCCACGGTTCCGTGAGGAGCCCTTATTTCAGAAGGATAATCGGGGAAAGTTACCAGATCATTGCCAAACAGGGCTGCCGAATCAGAAAACAGGGTTCCGGTTAACTGCATGCCGTCTCCCGAATCTCCAGAGAACCTGATGACCACTTCTTCCCGTTCAATAACTTCTCGTTTGGTTGCCATTATCCCTTATTGATTACATATTCTCATAAAAAATGTAAATGCATATAAAACCATTGATTTCATATGCATTTATTCCCGTTGTGAGTTACCTGAGCTACGTATGGTAAATTGACATCGGTTTACAGAACAAAGGTAAATAAATATGAAATGGTTCTGATAAAAAGATTTGTATTTTTCAACATAGAAAAAATATCCTGGCAGATCTCACATTTGCAGGAATCATCTATTAGGGAACAGCGATAATTCCTGTTTATTTTCATGGGAATAAGGGTTACCTTTGATCCGTTGAACCCGAATAAAGCATTCCATTATGGCGCTAATCAAAGCAGTCAGGGGCAAAACCCCCTCGTTTGGTAAAAACTGTTATCTGGCCGACAATGCCACCATTATCGGCGATGTTATCATGGGAGATGAGTGCAGCATTTGGTTCCAAACCGTGATAAGAGGAGATGTGAATTCGATACGCATAGGGAACCGGGTAAATATTCAGGACGGATCGATATTACACTGTCTTTACAAGAAATCAACCATAAACATTGGCAATCATGTTTCCATCGGTCACCATGTGATCATTCACGGCGCTACTGTCCATGACCATGTATTGATTGGCATGGGCGCCATTATAATGGACCACGCTGTTATTGGTGAAAATTCAATCATTGCGGCGGGGGCCATTGTGCTTGACGGAACGGTTGTGGAACCCGGTAGTATTTACGCAGGCATACCTGCCCGGCGGGTGAAAGATGTGGACCGGGTACAAACCAAAAACATGATTGAGCGCATTGCAGAAAACTATCTGATGTATGCGGGTTGGTACCGTGACAGCAACGGGCAGGAATGATCAGCGCCACAGGTCTTTCAGTTCCAGGAAAATATCTTCATCGAAGAACATGCGGGCTACCTTCCCGAAATAATCGGTGTGATCGGATACAAAAAACTGGTGTTCACCTTTTTTATCCGATGCCAGAAGACCCTCACGGGATAGTACTTCTTTCAGTTCTTGTGCTACAATCTGTGCCGAATCGATGATATCCACCCTGAAGTCATAGTATTTTCTGATCTGGTTCTTGATAATGGGATAGTGTGTGCATCCCAGTATCAGAGTACTGATATCTTTCAGTTTTTCACTGGAAAGGTATGCCCGGATGATGGCATTACTGATATCATCATAAACAAAACCCTCTTCAATCATAGGAACCAGTAAAGGAGTAGGCAAAGAAACAATTTCCATACCGGGCTGCAGTGCCCGGAGCTTCTTCTCATAGGTTCCGCTGTGTATGGTGCCTTTGGTACCGATCACCCCAACCTTCCCGGTAACACCCGATGAAGTGATACGGCTGACCACCGGGTCGATCACATTCATCAGGAGAATGTGTTCTCCATATTCCCTTTGCAGGTCATCGAAAGCAGCGGCGGAAGCCGTATTGCAGGCTACCAGCACCACCTTGCAATGCTGCTCTAGCAGAAACCCTGTGATTTCTTTCGAATAATGGCGTATGGAAGCAGCCGATTTGTCACCGTAGGGAAGGTGGGCCGTATCCCCGAAATAGATCATTCTTTCGTTGGGAAGCAAAGACCGGATGGCCGAAGCAACGGTCAATCCTCCAACACCGGAATCAAAAATGCCTACAGGCTGGCAAGATTCAAGATTCATCACAACCGGCAATGAAAAAAATGACCACTCCCCGGAAGGGAATGGTCATAATCTTTTTATCATTTTTTTTATTCAAGGCCCAGTTTCTGTTTCACCAGGGGCAGAATATCCTCGCTGTCTTCGGAAAAATAGATAATGGCCCCCCTGCTGATATCGAAAACATAAGTAAAACCGTTTTCCTCGGCCACGTTCCTGACTGCCTGTTCTGCTTTTCTCACAATGGGCTGAAGCAAACGGGCTTCCATTTCCTGCATGTCTTCCTGGGCAGATACCTGGAAATTCTGTATCCTCTCCTGAAGATCAGCCAATTCCTGTTCCTTATTCTGCCTGATCAGGTTGGTATAATTCTCCTGTTCAGCCAGATATTTCCGGACCTTGTTCTGGTATTCCACCTGCATATCTTCCAGTTGTTCCTGCAGCTGAGTTACATAACGTTCCAGCTGGAGTTGTGCGCTGTCCCTTTCGGGCATGAGTGACAACAGTTCCTGGCTGTTGATATGACCGAATTTATACTTTCCGGTCTGGGCATAGAGGGTGGTACCTGCTACCAGAAAGAGGCTGCAGATCACCAATCGGGTTAATGATTTCATATACACGATGTTCAAATTTTAATTGGTTTGCAAATGTACTGAATTAATCTTTATAACCTAATTTTTCGAGCACTTCATCGCTCCGGTCATACTTCGGATCGGTGTACAGCATGCTTACGTCGGAAGATGTATCGAAAATCACGGCATAGGCTCCTTCCACGGCAATTTCCTTCACGGCATTATAGATCTCGTCCTGTATGGGTTTGATCAACTCCTGCCTTTTCTTGAACAACTCTCCCTCCGGTCCGAAATACTTGTTCTGGAGTTCCTTTACCTCTCTTTCTTTGTTAATGATCTCATCCTCACGGGCTCTTTTCATTTCTTCCGTAAGCAGGACCTGTTCCGACTGGTACTTTTTATAGAGCCGGTCAACTTCTTCATACATGGTTTTGATCTCCTGCTCCCATTCTTTGGAATATTGTTCCAGCTGATCCTGAGCAGCCAGATAGGCAGGAATATTATTCAGAATATATTCCGTATCCACGAAGGCATATTTTTGTGCATACCCGGTTGCTGCAACCAGGAGAAGCACAAGTGTAATGGTTGTTAACTTTTTCATGACATTGGTTTTTAGAATTTGTTTTGTTTAGAATTGCTGACCAATTACAAAATGGAACTGGCTACCATTCACATCCGGACGACCGGGAACTTCGTCGAATCCGTATCCCCAGTCAATTCCAAGGAGCCCGAACATTGGCAAATAAGCCCGAACTCCAACACCGGCAGAACGGCGTATTTCAAAAGGATTAAAATCCCTGATGCTGTACCATGCATTTCCTGCCTCAAGAAAAGCAAGTGCATACAATGTAGCCTGCGGATCGAGCGAAATGGGGTACCGCAATTCAAAAGTCAATTTTTCATATACGTTCCCGGCTTTATTGCCGTTGACGATAGGTGTCAAAGAACCGTTCTCATATCCCCTCAGGGCAATTGTTTCACGACCATAGAGGCTGTAACCCGACATGCCGTCACCTCCCAGATCGAATCCTTCAAAGGGGGAAGGTCCGATATCCTCGTTATAATATCCCAGATAACCGAACCTTGCTTTTGTACTTAACACCAAATCTCCTACCAATCTTAAGTAAAATTCGGATTTAAATACCCATTTATGGTATTCAATCCAATTATATTTCTCATTATCAGATACATTTGAGTAATCTTTCCCGTTAATATATGAATAGGGTGGTGTTATTTGCAGGCTCAGGGAAACCGCAGAACCACGTCGCGGATAGATCAACTGGTCTACCGAGTTTCTTCCAAAAGTACTGGTCACGGAAAAATTATTCGATTTTCCGTTGGAAAAGAGAAAATATCCAGCCCAGTTATCAAGCACATAATTCTGTAAACTGATCTCATTATACAGGGTAAAATAATCGTCGGGCCAGCCCAGGCGGCGCATGGATCCGATGGCAGCCCCGTTAATATCGATCGATTGCCGGCGGGCATCGTCTTTGGGGCGGCCGTTTGTTTGAATCGTACGGTACAATGTCACAGAAAGTGAATTGGGCTTTTTACCGCCAAACCATGGCTCCACAAAAGACAGGCTGTAGGCCTGGTAATAACTTCCATTGGATTGTGCCCTGATGCTCAGGGTTTGTCCGTCGCCCGTAGGAATAGGCCTCCAGGCATTCTTCTCAAAAACCCTCCCGATGGAGAAATTATTAAAACGGAGCCCGATCGTACCGATCAGCATATTGGCTCCCCACCCGCCGGATATTTCAAACTGGTCATTGGCCTTTTCTTCCAGGTTATACTCCAAATCAACCGTTCCTTCGGCCTGGTTTGGGATGGGATTGGGAACGATCTTTTCCGGATCAAAATGACCCAGAACGGCCAGCTCCCTGACCGATCGCATAATATCCGACTTGCTGAAGAGGTCTCCCGGGCGGGTACGCAGTTCCCTGCGTATAACATGTTCATTGGTTTTTGTATTCCCCTTGATAATAACCTTGTTGATAGTAGCCTGTTCGCCTTCCACCACAATCATCTCCAGATCGATCGAATCGTTTTCCACCCTGGCTTCCACAGGATAGATATTGGAGAACAGATACCCGTTGTCCATGTATACCGAGCTTACCGCATCTTCATCGGAATAAAGCCTTTCATCCAGCAGAGTCTGGTTATAAGGGTCGCCTTTCTGAATGCCCAGAACAGCCGAAAGATATTCCGAGGGATATTTTGTGTTGCCCACCCACTCAATGTTCCGGTGGTAGTAACGCGGACCTTCCTCCACAGTGATCTCAAGTGCAATGCGGTTTTCTCCCGCATCATAGATGCTGTCATTCAGTATACGGAAATCCCTGTATCCTTCCTCATTGTAAAACGTTACCAGGCTTTCCTTATCTTCCTTGAATTTATCGGCAATATACTTGGAAGCCTTAAAAATATTCAGGTTTTTCTTTTTCGTATTCTTCATCACCCTCCGTAACCTTCCGTCGGAAAAAACTTCATTGCCTTTGAATATGATATCGGCAATTTTCACCCGGTCGTTTTTATCCACATCAATATTCAATATCACTCTGTTCTGGGCATCCGGATCATCTACCTGGGTAATGCTCACTTCCGTTTCCATAAAACCTTTATCCCTGAAAAAATCGAGAATGATTTTTCTGGTATTGTTCAGCACATTTTCCGTTACCTGATTCCCGCTGTGAAGCTTTATTTTTTCGATGATATCGTCCCTTTCGGATTTTTTCACTCCGGAAAACTGAATTCGGGAAAGTCTGGGCCTCTCGCCCAGGTGAATGGTAAGATACACTAAATCATTCTCAATTCCGGACACGTATATTTTCACATCAGAAAACAGGCCGTTCTTCCATAGTTTTTCCACTGCCTGTGTCAGTGTTTCACCGGGTATTTTTATACGTTGCCCCACTGTAAGACCTGAAAGCTGAATTAAAATATTCTCATCCAGGTACTGAATACCCGTCACCCGGATACCTCCTATTTCATATTCGCGCGGATTACTGTAATCAGCCACCCGCATGCTGCTGAAATCCTTTTCTTCCTGAGGAAAAGCGGGAACAACAAAAAGACAGGCGATCACCATCAACAGGGTTCTCAAAACAATATTCATCTTCATCATCATCTGGCTGGTGCTTAATGTTGTTTGATCTGCTCACTGATTTTACCAAAACGACGCTCGCGGCACTGAAAATCGGCAATGGCCTCGTAAAAATCTTCCTTGCGGAAATCAGGCCACATTTTCTCTGAAAAATACAACTCGGAATAAGCCAACTGGTACAGCATGAAATTACTGATCCTGTATTCACCGCTTGTTCTGATCAGTAATTCGGGATCGGGCATACCGGCGGTTGCCAGATTATTGCTAATCGTAATCTGATCAATGTGCGACGGAGCCAGTTTCCCTTCGCTTACCTGACGGGCAATTTCCCGGACCGCATGAACCATTTCCCACCTGGCACTGTAACTCAGTGCAAGCACCAGGGTTAAGCCGGTAAGATGAGCGGTATCATGAATGGTTTCAAGCAGCTGTTCGTAAAGTTTCCCGGGCAGACTTTTCAGGTCGCCGATGGCCCGCAACCGGACATTATTTTTCAGAAGTGTTTTTTTTTCATTATTCAGGGTACTGACCAACAAAGACATCAATGCGTCCACCTCCTCTTTGGGTCGTTTCCAGTTCTCGGTTGACCATGCATATAAAGTAAGATACTCCAGACCGATTTCAGCCGCTGCCTCGGTTACCTCTCTGACAGATGTCACCCCGTTCTGGTGCCCGTACACGCGATTTTTTCCCTGCAATTTTGCCCAGCGCCCGTTTCCGTCCATAATAATGGCTACATGCCTGGGTAGTTTTTCTTTTGATATTTTTTCTTTCAGCGAGCTCATTTCAGTTTGATGCGTTCAATTAATAATCCCAATATGCCGGACAATCCCTGTTCATGTTAAACAAATTATAGGTAATGATCAATCCGGCAAACGAATACCAGTCATTATTATGAATCAAAGACCAGGAACCGGGTTCGGTAAGATTAACCACTCCGTCTATATCGTCGAAGAATGTCTTTCTGAATTCCCATGCTACAGACAGGGCCCATTGCCGGTTCAGGTTCAGCCTCCATCCCACGCCAAAAGGGAGCACCATTTCATAACCGGTTCCTCCCGGTTTCTGCATCACCGACATACCCAATCCTCCCCCAACGTAAGTGGTTTGCTGTAAAAATCTCGTATAGGGCTTAAAAGGGAAAAAGTTAAACTCAAACTGGAGTCCCATATCCACTAATGAAGAGATGAAACGCGGACGATCATAAAGATAATCAAAAGACGGAGCTTTAGCGGAAATTTCGGCATAAACCAGATTCCAGCGCAGGCTGTGGTGGGGATTAAAATTATGCCGGTAAATCAATCCGAACCCGGGACTTACAGAACGGAAATGTCCGGAAGGATTTAATTCGCCAAGATAGTAGGAACCTCCCGCAAAAATACCCAGATCAGCGTTTTTCTGGGCTTTGAGGGAGTATACGTATATAAGACAAACACACAATAAAAAATACTTCTTCATGGACACAATTTTACCACCCCGAATATTCTTCCCTCAATATCGGCCATCCTTTTCTGGAGGTCTGGAATTTCCAGACATAACTTACCACACCGAAATAATAAACGTCATTTGCCCGGGAATATTCTGAAGGATAACCGTCAATAACATCGGAAGTGGTAAGCCGTCCTCCCACTTCAAGTGTGAGCGAGGCTTTGGGTGATAATCCGTACTTCAGCGCCACCCCAACGGGAAATACCAGGGCCGATGAAGTTTGGATCTCTCCAGCCCGGTCAATCAACTTATCATTCTGCATGGGATTAAATACTGCCATACCGATCCCGGCAAAGGCATAGGCACTGAAACTGGAAACAAAATCGGTTACCCCCCGGCCCTTCATCATTAAATAGCTTCGGGAATATTCTTCCCGCCAGAAAGCATATTCACCCTGGAAAGAAAACTCAAACAAACCGGTTGCAAAGGAATAATCACGGCCTACATTAGATCCCCGGTTATCGTTTCCACTGAGGAATGCATAGTTCAGATTTATTTTGGCCGCCACTCTTTCCACAATTTTATACCTGGCTCCCAGATGAAACGATGGACGTGTTTGCAGGAATCGTATATCCTTTAGTCCCAGGAGATTTTCTCCTTGGCTGTACCCTCCGATATCACCAAATTGATTGGCTGTACCTAATCCTGCCATAGCCTCCCATCTTCTGATGCGCCAAACCTGTCCCATGGTATCCACCGAAGAGATCAGGCTGATAAAAACCAAAAAGAACAGCGGCTTTTTCATGCTGGTTGTTTTTTGGTGCGTACAAAACTATAAAATATTGTGTAAACCATGCCCTTGAAACAAATCAAATTCATACCATCCTGACTTCAGCCTGTTATGTTTATGATTCACACCTAATTTACAAATATTCAATCGGTTTGAAAAGGGCCTTATCAATAAAACTGTCATTCATTCACGTTTTTTAACATTAATTCCGTTTATCGACCCCCCACATTAATTTATTTCTCAAGGTATTATAAAAGTTCTGGTTGTTGAATTTTACCATTTTTATGGAAAAACCCGCCTTATTAATCTGGAATGTTTGACCCACAGGCACTTCTGCAGACTGGTAATCGGCTGACAGGAGAAAATGGTTATCCCGGCCTGAAACCCTGATCTTCAGAGCCGAATCATCCCCGATTACCAGCGGTCTGACTGTGAGGTTGTGGGGAGCGATAGGCGAAATAATGAAATTACTGCAATCAGGCACCAGTATGGGTCCCCCTGCACTCATGGAATAGGCTGTTGATCCGGTTGGTGTGGAAATGATCAGGCCGTCGGCCCAGTATGCATTCAGAAATTCATCGTTCACATAAGTATGAATCGTGATCATAGACGATGCCTTTTTCTGAATAGTGATCTCATTCAGGGCATATTTTTTCTCCAGGGGAAGGAAGGTATCGGATTTAAGTTCCAGAAGAGACCTTTCCTCCAGGCTTATCTGGCCGTTGAACAGGGCGTCGAGGGCCACCGGGATCTCGGGCCCGGAAATATTCGCCAGGAAGCCCAGCCTTCCCGAGTTGATCCCGATCAGGGGAATCGATTTTTGCCATACATAGCTTACAGCTTCCAGAAAGGTGCCATCACCGCCTATGCTAAAAAGAAAATCGTAATGATCAGACAGGTCTGTCTCTTCCCTGAAAACCGATACAGGCCGTATTTTCAGATCAGGATGGCCGGAAAGCAACACCATGAATTTTTCATGTACGGCATATTCCACTTTCCCTCGATGAAACCTGCTGAACATTTCCCGGATATGGGGAAGAAAAGCCGTTTCAAACTGCCTGCCGTAAATGGCTATTCTCATACTCTCTTGTTCAAAACTTACATGCTAAGGTATTTCATGAACTCTTCAAACCGGTTATTATAGAAGAGATCCATTTCTTCATCCACCATGAATGTGCTTTTGATTATATAATTGTACCGCTCAAAGGTTTGAATGATGGATGACAGATCGGTCCGGTTAATTTTCAGGGTCAATTCCATCTTCATTGATTCACTGGGAGAGCTGATATAAAGACTTAAAATCTTGGCATCATTCCCTTCCACAATCTGTGCAATCTGGGATAGGCTGTAATCATTCTCATGAAGTTCCAGAACCAGAATGCCACCGGGATTTTTCATGGCAGTCAGTTCGGCAAAGTGTCCCATGAGATCGGTCATGGTAACCAGGCCCAGGTACTCCTTCCGGGCATTCAGAACAGGAACCACTGTAATCTTCAGCCGGGAAACTATCTCAATCACGCCGTAAATATGGGTGTCTGCTACCACATAAGGGCTGAACAAAGAAAGTTTGTGGTTCCCAATGGCTTCATCGGCCATGTTCAGATCATAAATATCCGTATCAGATATCAGTCCAAGAAAATCTTTGTTATTCACAATGGGCAGATGCGATACACGGAAAATCTCCATCCAGTTCAATGCCCTGAGGCCGGTATCGGAAGTTCTGAGGGCAGGTACCACATCTGATATCAAGTCCTTCGCCAGCATAACGATCGTGTTGATTGAAGGAAAAGGTTTATTTTTGTAGCTAAGTTACAAATTTTAAGCCACAGATAAACCTCCGAAACTGAATAATATGACCCGACTCAGCGTTAACATCAATAAAATAGCCACTCTGAGGAATGCCCGGGGTGGGAATATCCCCGACGTACTGAAAGCCGCCGTTGACTGTGAACGCTTCGGGGCCCAGGGAATCACGGTTCATCCCCGTCCTGATGAGAGGCACATCCGTTACCAGGATGTACTTGACCTCAGACCCCTGATCAAAACGGAATTCAATATTGAGGGTTATCCTTCCCGCCGGTTCCTTGATCTGGTCATAAAAGTAAAACCACACCAGGTTACACTGGTGCCCGATGCCCCCGATGCTCTGACTTCGAACCAGGGGTGGAATACCCGCAAGCACCAGGATTTCCTTGCCGGGGTCATCAGCGAATTGAAAAAGGCCGGCATACGTACCTCGCTTTTCACAGATACCAAAAGAGAAACAATTGAATACGCCGCAAAGACCGGAACCGACCGGATTGAACTCTACACCGAACCCTATGCTTCGGCCTACAGGCACAATCCCGACAAAGCGGTCAAACCCTTTGCCGAAGCATCGCACCTGGCCCATTCCTTCGGTCTGGAAGTCAATGCGGGCCATGACCTGAACCTGGAGAACCTGAAATTTTTCTGCCGCAGTGTGCCTTATCTGGAAGAGGTATCCATAGGGCATGCCCTGATCAGCGATGCGTTGTATTTCGGCCTGGAAAATACCATTCAACTGTATCTGAGACAACTCAAATAAACAACCCGCATTTAAAAACCTTTACAGAAAGAATGGATATAGCTTACCGGCTCCTCAAATGACCGAACCTTATGAAACTGTTTTACAGAACATTCGGGGAAGGACCCGCTCTCATCATTGTTCACGGGTTGTACGGATCATCTGACAACTGGATAACCATTGGCAAAGCCCTGTCTGACCGGTTCGAGGTATTTCTGATCGACCAGAGGAATCACGGACGGTCTCCACACAGCCAGCAGCATGATTACCCTTCCATGAAAGAAGACCTGAGGGAATTTATGGACGACTGCGCCATCGAATCGGCGGTATTGCTGGGTCATTCCATGGGAGGGAAAACCATCATGTATTTTGCAGCTGATTATCCGGAAAGAGTGAACGGGTTGATCGTTGTGGATATGTCACCCCGCTCCTACCGGGATAACCTGGATTCCACCCCGCGATCCGTTGACCATGCCACCATTCTGAAAGCCATGCTCTCCCTGGAACCGGAAAAATACACCGAAAGAAGCGAAATCGACAGAGCATTCGCCAGAAACATCCCGGTGCCCCGGGTAAGGCAATTTCTTCTGAAAAACCTGCGCAGAAACAAAGACCATACCTTTTCGTGGAAACTCAATGTTCCTGTTATCTATAACAACCTCGACAGGATACTGGAAGGCATGGATGCATGGCGCTTTGAGAACGGAAACGGCATTACGGGCTTTCCCGTACTTTTCATCAAAGGAGAAAAATCCGATTATATCCGAAAAACAGATGAACCCATTATTTACACCATATTCCCCTATGCCGAAATATTCAGCATTCCGAATGCAGGGCACTGGATTCATGCCGAACAACCCGAACGGTTGCTGCAGAAAGTGGAAAAATTCATTCTGGAAGTTTAACCGGATGAATGCTCCACATGTTCCGGTAAAATGATGGATTCACCCCGGTATTTCAGGAAAAGCTGGGCAACGGCCAAAACATCTTTTTCGCAATACTCCACTATTTTTTCAAGGTTTTTCTCCCGGTAATATACTTCATATACCTGCGAACCATCCATATCATCCTTCGGGGAGGGGATCCGGAACAGTTTGGCCAGCAGGTTCAGGGAAGTATAGTGTTTGTAATCACCAAACTTCCACAATTCCAGTGTGTCAAGAAAAGTTACTTCCCAGGGTTTTTTCCCGGCAACATCCAGAACGGCTGGAAGCTTTAGTTCGTTAAGCAGAATCCGGCGGGCCAGATAAGGAAAATCAAATTCTTTGCCGTTATGGGCACAAAGGTACAGGTTCCGCTTGCTTGTGGAACTGTTCAGCATGTCAATAAATTCTGTCAGCAATTCCTTTTCGTTTTCCCCGTAAAACGACTTCAGGCGAAAATATTTATCTCCGTCGCGCAAGAAAATAAATCCCGCAGAAATACATATGATCTTGCCAAATTCTGCGTAAATGCCGGCCCGTGGGTAAACATCGGCGGGGGTTTCATTTTCTTTCCGGAAAAAAACTGATTTTTTTTCCCAGAAATCCTTGAAATCAGGGTCCAGGTTTTCAAAATCGGGAGAAGCCGGTACGGTTTCGATGTCGAGAAAAAGAATGTCCTGTAAATGAATAGTATCAAGCATATCAGGCTGAATTTTCCGATTGGTCAAGATTCTTTTCAATGATTGACGTCAGTATATCGATGGCTACCTTGTTCTCCCCTCCCTGCGGAACAATAATGTCGGCATATCTTTTGGTCGGCTCGATAAACTGCAGGTGCATGGGTTTCACGGTTTTTTCATACCTTTCCAGCACCTGCCCCACCTGCCGGCCCCTTTCTTCCAGGTCACGATGGATCACCCGGCCCAGACGGTCGTCAGCATCGGCATCCACATACACTTTAATATCAATCATGTCCCTGAGGGGAGGATGGGTAAGAATGAGGATCCCTTCCAGAATAATTACCTGCTGGGGTTCAACTGTCACGGTTTCCGGCAAACGGGTGCAGGTAAGGTAGGAATACACGGGCTGCTCAATCGATTGCCCCATTTTCAGTTTTTTAATATGTTCCACCAGAAGGGAAAACTCCACAGAATCGGGATGATCGAAATTGATTTCCTGTCTTTTCCCGGGAGGGATATGTGAATTGTCGCGATAATATGAATCCTGCGGAATGACGGAAACTGATCTTCCCGACAGATTTTCGACAATTTTTTTCACCACGGTGGTCTTTCCTGAACCGGTTCCTCCGGCAATGCCAACTACCAGCATATTTTTGAACCATTATTTGAGGTTAAAATTAATATATTTGTCCGGAAAATGGCATTTTTACCCATGAACACTTTATATCCACTGAAATTCAAGCCCATTCTGAAGGAAAGGATATGGGGCGGCAATCTTATGCAAACCCGCCTGAAGAAACAGTTCAACGGTTTACAATCGGTCGGGGAAAGCTGGGAATGTTCGGGTGTTGATGGGAATTTTTCTGTTGTTGAAAACGGATTTCTGGCCGGCAACCATCTACAGGAACTGATCGAGGTATACATGGGAGATTTGGTGGGTGAACGTATATTCCGTCATTACGGAATCCATTTCCCCCTTCTGATCAAGTTCATTGATGCCCGCGAGAACCTGTCGGTACAGGTTCACCCGGATGACAAGCTGGCGGCTGAAAGGCACGGATCATTGGGGAAAACAGAAATGTGGTATATTATCGATGCCGCTCCCGGGGCAGTTATCTATACGGGATTCAACCGCGAACTGGACCGGAAAACATTTCTTGAGTTTCTGAAAAACGGAAAACTTACGGAAATTCTGAACCGGGAAGAAGCCATGGCCGGCGATGTGTTCGATATCCCGGCCGGACGGGTACATGCCACGGGAGCCGGTATTCTGCTGGCTGAAATACAGCAGACATCGGATATTACGTACCGAATCTATGACTGGGACCGGGTAGATGCACAGGGGAAAAGCCGTGAGCTGCATACCCACCTTGCCCTGGATGCCATTGATTTCAAAAAACCGGCATCATTCAAACATCATCCGGAGGGACCTCACAATGTGCCGGTGATACTGTCAGCCAATAACTATTTCCACGTTTCCCGCCTGACCTTAACCAGCCCGTATGAAAGGGACTTTCACAGGCTGGATTCTTTCCTGATTTATATGTGCCTCGATGGTCAGGTGACGTTCCTTTTCCAGGGGGGAAAAGAAAACTTAAGCTCCGGGCAAACGGTCCTGGTTCCTGCCTCCCTTGAAACAGTAACTCTTGTACCCTCTCCTTCCGCTACCCTGCTGGAAATATATCATCCCTGAGCAATTTACCTCCTTCGAAAAGCATCGGAAAGGGAAATATTTCGCCCATGCAGATACTTTTCGCAAAATATTTGAGACACAACAGTATTACTATTTGATATACAGTCTATTACAAATATTATTTCAGGAGTGTTTTTTTTCATAAAAAAAGGTTGTATAATTATTTTTTTTTCTAATATTGCAACCCGAAAAAAGGAAAAACTGTATGGGATTTACCAACAGCAAGGTCCCGCGCAATTCACGATTCCGGCCTGATTAGGTAATGAATCGTGGAGCAGATATGTCGCATGGACCTGCCATTAAATTTCATGCCATGAAAAAATTTCATACATATCTGCTTCAGCGTAAAGTCCCGGTTCTTTACCTGTTTTCCTTTTTCAATCTTTTTGTACTTTACTCGTTTCAGAGTACCTACCTGCCCCGCCGCATTTGATGGACCGATCCAATAACGGCATCATCCTGTCTGCATACAGCTTTCAGTTCCAGACAGGATTCTGAAATTATTTCAATCCATTACCCCAAAATTCTTACAATAATGATCACAAAAGTCAAAAAACAAAATATCATTGCCCGGGGCAGGAAATCCAGGGGCATTGTTATCGGGAACCGCATTCCCATGGATTATTTTGAAACCACCGGCATCGGGCAGAGCGACATCACGGTACATGCCGGCTCATACCACCTGGCTCTGAAAGATGCCGGCATTGAGCAGTATAACATTATGACCTATTCCTCCATACTTCCGGGTATTGCCAGGAAGGTGGAAAAACCCGAAAAAGTTGAGCACGGTTCCGTGGTGGAATCCATCATGGCGGTATGTACCAGCCAAAAAGGAGAACGTGCCACGGCCGGCATCATTTACGGCTGGCTTTTCGACAAATCCAACGGCAGTAAATTCGGAGGGCTGGTGTGTGAAAACTACGGAAACGAAACGGAAGAAGAGATCTCTCTGAAGCTCCGTGCCAGTCTTGATGAATTGTATTACAACGGGTTTTCAGAAAAATACCTTCTCAAGGACATTCATACCATTACCCGGAGTTTTGTTCCCGACAAAAAGCACGGAACAGCGCTGGTAGCCCTCTGTTTCACCAGCTATTATTATCCAATTATTGAAGGCGCAGCGTAATGAGTTTCATTTACGGAGGTTTACCCGATTCTTATTCCCGGACCGATTCCAGCAGAATCGTCATTCTTCCTGTGCCCTATGACGATACCAGCACCTGGATCAAAGGGGCTGACAGGGGCCCTGACGCCATTTTGGAAGCATCGGCCAACATGGAACTATACGATATTGATACCGATAGTGAAGTATACCGGCTGGGCATTCATACGGCCCCGCCGCAAGGCGGGTTCTCTTCTCCTGAAGAAATGGTGAAAGAGGTTGAGAAATCTGTTGAATATTACATCCGAAAAGGGAAATTTGTTGTCACCCTGGGAGGGGAACATTCCATCAGTATCGGATCCATTTTCGCACATGCAAAAGCATACGGGAACCTGACCGTTCTGCAAATCGATGCTCACGCCGATCTCCGGCAGGAATACATGGGCAGCCGTTTTAATCATGCCTGTGTCATGGCACGTGCCCGTGAAGTGGCGCACACTGTACAGGTTGGAATCAGAAGCATGGATATTACTGAAAAGGAATCCGCCGAAAATTCAGATCTGTTTTTTGCAAGTGAAATCCATGAATTCCAGAAATGGCAGCAAAAAGTTATTGGAAGACTTCGGCAAAATGTTTATATTACTTTCGATCTGGATGCTCTGGACCCGTCTATCATGCCCAGTACAGGAACTCCCGAGCCCGGCGGGCTGGGATGGTATGAGGTGCTGGATCTGATAGGCATGGTGATTGAGCAGAAAAACCTGGTGGGAATGGATGTGGTGGAATTATGCCCCAATCCCGCTAACCGGGCGCCTGATTTTCTGGCGGCCAAACTGATCTACCAAACACTCTCCATGCGTTTTGCAGGAGAACTGTCACGGCTGAATAAAAACAATCCGTCATGAGTAAAAAGGAATTACTGAAAAACACAGTAGAACACATTGACATTACCTCCTTTGATGCAAGGCCCATTATTGACGCCATGAGGAAAATGTCGTTTTCATCACGTGCCACGGCTCATGCCACCGATATTCTCAGCCGGATGATCAGGGATAAAAAATGTACCAGCATTCTGACCCTGGCCGGCAGCACCAGCGCAGGAGGCTGCATGCAGGTGTACGTGGATATGATCAAGAACAAAATGATTGATGTGGTAGTCGCCACCGGAGCTTCCATAGTGGATATGGATTTCTTTGAAGCACTGGGTTTCAGGCATTACCAGGGAAGCATCCATGCCAACGACAGGCAACTGAGGAATCTGTATATTGACAGGATTTACGATACATATATTGACGAAGACGAGTTGCAGGTATGTGACAATACCATCAAAGAAATTGCCGACAGCCTGGAACCGCGCCCTTACTCCTCACGTGAATTTATCCGCGAAATGGGTAAATACCTTGCAAAAAACAGTGTGAAAAAAAATTCTCTTGTGCAAACAGCCTACGAACAGAATGTTCCCGTTTTTTGTCCGGCATTCAGCGACAGCAGTGCAGGTTTCGGGCTGGTTATGCACCAGTGGGAAAATCCATCCCGACATCTGTCCATCGACTCGGTAAAAGATTTTCTTGAGCTAACCCGCATCAAGATTGCTGCTGAAACAACCGGACTGTTCATGATCGGCGGGGGTGTTCCGAAAAACTTTGCCCAGGATACGGTGGTCTGTGCAGAAATGCTTGGGAAACCGGCGCCCATGCATAAATATGCCGTTCAGATCACAGTGGCCGATGTACGCGACGGAGCCTGTTCTTCTTCCACCCTGAAGGAAGCTTCTTCTTGGGGAAAGGTTGACACCGTTTATGAGCAAATGGTTTATGCCGAAGCCACCACGGTTCTTCCTCTTATGGCCAGCTATCTCTATCATCAGGGAGACTGGCGTAAACGGCCGGCACACCGCTGGAACAAACTTTTCGAACAATAAGTTATTTCACCATGAAAGGGAAAAAGGAGTTCAAGAAACGCAGAAAGAATTTTGACACTTCGGACGATCTCTATTCAAAAAAGAAACCCAGGAAAAAACTCGACCAGAAACAGGGCAAAAAGTTTTCCATTTACGATACATGGGATGAAGAAGAGGAGTAATAAATCCCATGACAAAGGAAATGATCATACATTCAATCAGGTTTACAGGAAGCAGTGCAGATCTGGCCCATCTGCCTCCGCCTGATAAACCGGAATATGCCTTCACGGGGCGATCGAACGTGGGAAAATCCTCCCTTATCAATATGCTGACAGGAAGGAAAAAACTGGCCAGGATCTCTTCAACCCCCGGAAAAACCCGGATCATCAACCACTACCTGGTCAATGAACAATGGTATCTTGTTGATCTGCCCGGTTACGGATACGCCAAAACCTCAAAAACAAACAGAACCGAATGGAACATGCTGCTGAAGCAGTACCTGCTGAAACGGCCCAATCTGCTTTCCGTATTCGTGCTGATCGATTCCCGCATCCCTCCTCAAAAAAATGATCTGGATTTTCTGGAATTTTTGGGCATGAATCAAATACCTTTCTGCCTGGTGTTCACCAAGACCGATAAATTGAGCTCCCAAAAACTCAAAATCGCCATTCAGGAATACAAGAAAGGACTGCTGCTGGTGTGGGAAACCCTCCCGCCCTGGTTTGTCACCTCCTCGGTTACTCGTACCGGCAGGGAAGAAATACTGGGATTTATTGATGAAACCAACCGGTTTGATCATCAAAATGGTTGAATTTAACCGCACCGGCAACGTTTTTTCTTTTCAGATTTACTAATTTTACAGTCAGAATGATCATCCGGTAAATGTAATAACTCCTGTATGCCAGCGAAATCCAGTATTAAATTCTTTTCCGGGAGAAGCTCCCGCTATCTGGCTGAAAAAATCGCCAAAAGTTTTGGTTCTGAGCTGGGCAAAACTTCCATTCTTGAATTCAGCGACGGAGAGTTTCAGCCCTCCTATGAGGAATCGGTACGCGGTGCCACCGTTTTCATTATCCAGTCTACCTTCATGCCAGCCGAAAATTTATTTGAACTCCTGTTAATGATCGATGCCGCCAAAAGGGCCTCCGCCTACAAAATTGTTGCAGTAATGCCTTATTTCGGATTCGCCCGCCAGGATCGCAAGGATAAACCCAGGGTCTCAATTGGGGCCAAGCTTGTGGCCAACCTGCTATCTGCAGCAGGAGCCGACCGGGTCATGACCATGGACCTGCATGCCGATCAGATTCAGGGTTTTTTCGATTTCCCTGTCGACCACATATACGCTTCCACCGTATTTGTTCCTTATTTCAAAAGCCTTGATCTTGATAATCTGGTTATTGCCTCCCCGGATATGGGCGGAAGCAAAAGGGCCAATGCCTATTCCCGTTTCCTGAATGCCGACATGGTAATTTGCTATAAGCAACGTGAAAAAGCCAATGCTGTGGGAAAAATGGTGGTCATTGGCGATGTAACCGGAAAAAATGTGGTCATCGTGGATGACATGATCGACACGGCCGGGACTATCACCATGGCAGCCAATATGATGAAGGAACAGGGAGCCCTCAGCATACGCTGCGCGGCCACACATCCTGTTCTTTCAGGCCCGGCCTACGAAAGAATAGAAGAATCGGCCCTGGAAGAAGTGGTTGTTACCGATTCCATTCCCCTTACCCGGGAAAGCCCGAAAATCAAGGTGTTATCCATTGCCGATATTTTTGCCGATGTGATCAACAAGGTATACAATTATCAATCGATCAGTTCCACATTTATTGTATAATTCACTATATTTGCACCCTCTTTAAAACAATCAATTATTAACGTGTAATGGGAAGCGGGGAATTCATTTTCCGGCTTCAGGTAGCACATAAAGGAATTCACTATGAAAGAGGCAGAAATTAAGGGTAAATTACGACAGCAAACCGGAAAAAAAGATGCAGCAAGACTGAGAAAACAGGGGTTTGTGCCCTGTGTTATGTACGGAGGAAAAGAAAATATTCATTTCTGTGCTCCCACAGGAGATTTTAAAAAAATTATTTATTCCTCTCATATCTACCTGGTCAATCTTGATCTGGAGGGGAACCATTATCAGGGACTGATCAAGGAAATACAGTTTCATCCGGTTACCGACGAGATCCTCCATATCGATTTCATCGAAGCTCTCCCCGGGAAGGATGTCATTGTCAATATCCCCATTCACCTGGTGGGTGATTCGGTCGGGATCAAAGCCGGCGGAAAACTTCGCCAGAGAAAAAGGTACCTGAAGGTAAAAGGCAAGGCAGAAAAAATGCCCGAATACCTGGAAATTGACATTACCGACCTGGATGTGGGTAAGAAAATCAAGGTTGGGGATCTTTCCTTTGAGGACCTCGTATTGCTTGATACTCCGCGCGCCCTGGTGGTTCAGGTCATTTCTTCCCGACTGGCTGCCAAAGGCATGATTATTACTGAAGAAGCCGAGGAAGTAACTGCTGAAGAGGTGACTGTTGCAGCTGCAGAAGCCGCAACAGAAGAAACCAGAGAGGAATCAACGGAAGCGTAAACCAAATCTGCTGGATTGAAGTATCTGATAACCGGACTCGGAAATCCCGGGCGGGAATATGAAAACACCCGCCACAACATTGGTTTTTCAATATTGGACGCCCTGGTAAAAGCGTCCAATATTGCTTTTGAGGACCGCCGGTATGGATGGATTTCCAGGCTTTCTCACAGGGGAAGAACTTATGTGCTTCTGAAACCCTCTACCTATATGAATCTGAGCGGAAGAGCGGTTCATTACTGGCTGAAGAAAGAAAAAATTCCCCTTGAACGTTTACTGGTAGTGGTAGACGATGTGGCTCTTCCCTTCGGTGTCATGCGACTCCGGGCAAAAGGAAGCGATGCAGGACACAACGGCCTGAACCATATCAGCACCATTCTGGGAACACAGAACTATGCGCGCCTGCGTTTCGGAATAGGAGATAATTATGGGCCGGGACAAAAAGTTGAATATGTGCTTGGTCCCTGGTCTGCAGAAGAAAAAAAACTGTTGCCCGAAAGGATCGAACTGGCAGGAGAAATCATACTCCAATTCGGTGTACTGGGAGTGGAAAGAACCATGAACCTGTATAATCAGCGCGGTAACAATCTGTTGCAAAAAAATGAAGGAAAAACCTGAAGAAGAAAAGGTTCGTATTGACAAATGGCTGTGGTCCGTTAGAATATACAAAACCAGAAGTCAGGCTACTGAAGCATGCCGCAGCGGAAAAGTCTTTGTAAACAATGAACCGGCCAAACCCGGCCGGACGATACGTCCCGGTGAGATTGTCGTGGTTAAAAAAACACCCGTATGGTACACCTATGAAGTAAAAGCCCTTACTGAAAAAAGGCTTCCGGCTCCCCTGGCAGCAGAACATTACCGGAACCTTACCCCGGAAGAAGAACTGAATAAACTGAATATTACCCGATTATCGGGATTCGAATACAGGGAAAAAGGGTGTGGCCGCCCAACAAAACGAGAAAGAAGGGAAATCAACCGCCTGAAGAAGCTCTCCTGAAAAGCAGATAGTATATGCTGATAGCCCAACAAAAACGAAAGGAAAACCTTGCCGAATACATCCTGTATTTGTGGCAGGTGGAAGACATGATCCGCGCCCATGACTTCTCGATGGAAAAAATCAAAGAAAACATCATTGAACCCTTTGGTTTGCCTCCCGATATCCGCCGGAAAACGGAAGAATGGTACAGCCAGCTGGTTCATCTGATGAAGAATGAAAAAATTGAAGACACCGGACACTGCCGTTTCCTCATCAATCTGGTAAACGATCTGCACCGGCTTCACCTTGAGTTACTCGACCGGCCGGAAGAAACCGCCTACCGGCATCTTCACCGTCAGGCCGAACCACATATCAGGGCCCTGGAAGAAAAAAGCCTGCACAGGTATATGCATGAAACTGACACATGCCTGCATGGTCTGTATGGTTTGCTGCTAATGAAACTGCAAAAACGCAAAGTACATCCTGAAACACAGGATGCTTTTCAGCATATCGGAAAAATGATCGCCTACCTGGCAGCCCGATACAAAGCCCGCGAAGAAGAGGAAGAAACCCAGGAATAAAATAATCTGCAGCCTGCTGCCGGGCCGGAAATCTGTTCTTGGTACCAAACTCCCTGTCAGAACTTATAGGAAAACCCTAACCCGAATACTTCCTTGAACTGAATCTTCGGCCTTTTTACCCCATCGTCGTCCATCAATCTGATGTTGTCATCATAAATCAGATGGGTATTGATATTGGCACTGATGTATTGGTTTATTTTCATAGTAATCAGCACCTCCCAGTTGACATCCACATTCTGGGGTTTATCGAGATAATTGGAGAAAAGATCCAGTTTTGTCAGCAGATCCACATTGGTAACCACCGGAGTTTTGAAAGCCATTTTCAAATAGCCTCCGAATTCGCCTCTGAATTTTTTACCAGGCTCCAGACCGAATCCCGTGGCAAGTTCCGCCTCGGTTACTATGGTCATCTTTGATGTAAGAGGTGAGAGAAACAATGTGAAATTGTCACCAGGCTTGTAATCCATACCAAGTGAAGCAGTAATATAGGCCGGGGCAAGAAAAGATGAAATAACAGTTGAATCATTGGGATAGTCATACCCGTCAGCGAACTGTGTCTTAAAACTGACCATACCGCTGTAATACCATTTCCCCGATGCTTTCCGGCCATATTTCGAGGAAAACTCGATCCTGTCATCACTTTTCCGAACACCCTGACCCTCATTATTCAGCAACCCATATCCCATGTCGAGGTTATTGTCCCAGGTCATTCGTCCTTTCTTCAAATTGGCAAACAGGTTCACAAAAGCATTCCCGGCGATGGAATTGGCCCCGCCGGCAGCCCAGTTCACAAGGGAAACCTGGGAGAATGAAAGGGAACCGGCACCTCCTGTCTTCCAGCCTTCCAGTGAATCCGCCTATTCCTGTCCCTGGGTAGTGTTTGGGAACCATAGCAGTAAACCTGCCAGTATGATGTACTTTTTCATCTTATCTTTTTTTTCATGTTTTTTCGGTAAATAAATGCACATCGGTCTGTGGAAAAGGGATTAAAACGTTAAAGCTACACAATTCTTTCATTATTATTTGTTTTGTTCAACTAGATCATATGAATAATTGACAAATAACCGGTATCCGGATCCCGGCGAGAGAGTCCGTTGCTCATGATAAAACAAATTATTTTTTTATCTTGCCCGGGCTAACCATCAATACTGCATGTAATGCTGGAATCACTCAAAGTGCTCGATGAGTTGAGGCTGAATTTTTCCCAGAGCGGACTCTTCATCCTGAACCTGACACTGGCTTTTATTATGTTTGGTGTTGCTCTGGAAATCAAATTCGAACATTTCAAGAAAGTAATATTGAATCCAGTTTCCACTCTGGTAGGAGTATTTTCTCAGTTTTTTCTTTTACCTCTAATCACTTTTCTGATCGCGATCCTGCTGAGACATTACATCACTCCTACCATCGCCCTGGGAATGATTCTGGTGGCTTCATGCCCGGGTGGGAATATCTCCAATTTCATGTCTTCTCTTGCCAGAGGCAACGTAGCACTTTCAGTCAGTCTAACGGCCATTGCCACCCTTTCTGCCATTTTTATGACGCCGCTGAATTTCTCCCTGTGGGGGGGATTGTTCACTGAAATCTACAGCAGAACCGATGCCTCTGGTCTGGTCAGGCCCCTGGAGATTGATGTCGGGCAAATGTTTCAAACGGTTTTTATCCTGCTGGGCATCCCGCTGGTTCTGGGAATGTGGTTCAACCATCGCTTCCCCGACCTCACAAAAAAAATTGTGGTCCCCATCAAGCGGCTGTCCATAGTGTTCTTTATGGGAATGGTGGTTATGGCATTTATGAACAATTTCGACTATTTTAAAGCCCATATAAAATACATATTTCTTCTGGTATTCATCCATAATGCCGTGGCACTTACAACAGGTTATTCCATAGCCTCTCTGTTCAGGCGCAACGCCACTGACAGAAAAACCATATCCATCGAAACCGGAATACAAAATTCCGGCCTGGGACTGGTTCTTCTCTTCAATCCCAAAATATTTCCTCCCGATTTGGCCATCGGGGGAATGGCTTTCATTACCGCCTGGTGGGGCATATGGCATATCCTGTCTGGACTTGGGATCGCCGGTCTGTGGGGACGCAAGCGTAAAAGGGTTGTCACAATCCAGTAAAAGAAACACGGCCAAATGTATTAATGATGGAACACATTAGATGGAAAAATCTTGAGCGCGAATCAATCAGATATGCCCTCCTGAAGATAGGGGTCAAATGGTGGCACAATTTGTTTTATTACCGAAAGGTAACCGCCCTGAACACACATAAAATTCCCCAAAACCGGCCTCTTATATTTGCCCCCAACCATGAAAACGCCGCTATGGACGGGCTGGCAGTACTGTGCACCACCCGTGGCCAGCCGGTTTTTCTGGCACGTTCAGATATATTTAAAAAGAAACTGCCCGCCCTGTTGTTGACTTTCCTCAAAATCATGCCCATTTACCGTATTCGTGACGGAATCAGCAGCCTTCAGAAAAATGACAGGGTATTCCAGAAAACGGTCGAAATCCTGAAAAGAAAACGACCCCTGGTCATACTGCCCGAAGGAAACCACGCCGAATTCAAAAGACTTCGACCATTGAAGAAGGGTATTACACGTATCGCTTTTCAGGCAGAGGAAGCCTCAGGGTACCATCTGGGAATACATATCGTTCCTGTTGGGATCGATTACCGCGATATTTATAAATTCAAAACCGATGTGCTGGTGAATTATGGCGATCCCATTGATATATCCGATTATTTCGATCTCTACCGGGAAAACGCCCAGAAAGGAATGCTGGCCCTGCGGGAACACCTGGCTTCTGCCATTCGGGAACTGATGGTGCAGATTTCCACTGAAAAATATTACCATGGGTATATGGGAATACTCGACCTGTACTTCCATAGAATGAAAAAAAGGATGGGACTTTCAGGAAACACGCATGCCAATAAATTCCAATCCGACCGGAAACTCGTGGAAATTCTGAATCTTTTTCTGGAAAAAGACCCTGAGACTGTAGCAAAGCTGAGCCGTAAAGCCGAAAAATTTGTCGCACTCAGGAAAAAGCTGAGGCTCAGAAACTGGCTTTTTGAAAAAGACAGGGTTTCTTTTCCGGGTATTTTCCTTCACGGATTATTGCTGGTCATCGGTTTCCCGGTGTTTCTGACCGGTCTCCTGACCAACTACATCCCCTGGCATATTCCCGGAAAAGTTGCTGAACAGTTTGAAGATAAGGTCTTTATTTCAACTGTTAAGTTTGTGGTTTCGTTCCTGCTGTTCCCCCTGTATTACCTTCTTTTATTCATACTCCTCTGGATTGTTTCCAGCAATCTTCTGATAGCTCTTGGCGGAATTGCCATATGTGCTTTCACCGGATGGATTGGATTCAGATATTACATTTCATGGAAAAAATGGTTGGGGAAATACCGTTATCGCAGGTACATGAAAAAGAAAAACAAAACCTTTACAGAAGCAAAAAACCTCAGAAATGAATTGATCTCCAGGATGGATGAACTGGTTGCTTCCGCCATTCCCCTGCCGGCTTCTTCATGATATACCGGAAACTTTTCAAACGGTTAGCTTCCCGCCGCTGCTTCCACCTCCCGGAAAACCCGCATAAAATTTCCTCCCCAGATTTTCCTGATTTCTTCTTCCGAATAACCTCTTTTTACCAGTTCCTTGGTTATGCTGTGCATTTCACTCACATCAAAACAATCTTTCAACCCACCGCCACCGTCGAAATCGGTTCCGATCCCTACATGATCAATACCGGCAACCTCAACCACATGATCAATATGTTCCACCATGTCTGACACCGTGGGCAGAACGGGTGGATATTTCCGGTCCAGTGCATACCATTCCTGCCGTACTTTTTCCATGGTTTCCTCGTCAAGTTCTGAAAAATTCCCGTATTTCTCCCTGAGCGCCACCCGGGCAGAGTCGCGTTGGGGGTTGGATTCAATATCGGCCACATAGGAAGGAACAAAACAGATTTGCACCACTCCTCCATTGGTTGCCAGAGCCTTCAGCATATCATCGTCCAAATTTCTCTGACTGGCACACAGGGCGCGGGTACATGAATGGGAAGCAATCACCGGGGTGCGGGTTATCTTCAGCACATCATAAAAAGCTTCATCACTGATGTGCGAAACATCGATCATCATTCCCAGCCGGTTCATTTCTTTCACTACCTCTTCACCAAAGGGCGAAAGGCCATGATGCTCCGGTCCTCCGGGATCAGTCGATGAATCGCAGATATCATTGTTGCTGCTGTGACAAAGCGTGATATACCTGGCGCCCCGGCGGTAATATTCCTCCACCATTTCAAGATCCGTTCCAATAGGGTATCCGTTTTCCAGACCGATATACACAGCCCGTTTCCCCGTCTTTTCAATCCGGTATCCGTCATCGGGGGTATAAGCCAGTTCAGCCTGCTCACTGTTACTCTCCACTGCATCCTTCAATACCGAAAAAATCTCATCTGTGGTTTCCCTGGCTTTCCTGATACCTTCCGGAGTTCGTTCTCCCTGGCCGATAAAAACAGCAAAAAATATGGCATCCAGCCCTCCTTCCTTCATGCGGGGAAAATCTACTTTACTGCCGTTTTCATAGGGATCATTCCGTTTCCCAACATCAAAATGTTCCCCTCCGAGTCGTAGCGGAGTATCCGTGTGTGTATCCACAGTAAAAACCTTTTCATGGATTTTTTCTGCCTTGCGCTGTATCCGTTTTTCGCTCTGAGTACTTTTACAACCCGAAAAAAGAAGACCGGCAATCAGGACTAAATAATTCAATTTCATTTTTAAATCAGTTTATTTACAGTGTCAAAAAATTCTCTTCTTTTGAATCAATCAGGCCCTGAAATTATAAAAAAATAAAGAGGTTGTTCGCAAACAACCTCTTTATTTATTCTCTTTCAGCAGATTAATCAGTAACTATACTGATTTTCAATCCCATTTCATCGTAAATAAATTGATCTTTCAGGTTGTCGAATATTTTCCTTGAACCGTAATTCACTCCCCACACCGTACGGTCAATGGTAAAGGAATTGGTTTCGCCAACATAAATCTCACCTTCGCGGTAAACCCGTCCTGGAAATGAAATTCCTCTGGTAATTCCCTTCATCGTTAAATTTCCTGTGATCAGATGAGTGGGTTTAAATTCACCCTCCACCCCGGATATTTCATCTTTCTTTTCCACACGGGTAATGACGAATGTGGCCACTGGAAAGGAATCCACATGAAAAAAATCGGACGATTTCAAATGTCCAATAAGCTGGGCGTTCATATCCGGGTCATCAAGGTCTTCATTCACTATGGTTTGAAGATCGATCACAAATTCTCCTCCGTTGATCTCACCGTTCTCCACTGTAACATAACCCTCACGGATCATCACGGTACCATGATGATTGCCGGTAAGCTTGGAACCCGTCCATTCAATCCGGCTCTGTTCCGTGTTAACGGGAATCTGTTTCGCATCTGTAGTCTTTAGTTCTGTGGCTTCTTTTGTTTCTGCTCTGGTCCCACCGGGACCCTGATTGCATGATGACAATGCAAGGGCAAACCCCGTAAGTATGATCATGCCTGATCTGATTGTTTTCATATTTCCATTTTTTAGTCTATCCAACACAGTAAACAGAAAAACAATCCCTCAACCGGAATGTTCATTGCATAAATCAAAAAAAGGAAAGGAGCTGGCAGAAACTAGTGGGGAAAGAAAAGGCTGATGATCACAATGGATCCTACCAGTACCAGAAAACCGCCAGAAATTCGGTTTACCCAGAGCAATCCTCTCAAGCGCAGGCGTGTACGGAAACTGTAAACCAGTGAACTGAGAAAAAACCACCAAAGAGAAGCGCCAACAAACACTCCCGTGAACAGGATGATATTCTGTAACAGGCTGGTCTGGTCTAGTACCACGTTCAAAGCTGTAAAAATACCAAGAAACAACAGGATGGCCATGGGATTGGAAAGAGTGAACAGCAACACGGAAACAAAATCCTGTACCAGGTTGTTTTTTGACACTTTTCTGTTTCTGAATCTTTTTACAGGATTTGTGCTGAAAAGACGCCAGCCGAAATACATGATAAATATTCCTCCCAGGATCTGAAAGTAGAGTTCCTGCTGATGGATAAAATTGATAATAAACGTAATTCCGAATCCGGTGACCAATGCAAAAATAGTATCGGCTGTAGCAGCCCCTAATCCGGAAAAAAAACCGCTGTATCTTCCGTGGTTCAGAGTACGTGTTACACAAACCATGCCCATAGGACCGAGAGGCACCGACACTGCCAGCCCAATAAGCAAACCCTTCAATAACAAAATGGTATTCATCCTTTACTCAATCCTTCGTAAATTCCCCGTTTTCAATCCCATATACCTGTGCAGGGTAAATTTTAAGGGGGTGAAAATAAGAAAAATTAATGAACAATTACCTTCATGGCACAAAAAATCCTATACCAGACGTACAAATATTACACCAAAGTCTTCATTCAGGATAAAATATATTCTAAATCAAACGGGAACGGACCAGCAACCGGGGTTCCATCATTTCGGTAATGGCATATTTCAACCCTTCCCTGCCGAATCCCGAATCTTTTACTCCTCCGTATGGCATGTGATCGACACGAAATGTGGGCACATCATTCATGATCACTGCGCCGGTACGGGTATATTCAATGGCATATTGTTCCTCGGCCAGGTCCCGAGTAAATACTCCCGCCTGTAGCCCGTATCTCGAATCGTTGATCATCCGGATAGCTTCAGAAAAATCATCAAAAGGTTCCACACTCACCACCGGTCCGAATACCTCCAGGGCACATACTTTCATATCGGAAAGAGTTCCGCTAAGAATCGTCGGTTCCACAAAGCTGCCCCTTCTTATTCCTCCCCTCAGGACTTTTGCACCCCCTTTCTCCGCTTCTCTGATCCATTCCTCCACTCGCAGGGCATTTTCTTCATCAATCATCACGGAAATATCAGTATCAGGATCAAGCGGGTCTCCGTATTTCAGTTTTCCCGCACCGGCCACAAATTTCTCAAGAAATGAATCAAACAGGTAAGTATGTACAAAAATCCTCTGCACATGGATGCACACCTGACCGGAATAGGCAAAACCACCCGATACGCATTTGCTCACAGCGGTATCCAGATCTGCAGAACGGGATATCACCACACCGGCATTCCCGCCCAGTTCCAGCAACACTTTCTTTTTCCCTGCCTGGTTTTTCATGGCCCATCCCACCTCCGGGGAACCGGTAAATGATAGCATATGGATCCGTTCATCGGTCACCAGCTGGTTCCCGGCCTTCCGGTCCATGGGCAGGATAGAAACACCGCCGGCAGGCCATCCGCTCCGGTGGATGAGCTTTGCAAGTTCAAGAACCGATAGCGGAGTTGACCGGGCAGGTTTCAGAATAATGGCATTCCCGGCAGCCATAGCAGGAGCAATTTTATGAACCGCAAGATTCAGAGGGAAATTAAACGGAGCAATACCGGCCACCAGTCCCAGTGGAAAATATTTAATCAGTCCTTCCTTCCCCACACCTGCAGGAGTCCAGTCCAGACTGATATATTCACGTGGCAGTCGCCTCGATTCTTCTGCCGCCACATGAAAAACCTGGATGGCGCGATCAATTTCTGCCAGCGCATACTTCAGCGGTTTCCCCGATTCCATAGCCAGCACCCTGGCAAATCGTTCCCGTTCAGCTGAGATCATGGAAGAAATGCTTTCCAGAATATTGTATCTGGAATAGCCTGGCAATGCCTGTAACTCTCCTGATACCTCCTGTGCTTTCCGGATAGCATCTTCCAGCTCAGACTCCCCGGCCAGGTAGGTCGCGGCAACGATCTCCCCTGAATAAGGGTTCCTTACAGGAAGGTCGGTAGCGGTTTCCCGGAATACACCTCCCACAAATATCGGATATGTTTTCATGCTTTTTTGTTTTTAAAGATAAGTAATCGCAGCTTTTTATCTTAACGGTTACCTTCCCGATATTCTTTTCAAATTTCTATCTTTGCCCAAATTTTGGATTATGCTCGAGAAGAAAAGTTGGCAATGGGCTGTTCTCCTGGTACTTTCTTTAATCTGGGGATCCTCTTTCATTCTGATGAAACGCGGTCTGGAATCATTCAATCCCTACCAGGTAGCTGCTTTCCGCATCTTCCTTTCCTTTGTTTTCCTCCTGCCCATGATTTTACAGCGATTGAAACGATTGAACCGGAATAATCTGAGATCCGTTCTGATCGTTGGTTTTATCGGGAACTTTTTCCCCGCATTTCTTTTCACCACGGCCCAGACCCAGATCACCAGTTCCCTGGCCGGTATTCTCAATTCCTGTACACCGCTGTTCACCCTGCTCGTAGGGATCCTGATCTATAAAACCAGGTTCCTGCTGATCAATGTCATCGGATTATTCCTCGGGTTTATCGGGGCCATCGGTATAATATACAACGGAGGAATCACATTGAACGGCGGGAATCCCTGGTTCGCCCTCTTCATTATTCTGGCAACCCTGTTCTACGCCATCAGCGTAAATGAAATCAGGAATTATTTACATCAGATGGACGGAGCCACCATCTCATCACTGGCATTCCTGTTCATTGGGCCGGTTGCGGGCATCTACCTGATCTTTTCCGATTTCAGTGCAGCCATGGCTACACCCAACCACTGGAAAAATTTCGGATACATTGTTCTTCTGGCTTTTTTCGGATCCTTTATCGCCACCATCCTGTTCAATGAACTGGTGAGAAGGACATCGGCCATTTTCGGAGCATCGGTCACCTATCTCATACCGGCTTTTGCAATAATGTGGGGAATTTTCGACGGTGAATCATTCGGATTCGAGCAATTCCTCTGGGTTTTGGTCGTACTGGCAGGAGTATATCTGGTCAATAAGAAAAAGCTTGTCATGCTCTGAGAAATATGCCTTGTCTGTTCCTCAATGTGACCTCCTTTCGAATTCGGCTACCCCGCGATCCAGAAAATTCCTGAATGCTTCGGCATCCAGGTTGTATCCTATGGGTGTGGTGAGCAATTCGCCGTTGTGATCCACCGGAGCATAAAATGGCTGGGTATTGGCCCCGAAACGGGTAATTTGCAGATCGGCATTTTTCTTTCCGATACGATCTTTTACTTTGCCGTCATATTCCGAAGTGATCCACTCGTCTTCAGGAAGTTTTGTCTTATCATCGGTGTACAGGGCAATGATCACATAATCATCCTTCAATCTTTGCAGCACTCCCGGATCCGACCATACCTTTGCCTCCATTTCCTTGCAATTACTGCAGGCATGACCCTTAAAGTCAAGCAATACCGGCTTGTTCAATTCCCTGGCACAGGCCATACCCTGTTCGTAATCAAAATATCCCTGTAAACCGTGAGGCAAGGAAAACAGGTCGCTGTACCGGGGAACATCACAGAGCATGCTTCCACCGGCAACCTGTTTGCCGGTGTCTCCCGTATATTCAGTAAGATCAAATTGCTGGGCTTTCTGAGGAGGAAGAATTCCTGATATTCCGCTCAAAGGTGCACCGAACAATCCCGGCACCATATACAGGGCAAAGCTGAACGAAGCAACGGCCAGGAACAAACGCGGTACTCCTATAAAGGGCACATCACTGTCGTGTGCAAACCTGATCTTCCCCAGCAGATAAAAGCCCAGGATGGTAAAAAGCACAATCCATATGGCCAGATACAGGTCGCGGCTCAGAATTCCCAGGTGATAAGCCTGATCGATATTGGAGAGAAATTTAAAACCGAAAGCCAGAATAAGAAAACCCATCACCACTTTGACTGAATTAAGCCAGCCTCCTGATTTCGGTAAACTTTTCAGCAACGACGGAGAAAAAGCAAGCAGCGTAAAGGGCAGAGCAAATGCCACAGAAAAGCCTAACATCCCCACCAGGGGTTCAAGCACTTCGCCTGTAGCCGCCTGCACCAGCAAATATCCCACAATGGGTCCCGTACAGCTGAAAGATACCAGGGTCAAAGTAAGGGCCATGAAGAAGGCACCCAGAAAACCGCCGCGGTCGGCCTGGCGGTCCACCTTGCTGGTCAAACTGCCCGGAATAATTATCTCGAACATTCCCAGGAAGGATGCGGCAAATATCAGGAATAAAAGAAAGAAAATCAGATTCGGGATCCAGTGTGTACTCAGCACATTGGCAAAATTCGCACCGGCACTGGTAAGGGAAATGACCAGCCCGATCAGGGTATAGATGGCTACAATGGAAAAACCGAATACGAGTGCCTGGAACAGAGCCCTGCGCCGGTTTTCACTTCCCCGCATGAAAAAAGTAACCGTCATGGGAATCATGGGATAGACACACGGGGTGAGCACTCCGGCAAAACCAAGCAGGAAAGCCACAAAGAACAATCCCCACAATGATTTTCCCTGAAAGTTACCCCTACTTCCGGCTTCCGTATCTCCGGCGCTCAGTTCAACAGTAGAAGTCATCATGCCGGGAGCATCCCCTGATGACGAAACGGGTTCTTCACCGGTTGCCTCTTCTTCAGCAGAGTCATCCCCAGGCGGAATCATGATGCTGAAAGCCTCCTCCCTCGGGGGCAGGCAACGTTCATCATCACAGCTCATGAACTCCACTGTTCCGTTCACTTCAAATGATCCGGGAACAAGCGAACGGATTACCTGCCTAAACACCGCCTGAACGCTGAACATCTTCAGGTCCATCTTGAAGCTTTCGTCATATTTTACTTCCGGATCAATGGTTTCCACCACCTCCCCAATGCGCTCGTAACTGTCTGATGGATGAAATGTAAATGTGGTGGGAATAGGACCTGCCGGCGGTATGTCCTGGGAATAAAGATGCCACCCCTGATCTATGCTGGCCGTAAGCAGAAGGGCATATTCCGATTCATTGATTTTCTCGGCACTGAATTTCCAGGTAACGGGATCTGCTATTTGGGCCGTCCCTTGCGTGGCATTCAGCAAAAGAGTAACAACCAGTACAAAGGCAGTTCTTTTCATCTGTCTTGGTTTATGAAAGGACACAAATTAAAAAATCTTTTCTTTAAGTATTTGGAAGTATAAACAAGAAAACCCGTTTACAGTTCAATCTCCTCGCCGGAAGGAAGGAAAAAATGGTATTCCATAAATGAATAAGCATAAGAAGATTCAATGATAATACGGCATCCGAATTCACGGTTCCATTTTTTCCTGATCGACCGGAAACCGTGGGTCAGGTATGCCGCAATGTAAGGATGTAAGCGCAGGATAAATTTCTTTATTTTTTTCTCTTCCACCAGGGTACGAATATGTATTTTCAGCTCATCCTCCAGCAGGGCGCTGGATGATATTTTTCCGGTACCTTTGCAGGAAGGACAGGTTTCTTCTGTAAGGATATGCATCTCAGGCCGCACCCTTTGCCGGGTGATCTGCATCAAACCGAATTTGCTGAGCGGTAAAATATTATGTTTGGTACGGTCTGATTCCATGATCTCACGCATCCGGTCGAAGAGCTTCTGTTTGTGCTCGTTGGAATGCATATCGATGAAATCGACTACAATGATTCCGCCCATATCCCGCAGCCTCAGCTGCCTGGCAATCTCTTCAGCAGCTGCCAGGTTAACTTCCAGGGCATTGGTTTCCTGATCCTTGAAACTTTTCGACCGGTTCCCGCTGTTCACATCAATCACATGCAGGGCCTCTGTATGCTCAATGATCAGGTAGGACCCGTCTTTCAATGAAACGGTCTTTCCGAACGACGACTTAATCTGTTTATTCAGGTTCAGGTAATCGAAAATCGGTTGTCCTCCCTTGTACAGTTTGACAATTTTTTCCTGGTCGGGAGAAATCGAGGCAATGTATTCGCGGGTTTCCTGATAAACCCCTTCATCATTCACCCAGATCCGGTTGAAACTGGTATTGAAAATATCACGGAGCAAAGCCGAAGCCCGGTTCATTTCGCTGATAACCAGCCGGGGCGGATTGCCTTCCTTCACAGCCTGAAATCCGTATTCCCATTTCCTCACCAATCCACGTAACTCCTGATCCAGCTCGGCCACCTTTTTGTTTTCGGCCACTGTACGGACAATAACCCCGTAATTTTTTGGCCGGATACTCATCAACAGGTTTTTCAGCCTGGCCCGCTCTACATTCGATTCAATTTTCTGTGAAACGGAAACCTTATCGGAAAACGGAATCAGCACCAGGTTCCTTCCGGCAATTGAGATTTCCGAGGTAAGGCGGGGACCTTTGGTAGATATGGGCTCCTTGGCAACCTGCACCAGAAGCGGTTGCCCGGGCTTCAGCACATCGGTTATTTTGCCGTCCTTGTCGATATCCGGCTCGCGTTTAACCCTTCCGAAAGATATGGATTTGTTCTTCTTCTGGAGAAGCTGATGCAAAAATTTGCTAAGTGAGCTGAATTGCGGTCCCAGATCGAGATAATGCAGGAAGGCATCCTTTTCGTAGCCAACATCAATGAATGCCGCATTCAAACCCGGCATAACCTTCTTCACCCTTCCCAGATAGATATCTCCTACGGCAAACTGAAGATTACTCTTTTCCTTTCTTAGTTCAACCAGTCTCTTATCTTCAAGAAGGGCAATCGTAATTTCTGAAGAAGATACATCAATTACCAGTTCTTTTTCCACATTCGCTTCATTTACTCACGGCCGAATGGATTCCCCGTGTGGTATGTGAATGATAATGAACCTAAAGGCCAGGGCGGGCCTTTAGGTTCATTCTTATACCACAAAGCTTTCAGGAATACTATTTCTTCTTCTTATGCCTGTTTTTACGCAAACGCTTTCTGCGTTTGTGGGTAGCCATCTTATGTCTCTTTCTTTTCTTTCCGCTTGGCATGGTATAAATATTGAATCAAAAAATTAAGGAACCCTACCGCTTGACGTTAGCTTTTACCCGGTTAATGAATGATTTGGCAGGCTTGAAAGAAGGAATGAAATGTTCCGGAATAATGATGGTAGTATTTTTTGAAATATTACGGGCAGTTTTTTTCGCACGTTTTTTCACGATAAAACTGCCGAATCCCCTCAGGTAAACGTTTTTATCCTTTACCAGGGATTCTTTTACCGTTTCCATGAAAGCTTCCACTGTTTTTTGAACAGTTACCTTTTCAATTCCCGTGTTTTTGGAAATTTCATTTACAATATCAGCCTTAGTCATTTTTAAAATCTTTAATTATCAGTTAATTAGAATAAGTTTTCGCTTATGAACTGCAAATATAAATGTTTTATGTTTATAAATGAAATCTGCATTGATTATTTTTAAAGCGGTGATATTTTATTTTCAGGTCATTATATGGAGATGAATGTTGGAAGTGTGTTGCAGACCTGGTATGAAAAAACGGAAGAGACCTTCCCTGGAGGAATACTGGCGATGCATACCATATCTGGGTTTCGGAAATTATTCTTCAGCAAACCAGGGTCAGCCAGGGTATTTCCTACTATCACCGGTTCCTGGAAAAATTCCCCCGGCTGGAAGATCTGGCCCGAGCCCGGACCGACGAGGTGATGCATGTATGGAAAGGCCTGGGATATTACAGCCGGGCCAGGAACATGCATATCACAGCTATCCGCATCCTGAATGAATACGGGGGAAAATTTCCTTCGGGTTATGAAAATATACTCCGCCTCAGGGGAATAGGCCCATATACTGCGGCCGCCATTGCCTCATTGGCTTTTAACGAACCGGTCCCCGTGGTCGATGGCAATGTGTACCGCTTCCTGGCCCGTTTATTCGGTATTGTCGATTCTATGAGCACGGCTGCAGGGAAAAAGGCGGCAACCGAAAAGGCCGGAAAGATTATGAACCGAAAAAATCCCGCCCTTCATAATCAGGCCATGATGGAATTCGGTGCCCTGCAATGCACTCCGTTCCGTCCTCCCTGCCATGCATGTCCTTTCCGCAAGGTTTGCCTGGCATATATTACCGGCAGGGTGAATGAACTGCCAGTCAAACAAAAAAAACCGGCATCCGCAGAACGATATTTCAATTACGTGCTGCTAACCGGTGGACCAGATATGCTGGTGAAAAAGAGGGAAAAACAGGATATCTGGCAGGGCATGTATGAATTACCCCTGTTTGAATCGACCTTTCCGATTGAACCGGGCCAGCTTACCAGGAACGAATGGTGGAAAAAACTGGAAGAACGGACCGGCCCCCTGCACCTGAAATATCATTCAGGTATTATAACACATATCTTATCGCACAGGAGAATCCGCGCCGTATTTTACCATGCAGAAACCCGGGGAGACCTACCCGCTCTTTGGCCAGGAGAATCTACCGTTTCCGTAACAAGCTGGGAATCCATTGCTTTCCCCATGCTGATCGATAAATTCCTGTCGCAATACCTGCCGTTATTTTTCAATGGCAGCATTTGATACTGGTATGAAATTTTACTAATTTTACAGGCTGATTTCAAACCAACCATTATTATGTCGGTAAACAAGGTAATCCTGGTAGGCAATGTGGGGAAAGACCCTGAGGTAAACTATATCCGGGAAGACGTGCCTGTGGCAAAATTCCCCCTGGCTACCAGTGAAACATACACCAAGGACGGAGAAAAGATAACCCAGACCGAGTGGCATAATATTGTGCTCTGGAGGGGACTGGCCAGGGTGGTGGAAAAATATGTCAGAAAAGGCTCATTATTATATATCGAAGGAAAGATCAACACCCGCTCCTATGAAAAAGACGGGGAAACGAAATATATCACCGAAATTGTGGCCGATAATATGCGCATGCTCGGAAAAAAACCCGACGATTCAGGCCAGTCCTCCTCCCGACCATCCGAACAAAATGAACGGGCCCCTGAAGGCGACGCAACAGGGATATCCCAGGAAGACGATGATCTTCCTTTCTGATGTTATACAGATTTTTTTAGATCGCAGACTGTGGAAGCAGACGACCCTCTCCCGTATTTATCGATCCTTGCCGATTTGAACATCCGTTTTTATCAGGCCGGCCCCTCACTGTTCCTGGGCGTGGGTGTTCTGATCCTCCTGCTGGCCTGCTCTGCCATGATCTCGGCATCGGAAACCGCCTATTTATCATTAACATCTCCCGATCTGCAAAAGATCAGGGATGGAAAAAGCCGTTCGAACCACATCCTGCTGAAATTGCTTGAAATGCCGGAAAGGTTGCTCACTACCATCCTGATTGCCAACAATCTATTCAATATGAGCTCGGTGGTGCTTGCCATTTTTCTGTTTAACAGCACCCTGCAACCAACCGGATATCCGGTAGCCACTCTCCTTATCGAAGTGATCGTGATAGTCTTCTTCCTGCTTGTTTTTGCAGAGATCCTGCCAAAAATTTATGCCGGAAGCCACACGGTAAGGATCAGCATGCTGATGGCTACTCCCCTGTATTACATGGAAAAATTGTTCCGCCCCTTCAGCCGATTACTGATTTTTTCCGGTCACTTTTTTACCCGGCGAAACCTGCCTGCCAATTCGAATATTTCCATGGATGACCTCTCGGAAGTTCTCAGCAAAACCCCAACCGATCTGAGAAAAGACGAAAAAATGCTGCAGGGTATTGTCAATTTTGGAAATATCAATGTTAGCGAAATTATGACAGCCCGGGTGGATGTGGTGGCCGTGGATATATTCACCGGACTGAAAAAACTGCTGCATATTATCGTCGAGTCGGGGTACTCGCGAATACCGGTATATAAAGATTCATTCGATAATGTAAAGGGAATCCTCTATATCAAAGACCTGCTGCCTTACATCAATTATCCCGACGATTTCAAATGGCAGGATCTGATCAGGCCTCCCTATTTTGTTCCCGAAACAAAACGCATCAACGACCTGCTGGCAGAATTCCAGAGTAAAAAGATCCATATGGCCATTGTGATTGATGAATACGGCGGCACCCAGGGCATTGTAAGCCTGGAAGACATTCTGGAAGAAATTGTGGGCGAAATATCCGATGAATTTGATGAGGATGAATCAACCTATACCCGTATCGATGAAAACAATTACATTTTCGAAGGAAAAACACAACTGAACGATTTTTACAAAATCATGGGGGTTTCCCCCGATGTTTTCGACAAAGTAAAAGGAGACGCCGACACACTGGCCGGGCTGATTCTCGAAATCAGAGGGGAAATACCCGGCAAAGACGAAATCATCCCAATAGGTAAGTACATTTTCCGTATAGAGTCGGTGGATAAGCGAAGAATCAGAAAAATTAAAGTGACAGTGAATGAATCGGAGTAACAAACCCCTTTTTGCGAACCATTTCCTGATTACAGCATGCATGGTAATGGCGGTCATGGCCGCCGGTGGCTGCAGGCGAAATTATACGCCAAAGCCCCGGGGATATTTCCGTATCGATCTTCCTGAACACGCTTACCGTGAATACCGGTCTGATTGTCCGTTTTCCTTTGAATTTCCGGTGTATGCAAATGTGCAACCCGACCGGAGCCGCATGGCCCGGCCATGCTGGTTCAATGTCGTTTACCCCGATTTCAACGGCACGATCCATCTGAGCTACCAGACAGTAAAAAAAAACCTGGAAGAACTCACAGAAGACGCCAGAACGCTGGTCTACAAACATTCCATCAAGGCCGATGCTATCGGGGAACAATTGTTTACTCATCCTGATAAAAAGGTATACGGAATTCTTTATGACATTAAAGGAAACACAGCTTCGTCGGTCCAGTTCTTTCTTACCGACAGCTCCCGGCATTTTATCAGGGGGGCATTATATTTCAATGCCAGTCCCAATGCCGATTCACTGGCTCCAGTCATCCGTTTTTGCAGGGAAGATATCATCCACCTGATCGAAACATTCTCCTGGCAGTAAATGCCCGGTTTACCCCGGCAAGTTGAAAGCGTGTGGGAAAAAATATGTAAATTCGTGCCTCGTACGTGTAACCATCTGGTTTAAACCCCAAACCTGTTCATGGGTGTAATCTACAAGAACGAATACAGGGATGAATGCATCATGGGAATCTGGAAAATCACGGAAACCTATGATGAGCTGAGGCAGTTGCTTACACTCGACCGACGGCAACAGAAAATACTCAACGGATTCGGCAGTCTCAACAGAAAAATTGAATGGCTCAGCGTACGTGCCCTCCTATCGGAACTGACCAACTCTTCCACCCGCATAGTCTACAACGGGGAAAGGAAACCCCTGCTGGAAGACGGATCATACAATATCAGCATCTCCCATTCCGACGAACTCACATCCATTCTTCTGAGCCGTAACCGGCGGGTGGGTATTGATTTGGAACATATGACACACCGCATTGAATTGCTGGCCAGCAAGTTTCTCAATGATTCGGAAAAAGTAACCAGTGATCCCTTTCTGCAACGATATCACCTGTATATACACTGGTGTGCCAAAGAAGCTCTTTTTAAGATATGCGACAAGAAAAACATCAACTTCCGGGAGAATCTCATTATCCACCCGTTCGAACTGAAAGACGAAGGAAAGATCCTGGGAACCGTGTGGAATGAACATATCCATGAAACATTCAACCTTCAGTACTTCAAACTTGAGAACTACAGCATTGTATGGTGCTGCAAGGAATAAACCATGAATATCTACCGGCAGATACAGGAAAGCAGGGAAAAGCAAAAGCTCTTTTCTGTTTTGATCGATCCCGACAGATACCAGCAAAGGGATTTGCTGAAAATGATCGATCAGTCGGTTGAAACCGGGGTGGATTTCTTTCTGGTTGGAGGAAGCCTGATCTCCCATCCCATCGAGCCGGTTATCTCGCTGATCAAATCACACGGCAACATTCCGGTTCTGCTCTTCCCGGGCAGTTTACTGCAGATCAGCCCTGCAGCCGATGCCATCCTCCTGCTTTCCCTGATTTCCGGACGCAATCCCGAATTCCTGATCGGCAATCATGTAGTGGCAGCTCCCCTTTTGCACCGAACCCGGATGGAAATCATCCCCACCGGTTACATGCTGATCGGCAACCAAACATCCACTTCGGTTGAATACATCAGCAACACACGCCCCATCCCATCTGAAAAAACAGATATTGCAGTGGCCACTGCCCTGGCCGGTGAGATGCTGGGACTGAAACTCATTTACCTGGAAGCCGGAAGCGGTGCACCCGGTACGGTACCCGGCGAAATGATCCGACAGGTTAAAGATCATATTTCTGTTCCTCTGATAGCGGGAGGTGGAATCCGGAGCGTCAAAACACTTGAATCGGTTTACCGGGCAGGGGCCGATATGGCGGTGGTAGGAAATGCTTTCGAAAACAAACCGGGCCTGCTGAAAGAAATGGCCGCCGTTAAACGCGATTTTCTCTGATCGCCGGCAGCCACTGATATTTTCTTAATGCCGGTACTTCCAGCGTACCGGTTATTTTTTATCCGTCACATTTCAGCACGTTCTCCACCTGGTATTTGGCATTCTCCAGGTACTGACCGTGCATGGCCTTACGGTATGCCTCACAGGCTTTGGTCTTATCCCCCTTGGCCTGGTATGCGTTTCCCATATGGTAATAAAATCCGGCTCTGGCAGCGGCATCATCAGCCGACAACCCAATGCCTCTTTCCAGATACTGTATGGCTTTGTCAGGATCCCCCAGCTCATTGTTGATCTCTCCCAGTTTCAAAAAGATATCGGGATCGTTATTGCCATATTCAATACTCACATCGAAGTAGGCCTCAGCCTCACGGTATGCTTCATTCTGAAGAGCAGTCACACCGGCATTGTAATAACTGTTTCTGACCGATTCCTCGGCCTCTCTCATGGTTTCGGCATCCCTACCGGCGCTCACTGCCATGGCCTGATCCATGGATTCCTTCATTTTTTCCAGGTCATCCAGCCCTTTGTACGCCAGGCCCCTGGCCATAAATGCCTTCCCGTAATTCGGATTCAATTCAATGGCTTTTTCAAGCTGGACAATAGCCCCTTCAAAATCCTTGTTTTTATACAACTCAATCCCTTTGGCATAGTACAATTGAGGGATGGCTGCCCGGGCTTTCCGGCCGGTTTCTTCATCTCCGTATTTCGAGGCGGACTCTGCAGCTTTTTCAAAGGCTTGAATAGCCCTGTCGAAATCCCTTTCTCTGTAATGGGTCATGGCCTGACTGAAGTAAACTCCGGGAACCCTGGCCAGAGCGGCCACAGCCTTTCCCCGGGTGTCGGACCCTTCAGCCCCGAGTTGATCGGAAATCTCAATACACCTTTCAAAATGTATGGCTGCCAGATCGGGATCCGTTTTCAGTATCTGAGCACCCTGATTGTATTCATTGATGGCATCGCTGAGGGATTGTGCACTCAAACCACCCGCCATACATAGTAATAAGCTCAGTGTGGTAATTCCTTTCAGCATGATCCTTGCTTTTTTCATCGTTTTTCAGTTTGTTGATAATTTGTTGATGTTTGTATCTGTTAATGAACAGCCAGCAAATATAGAAAGATATTGTAAAAAATGAAATTATTGCTCTCTCATACCGAAACCACCCGCCAGTTCACTCCATGTCAAGAATAAACCTGTATTGCGTGGTTGATTCGGCCAGTTTTCCATATTCTCTGGCCGATGCTCTATCCCCATCCCGGCGGCTGATCCTTGCCAGCCCGGCATATGCCACCGCCAGATAGGTATTTACCCACACTCCAAATACCTTGCCATTTTCTATTCCGGTAAGATATTTATCACGCGACATTTCCGGGTCGTTGAATACTTTCTCGTAAATATACCCGTCGAAAATGTTCAGCACCATGGTTACAAAAGGATGATGCGGGTATTGCCGCCTCAGCACATTCATTACTTCAGCACACTCACGGGTTTGCCCGATGGCCATAAGATTCAGCAGGAGACGGCTGCGGTAAAAATAATTATCCGGATAATCGTCAACCAGTTTTCTGATATACTCCAGTGAACGGTCCGGATCATCCTCGTAGCTCAGATAAAGATGATTAAGAAACTGAAGGGCTTCGTTTTTCAGGTAAATGCCCTCCTCGGCCACCGTTTCAAGCATCCTTAGCCCCCGTTGCATATCCCCCCGGGGAAACAACAGCGCCAGCGGCCGGTAAACCGGGTACATTCTGGGATACGCTTCGATATAATAATTATATAATCCGGTGGTGAACATGAACTCACCAAATTGCTCCTGCAGTTTAAATCCCTTTTTCAGCGACCGGTAGGAAGGGGAAAGATAAGGAATTACTTTCCCGGTAAGTCCGTTATCGGCATAATACATCATCAGCATACCCTGCCCCACCAGATCGAAGAATACCCCTTCCACCTCCATGGGATCATCGGCCATTCTTTTTCCGGCCAGTTCTACAGCCTCTTCCAGTTTTACCTGGTAATTCTCCGATTCCGGATGATCCGGGGTTAGCGGCAAATTCTTCCAGTAAATGATCAGGGCTTCAAGAAAAGGTCCTGCAGGATGCTGCGGATGTTCTTTCCGGAATGAAACAGCATATTCAACGGCACGGTCAAAACGGAAACTATAAATATCATCCAGGCATTGCTCCATAGCCACCATGGTAGCGGAATCGCCCAGAATACCATACCGGGCATGAACCGAACCTGTCAGCATAAACCAAACGGCCAACCATACCCACACCCTGAACAGGCCCGACAGGCCCTTTCTTCCCATCTTTTTGTATATTTTCCTCTCCGAAACCATAAAATATTCTTTTATTTTATTGATTTTTATTTGAATAATCAAAATTATTTTTTTTATTTTGTTAAGATAAATGTAAATTATTTTTAATTACTTTTTTCTGCATGGATAAGAAATTACCGGTGTCCTGTCCTGCCTGTGGGAACGAGCTGGAGGTAAAAACTTTATTCTGCCCTGCCTGTGAAACCACGGTATCGGGATTGTATGAGCTCCCTCTGCTGTCCAGTTTGCGGGATGAAGATCAGCTCTTCATCATTGACTTTATTAAAAACAGCGGCAATTTGAAAATAATGGCAAAGAACATGGGGCTCAGCTATCCCACGGTCAGGCATTTGCTCGACGGGATTATCCGCCGGATCAAGGAACAGGAAACACACCATAAAATCTGAGCGACACGTTTCAGATTTCCCACATGAAGAACTGTGCTCTGCTTTCAATAAATTCCTATCTGCAATCCAAAAGTCCACCGGGGAAGATCAGGATATGCCGGATAATCTTTTCCTGTAAGCATGGATAACCGGTACTGAACCGTTAGCAAATACCTGTTCCTTCCCACACGCACATTTGCCCCGTAAAAAAACGAATTCAGATATTTCAGTTTTTTATATACGGTTTTACTCTTCACCGCTTCAAAGGCCGGATCGATGCCGGTATCAAACACCACATGTTTCCCCTCAACCAGCCATGCCGCATCGGCTCCCAAATCGATAAATGTTCCCATATAATCGCCGCGTTTCCCGGAATTAATACGGAAATACAAACCGGCCACCGCCTGATGGAGAATAAGTAATTCCTTTTCATGAAGCCGGCTATTGGGAAATATTTTCTCCGAGTTCTGGTCCAGGTCAAAACTGGTTTTACGGTACTCCAGATCATATCCGCCGGAAAGGACTTCAGTGAATTTATACTTATATCTCCTTCCCGCTACGACCTGTCTCGATCGTATATACCGGATGTCTGCCCCTTCAAACTCGGAGGGTCCGGCCGGAAACCCGTACCCCAGATAAAAATGGCTGAAGCGGCGGCTGTTGCGCCCAAAATCCGTACGCCGGGGTAGTTCCACTTCTTTCTCCAGCAGCACTTCCTGGGAAAAGGCTTCCCTAACCGGAAAAAGAAAAATGATGATAAGGATGAAAATCAGAGGTTTCATAGATCGGAATTTTCTGCAGACAGGCATCTGATTTGCCCTCTGTAATAAACACGCAAAAAATCATCCGGGTTCAGTGCCTTTAAGGAAATTACCAGGGGGATGCTGTCTGATACCTCAATTACAGCATATTTCTTCAGTAAACCTCCGGGACTTGCTATATGATAATACAGATAGGAGGGGATTTTTTCGGTTGAATCCGGTGGTATTTCCCTGATCTTCACAGCCAGGCTTTCTTCATTTGCCAGTATTGTGAACGACGTCATACGGTCCTCTTTTTTTCGCGAAAAATACGAGGCCTGAGGAATACCATACCCGTGGGCATAATCGTAATAAGGATATAAATGACCCGATCGCTCCATAGCATGCAACAGCTCCATGTTGTTCCATTCGGGATGCATTTGCATGACACAGGCGGCAAACCCCGTCACCAGCGGAGCAGAAAAACTGGTTCCGTAAGCTGCTTTCACTTTCCTTCTCCCCGCTGCGGCCGCCCGTGCAGGAGCACAGACATTGGGCTTGAGCCGGCCGTCGGCAGAAGGTCCGAAAGAACTGAATGCCATATGCCGGCCGGTATAAGGATCGACACCTCCCACCGACAGGATACTGTCGGCATCGGCCGGTGCTCCGAGGATTTCCCACCGGGACGCACCGGCATTACCCATGGCGTTCACCACCAGAATGCCTTTTCGCGCTGCCAGGGTGGCTGCCCGCGAAACCATGGCTATCCGGCCGTTCATTTCATCCGGGAAATACCGGTGATATGTGTAACCCAGTGAACTGTTGATAATATCCACCCCGTGACGGTCAGCCCATTCCATAGCACATACCCAGTTTACTTCTTCAGAAAAAGGTTCGCCCCACTGCTCGGTCCGCGCCAGCAGGAATTCAGCCCCTGTTGCCAGCCCCAGGGTCCATTCGCTGTTCATTCCCGCTATGCATGAAAGAACCATGGTCCCGTGAACGTTCCCTGAAAAAACATCATCTGTCCCTTTTACAAAATCATGGGTGGCTACAATCCGTCCCTCTTCTCTGATATGGGCAAACAGGGGGTGATAATCCACTCCCGGGAATCCGGCGTCAAATAACGCAATTCTCACACCCCTTCCGTCTATTCCCAGGCTGTCGAACACTTCACCTTCCATCAGAGCGAGCTGCTGTTTCGCCAGTTTCCCTTCTTTCCCTGACCAGGGAAACTCCTGTGGAAAAGCTTTCAGAGAAGAAGTCGTTAAATGCATTACAGGTTCAATGGAAGCTACAAAGGGCAGCCGGCTCAGCTCCTGTTGTTCCTTTCTGCCGGCATGCACGGTAACGGCATTCAGCCAGCGGCTCACATTCTTCACCCGGCCGGCGACCTCCTCCACCCGGCGAATGTAATCGACCGAAACCGGCAGATCGGTTTCATCATACAGGGGCAATCCCTGCCTGACCCGCCTTTGCACTGAATGTGGGTCAAAATATTCCACGGGATCAAAATATCCGGAGGGCTTGTCGGAAAAGACCACCCATACCTTTTCTTTCCCCTGGGCAAACAATGATGCGGATAACAGCAGAAAAAGCAAGAAAATCAATATACTGACCACCTGTTTCATGGGTACATCTTAACGAGAAATGAGGCCTGGCAGAGGTTCTTCCATATTGCCGTTCGGATAGGAAATATTCATCAGGAAAGCCACGGTGGAAGACAGCCCTGTCATATCCACCGGTTCGGAGATCACCGTGCGTGGGATCTTCCACCCGTACCACACAAGGGGCACATGTGAATCATACCGGTAGGCCGTACTGTTTCTTGACACATCCCCGTTCCGGAAAATCCAGCCCGGTTCCAGACTCAGGATCACATCCCCCGAACGTTTCTGGTTGTACCCGTTCTGGATTCGCTGCAGCATCCCGCTGCCGAAATAATTGCTTTCGAGTGTTGTGGAGGTAACAGCCCGTGCAACACCCGAAATCTGAACCATAAACCTGGCTACGCGGTTTTGTACTTCTTCGAGCGATATTTTTGAATCCTCTATCAACTGCCGGTTGAGGAATATCTGCTGGTCAACCACCGCATCCACCCAGTTGCCGTTTCCGTATATTACATTCAGGTATGCTCTGAGCAGGGTAACCGCCCCGTTCAGATTAAAAAAACCACCGGGTATTCTGAGCGTTTCCAGGTAGGCCGGACTGGCTGACACCCCGTGATTAGAAGTAAGGTAAACCAGCACATTCTTTTTGCCGACCTGCCGGTCGAGAAACTCCAGAAAATGTTCCAGGTCGCGGTCAAGCCTCAGGTATATATCCTGCATTTCCATTGAATTGGGGCCGAATAGTTTCCCCACTTCTCCCGGGGAATTAAATGCCACTGTCAGCAGATCGGGAAATTCATCCTCACCAAGCTGTTCGGAAACAATCAGGGAAACAGCAAAATCTTTTGTATAGGTATTTCCAAACGGCACGCAGCCAAGCAATCCGTAATCCCGTTCCCTTCGTCTGACCCGGCTGATACGGTCCAGATCATAGGGAAAAACATGCCGGCCGCCCAGGCCCGTTTCATAACCACACGAATCGGGAAGGCTTTCTGCATAGCTTTCCACAGGATACAGGGGTTCCCATTTTCTTTCGAGGTACAGGCTAGGAAATTCTTTTTCATTGAATTCTCTCACCCATTGCGGCAGGGAATCGAGATACCAGGTACTGCTCATCCAGGTTCCGGTAGACGCGTCGAACCAGTATGCCGCATTGGCCGTATGACCTGCCGATAAGATGGCAGCATGCTCTTTCATCCCCACCCCGAATACCTTCGACCGCATATTGAAGTACATTCTCAGCTCATCACCCAGGGTGGTGGCAATGAGATGCACAGGTGAATGCATTCCGTTCTCATAGCTACCCCCTACGGCTTTCACCCCCTCATCCTGAGTACAGTATATTTTTTCCTTCTGCAAACGTTTGTACCATTCGTCGGCGATTATCCCGTGAGAGGCTGGCATGGAACCGGTGGATATGGTGGCATAGCCGGTAGCCGAATAGGTATTCAGGTAACCGAACCGGGCATTTTTGCAAAAAGTTCCCTCGTCGATCAACCGGCGAAATCCTCTTTCACCGAATTTATCCCAGTAACGGTAAATATAATCATACCGCATCTGGTCCACCACAATGCCCACGATCAGCTTCGGCCGCTCGGGGGGTACTGTAAGAGAAGACTGTGAAAAAAGCGGGATGAACGGAGGCAAACAAAACACCAACACGGAAATAATCCTTCTGAGCATGCTTTCGTATTTACGGGTTTGCAAATCAGGAAGGCAGGCAAAAATCCCCGGGACCTTCCCCTGCAAATATAATCATTGCATGGATGCTAATTTTCAATTGCGGATATTCTCCGGTTTATTTCAGGAATATTTTCATGGAAAAATTCCCTTCCGGTCCGCTAACCACCATAACATACATTCCTGTCATATCCGGAGGCAAGGGAAATTCCAGATCTCCTTCCCCGTTTTCCAGAAATACCTCTCCCACCATTTGTACCGGCCGGCCTGTCAGAGTATACAGGATAAACCGATAAATCCCCCCCTTCCCGATATGGTACTCAAACCGCAATGCCCCGCGGGGCGGATTTTCCACCAGCCCGAAAAAGAATGTGGAATCAGGAGGTGAAGGTGATTGAACCGGGACCATGCGGACATCCAGTCTGGTCTGCTGCCGGTTCCACACCTGAACGGGAATTTCCACGGGTTCATATCCCCCGGCAGTAAACACCATATCCCAGCTATCTTCCGGCAGTAACCTGACATAGAATCCGTTGAGTGAATCGCTGAACACATGGGACCCCAGACTGTCATGCCCGGGAATGGTAATTTGGGCGGCCACCGGATCACCGGTAAACGCATCGGTTACAAAACCATGTACTCCGAAATATGCCTGCTCAAGGTAATTCAGCAGGGAACGACGGTTATATTCCCAATAAAGCGGGAGTGTAGCCGGATCAGGGAATTTCGTGTTCGAAAGTTCAATGGTCACCTCCCTTCCATGCAGGAAATAAGTCACGTAATCCTGCCGGCCTCCGGTAATGGAGTACCATTCGGCCCCGTTGGTGATTCCATTATCCGACCAGGAAGGGTTCATGTATCCTTCCGGACCGTACAGGTGAACGGTATCGGCATATTCATGGCCGATAGATTGAAACCACAACTGGTCGGGATGGACCTTGACAGACGGATACCAGGTATCCCACGGATAATTCACTACTTCGGCCCCCTCGTGAAAATTGGCTGATAAACAGGCTTTCAGGGTATCCATAAACGCCATCATCGCCAGTGTCTCCTCCTGATAGGGACCACCGGGGTTTTCCCCTACCCGCGGATCGGGGAAATTCCGGTTCAGATCGAAGTCGTTGTCGTTGTACCTGCGGGGATTGGTGATCTCGCCCGAGGGAGAATTGTAGTAGGTACCGTCGGGGTTGGCCAGGGGATTGATCCATATTTCCAGGCTGTCAACCAGGGCTGTGACCTGCGGATCATGGCCATAGCCGGTGAGCAAGGTATCGATCAGGCGCAGCATCAGCACATATCCCACAGTTTCATTCCCATGCATGGTAGAAGAATATAATACCACCGGTTCGGCTTCTTTTTCCTCCACATGGTCGGAAATTTTCACGAACAGGATATCCCGGTTGCCAACCGATTTCCCGGCCTTTACCAGGCGGCACAGGTTGGGATGGCTGGTTTCAAATGCCTGCATCATATCCAGGTACTCCGAATAGGAAGGATACGACTCCCAGGCAGCGAGGGATTTGGTTTCCGGAACCGGACGTATAACAGGCGGAATGACCCGGAAAGGCAGATCCAGGGTTAAGAATTCACGGAATTGCTGAGGATTGGCATAAGCCCTTACCGAATTTCCCTTCACAGCGTCGATGGAAAGGATCCCAGACAGGTGTTCCGGTAATCCGGGCCCGGGCACCTCAAATTCGATGCATACCTCATTCCTGGTCTCCAGCAGGCTGAGAGCCTGTCTGAGCGAAGTGTCCCTGTCCTGTGCACTCATCCGGACATTCAGGACAAGCAACATGCAGAGGCAGAAAGCAAATGAAGATCGAAATATCAATAGTTATACATTAAATCGTATATGCAGAATATCCCCGTCTTCCACCACATAATTTTTCCCTTCTACAAAAAATTTTCCTTTTTCCTTACAGGCCTGCTCCGATCCCAGTTCGGTGAAATCGGTATATTTCATCACTTCGGCCCTGATAAAACCTCTTTCCATGTCGGAATGGATCACACCGGCAGCCTGCGGGGCAGTCATCCCCTCGCGGATGGTCCAGGCTCTGATCTCTTTGGGGCCGACCGTAAAAAAAGTCCTCAATTTCAGCAAATTGTACGCACTTCTGATGAGCTTGTTCACCCCGGGTTCAGAAAGCCCCGCATCTTCCAGAAAAACCCGCCGGTCGTTCTCATCCTCCAGTTCAGCGATCTCGGCCTCCATGGCAGCAGCGATCACCAGCACTTCTGTGTCTTCATCTTTTACCGCTTCCTTTACCTGCTCCACATAGCGGTTCCCGTCAATGGCCGAGGCAGCATCCACATTACACACATACAAAACGGGCTTATCGGTCAGCAGAAAAAGATCCGACATCCATTTTCTGTCATCAGGGGATGCCTGAAAAGTACGGGCTGGCTGAAATTCTTCGATATGTGCCTGCAGCGCCTGCAATACCTCCATTCCATGTTTTGCCTGCCTGTCACCCGAACGGGACATTTTTTCGAGACACTGAATTTTTTTGATCACCGATTCCTGGTCTTTCACCTGCAACTCCAAATCAACCGTTTCCTTATCCCTTACCGGATCAACCGAACCGTCTACATGGGTCAGATTCTCATCGTCGAAACAGCGCAACACATGGATCAGGGCATCCGTATTCCGTATGTCAGCCAGGAACTGGTTCCCCATTCCCTCTCCCTGGCTGGCACCGCGTGTCAGGCCGGGAATATCAACAAACTCCACCGTGGTGGGAACCACCTTTTCTGTAGGCTGATACTTTTCCAGCTGTTTCAGGCGCGGATCAGGAACATTCACCATTCCGATATTCGATCTGTTGCTGCTGAACGCAAAAGAAGTTACTTCGGCCCTGGTATTTGATATACAGTTAAAAAGGGTGGTTTTGCCCGAATTGGTGATTCCGATAATCCCGCATTGCAATGGCATAATAATCGTTTTTTTCCGGCATAAAATTACACTTTTACCGTGTAAAACGAATGGAAAACATGAAATTCGGAGGTCCCCCTGAACACAAGCAACATCACTTCCCATAATTTTCTTATTTTAGCATACAATTGCGGCAAGGTATGAACATATCACCACGTATTCTTTCCGTCACTTTGTTTCTGTTGTATGCCGTCACATACGCTCCGGCGCAGATTCCCCGGGAGCAGGAAGCCCATCTGACACGTATCCTGTTTATCCTCGATGCCTCGCAGAGCATGACAGGCGAATGGCAGGGCAACAGAAAAATCAACATTGCCAGGAATTTCCTGATCAATACCGTTGACAGCCTCGAACAGCTGCCCCACGTAGAGATTGCTCTCAGGGTTTACGGACACCAGAGTCCGGTGCCTCCACAGGACTGCAACGACACCCGCCTGGAAGTTCCTTTCAGAAAAGGCAATGCAGGGGAGATCCGGCAGAAGCTCCGTTTCCTGAATCCAAAGGGAACCACACCACTGGCCAGGTCGTTGCAGCTCAGTGCCTCTGATTTTCCTGCCTGTGAAAGCTGCAGAAACATTGTTATCCTGATTACCGATGGGATCGAAGCCTGCGACGGCGATCCCTGTGAGGTTTCCCGGGAACTCCAACAAAAAGGGATCATTCTCAGGCCATTCATAATCGGTATCGGACTGACCGATGATCTGAAGGAAAGCTTCAACTGCGTGGGAGAATACTTCAATGCCAACAATTCACAGCAGTTCCAGGAAGTGCTGGGTGTAGTGATCTCGCATGTCCTTGACCAGACATCAGCCCAGGTCAATCTTCTGGATATCAAAGGTATTCCATCGGAAACGGATGTTGGGATGACCTTTTATGACCAGATCTCGGGCAAAGTGATGTATAATTTCATTCACACCATCAACCACAGGGGTAACCCTGACACCCTGTACCTGGATCCACTGGTCACCTACAGGCTGGTCGTTCATACCCTGCCAAATGTAACGGTAGAAAACATTGTCCTGAACCGCGGAAAACATAACCTGATTGCGGCCGACGTTCCCCAGGGAAAACTGCAGGTTATCAGTGAAAGTCCCGGCCAATACCGTGACCTGCAATTTCTTGTCAGACAAACCGGTAAAACCGGTTCCCTGAACTGGCAAAAGATAAACCGGGAAGAAAAATACCTGGTGGGAAAATACGACCTGGAAATACCCGTTCTGCCAAAAATTGAACTGAAGAACGTGGAGATCAGGCCGCAGGAAACCACTACCATCACTATTCCCAAACCCGGCCTTGCCACCCTGGTCATTAACGGAACAGGTATCGGAAACCTGTTTGTGATACGCAACCAGGAATTGAAATGGATCTATAATACCGAGCTCACCACAAGGACCGAATCGCTGGTACTGCAACCCGGAACTTACCGGTTCCTCTATCGCCCGCTCAATGCCCGGAAGAGTGTATATACCTTCGACAAGATTTTTACCATCAAGCCGGGAGGTTCGGAAACTATCAGGCTTTACTGAGCCCCGCCCGATTAAACCTTTTTGGCCGGAAGTAATCCAATAATCGTATCATCAAAATCCTCAGGACCGGAGAATAATGGAAATCAGTGACGGCGAACTACTGGCCCTGCTGAGGGAAAACCGGGAAGATCCCCATCGTGCTTTCCGGCTTCTGGTAAAAAAATATCACCGGAAAATCTACTGGCATATCAGGCAAATCGTGATTGACCACGAAGATGCCGGCGATGTGACACAAAACACGTTTATAAAAGCATGGGAAAATCTGCCCGGATTCAGGGGTGAGTCGAGCTTATACACGTGGTTGTACCGGATTGCCACTAACGAAGCCCTGGGATTTCTGAAAAGAAAAAACAAAAGGCACCTGTTTTCCATCGATCAACATGAACAGCTGCTGGCCGGACAGATTGAACACGATCCACTTTTTGACGGAGACGAAATACAAAAAATGCTGCAACAGGCCATACTGTCGCTTCCCACAAAGCAACGCCTGGTGTTTCAAATGAAATACATGCAGGAAATGAAATACGAAGATATAGCACAAATTCTGAATACCTCGGTGGGAGCGTTAAAGGCATCATACCATCATGCAGTGAAAAAAATCGAACAGTTCATGGAAAAATATTAAACCTTTTCCAGGCAAATCAGTCAAAACAACAAATGGATAGCAAAAATAACACCCGGAAAAAACTCACAGATATCCCGAAAGCAAATCCCTTTCGGGTACCGGAAGGATACTTTGACGAGCTTCAGGACAAGATTGACAAAGCGGTGGCCTTCCGGCAGGTAACTCCTTACGGGAAACGCGGCTTTTTAGGTCTTCTCGGCCCACAGCTCGCCCTTGCCGCCGGTTTTGCCGGTCTGGTGCTGCTGGGATATTTTGCCGTCAGGCTCATTTTGAAGCCGGAAACCGAAACAGCAAAGAACGGTCTGGCCGAATACATTGAATTCTATATGGACGATTTCGATGAATCACAAATTATCGATGCCCTGGGAAAACAGGACCCGGGAATGCCCGAGCCGGCTTATACGGATGATGAAATCATTTATTACCTGGTCACCGAAGACATTGATGAAATAACCATTATGGAAGAACTGCAATAAATTATATACCGCCATGAAAATATATCATATTGCAACACTGATACTGCTGACGCTCGCAGGAATCCTGCGGACCGGAGCACAGCAGCCGGATGAATTTCCGGAAACGGACCGTATGGACCGGTTAAATGCCCAGAAAATTGCGTTTTTCACCAACCGGATGCAGCTGACTCCCGAAGAATCAGAGAAATTCTGGCCGGTATACAACGAATACCAGAAAAAGCGCACAGATATTCAGGAACAGCGTCGTCAGTTGCAGGTGAGGTATGCCCGCGAACAGTCGAAGCTGAACGATGCAGAAATTCTTCAGATGACCGATCAGTTCATCGAACTGCAGGTTGAAGAAACTGAACTGGCCCGTGAATATCATGAAAAATTCAAGCAGGTGCTTCCTATTCGCAAGGTTTTGCGCCTGTATCATACTGAAAACCAGTACAAAACATTCCTGTTAAGGCAATTACGTGAAAGGGCTGCCAATATCAGGCAAGGTCCGAGAAGATAAAATAAAATTTCTTCGGCCTATTCATCGGGAAGGGACATCTTCACGTTACGCAGAAACTCCACCGACCGGAAGATATCCTGATACATGGTTTTGTCATTCTCCACGAAGTGCACCTGCCTGCGGTATTCGGCCACGAAATTCTCCAGCCAGGGTGATGTTTTCAAAGGTCTTCTGAAATCAAGCGCCTGGGCTGCATTGTACAATTCAATGGCAAGGATCCTTTCCAGGTTTTCCATGATCTGATAGGCTTTCAGGGCGGCAGTGGCTCCCATACTCACGTGGTCTTCCTGACCCTGGGAAGTTTCGATGGAATCGACCGAGGCAGGAGTTGCCAGCTGTTTGTTATGGCTTACCATGGCGGCCGCTGTGTATTGAGGAATCATGAACCCGGAATTCAATCCCGGGTTGGCAACCAGAAAAGGAGGCAACCCCCTTTTCCCCGAAAGCAATTGATAAATTCTCCTTTCAGAGATATTTCCCAGCTCGGCCATGGCGATACACAGGTTATCCAGGGCCAGAGCCAGGGGTTGCCCGTGAAAGTTTCCCGCTGAAATGATCAGATCTTCGTCGGGGAAAATAGTAGGGTTATCGGTCACTGAATTGATCTCATTCCTGAATACACTGGCCACATAAAGTATGGAATCTTTCGAGGCTCCGTGCACCTGGGGGATGCAACGGAATGAATAGGGATCCTGCACGGCTTTCCCTTTCCGGGCGATCAGCTCACTTCCCTCAAGCAGCCACCTGATCCGGCGGGCAGTCTCAATCTGGCCCCCGTGAGGCCTGATTTCCTGCACCAGGGAATGAAAAGGTTCGATGCGCCCGTCGTACACATCGAGGGACAGCGCCCCGATCACATCGGCCAGCAAGCTCAACCTCGACACGTGCAAGGTAAGATAAGCCCCGTAAGCACTCATAAACTGGGTTCCGTTCAGCAGGGCAAGGCCTTCCTTTGACTGAAGTTCTACAGGCTGCCATCCCATTTTTTTCAGTACTTCCCGGCTGCTCACCTTCCGGCCTTCCGCATATACCTCCCCCAGCCCGATCAGGGGAAGGCTCAAATGAGCCAGTGGCGCCAGATCGCCGGATGCCCCCAGTGATCCGTACTGGTAAACCACAGGGATGATATCATGGTTGAAAAAATCGGTCAGGCGCTGAACAGTGGCTGTCTGTACTCCTGAATTTCCGTAAGCCAACGACTGTATTTTCAGAAACAGCATGAGGCGCACCAGTTCGGAAGGCACTTCGGGCCCGGTGCCACAGGCATGAGATTTCACCAGGTTTTCCTGCAGGGTTCCCAGTTCTGCCCTTGAAATACTACGGTCACATAATGACCCGAAACCGGTTGTAATTCCATAAAGAGGTTCCGATGAGCGTTCAATCCGTTCATCCAGGTATTTCCTGCACCGGTTGATTCTTTTCCGGCATTCATCGGATAATTCCAGTTTTGTGTCAGGATTCAGAATGGTTTGTATGGTATCGAACCCGATTTCACCGGGGGAAATAACATGGACCGAAGGTTTTTTCATGATACAAGACAGATTAGGCAAACAATAAACAAAGCTAACAGGTTTGCCCGGATAACCATATGTCGTATATCATCTTCTGAGTTCGGAAATCAATGCAGTAAGCGATAGTTTGCTCTGATCCCCTGTGGCCATATTTTTCAAGGCAACCGCCCCCTCTTTCATCTCTTCCTCTCCCACCAGGGCAACAAACGGGATCCCCCGGTTATGGGCATACGTCATCTGTTTTTTAATCTTAACGGCATCAGGATACAGTTCGGCCTGAATACCTGCCCGGCGGATTCTTTTCAGGAGATCCAGACAATAGGCTGCTTCCTTGGCACCGAAATTGATGAACAACAATCGCGTGGAATGAACCGCCTCATCGGGAAACAGGCTGAAATGTTCCATTACATCGTAAATGCGGTCGGCGCCAAATGAAATACCCACACCCGACATGCCTTCCATTCCAAACACTCCTGTAAGGTTGTCGTAGCGGCCACCCCCGCACAAACTGCCCATTTCCATGTTGTCGGCCACCACCTCGATAATGGCACCGGTATAATAATCCAGGCCGCGTGCCAGGGTCATATCCAATTCCAGCCGGGAAACCATATCCAGAGGCTTCAGAAAATCCAATACTTGCTCTGTTTCCTTTATCCCCTGTACACCCGTTTCCGAACCGGCAAGAAATTCTTTCATCGTCTTCAGCTTCATGGCATTGGATCCTCTCAAATCCCACACCGGTTTCAGTTTTTCCACTGATGCAGCAGGAATTCCCTTTGACAGCAATTCCTGCTTCACTTTTTCTACGCCTATTTTCTGCACCTTGTCAAGCCCCACCGTAATATCGGTCAGTCTTTCCGATTGTCCTATCACTTCGGCCATACCGGCCAGGATCTTTCGGTTGTTCAGCTTCACCGAAACGGAAATTCCCAGACCGGTAAAAACCTCATCAATGATCTGGATCATTTCCACCTCATTCAGCAGGGAATCGCTTCCCACCACATCCACATCACACTGGTAGAACTCACGGTAACGTCCACGCTGGGGTTTGTCGGCCCTCCATACGGGCTGTATCTGATACCTCCTGAACGGAAAAGGGATTTCGCTCCTGTGCTGCACCACAAAGCGGGCAAAGGGCACGGTCAGGTCATATCTTAATCCCCGGTCGCATATTTTCATGGAAATGGAAGCCGGGTCCGGATCTTCCCAGTCGGCCTCATCCAGCGCCTTCAGAAAATCGCCTGAATTCAGTATTTTGTAAAGCAACCGATCGCCTTCCTCTCCGTATTTACCCAGCAGGGTGGGCAGGTTTTCCATAGCCGGGGTTTCAATGGGAAGGAAACCGTACCGCTGAAAAATTTCAGTAATGGTATGAAAAATATAATTCCGCCTGATCATCTGATCAGGGGTGAAATCACGCGTTCCTTTCGGAACAGATGCCTTTTCCTTGCTCATACCTTCTGATTTGGGCACAAAGATAAGAGAAATTCCGCCAGGCTGAAACCCTATTGTATAAACCGGATGCTGAGGGGATATTCAAAATACTCTCCGCTATTGGCCCTGACCGAGGCAATGATCACCAGGATCAGATTCAATACTCCCAGGGCAATCAGCATGAATATACCGATCAACAGGATAATCAACATAGCCGCAAGAATAAGATACAGAGTCATGGATATCTGAAAATTTACGGCGGCTTTCCCATGGAAATCAACAAAAGAGGATTCTTCCCTCTTCAACACCCATATGATCAGAGGACCAATAATATTCCCAAAAGGAATAATATAACCCGCCAGCGCTGCCAGGTGGCAGAACATGGCCCAGTTTCTTTCCTCGGTAGTTCGCGGATCAATTACTTCCATAGCAACCGGATTTTAATTCATTTGCCCATCAGTATCGACCGATCCGCCGGAAGTCGCTCTTCAGAAATCCGTCGGGATTTCTTCTGTTGATGGTGTGGTAATTGAAATAGTACACCCTGGCATCATCGCAACCGATCAGCACTTTATAGGTACGTCCTGTATTGCTCGTATTCTCAGGCCCCACTTTATGAAGGATCACGGTATGAGGTCTTTTTTCCGAAATGGCTTCTTCGATTTCCTCCCTGCTGACAATCCGGAAAGTATGGTTAATCAGTTCCCGAATCTCCTCCTCGGTGTTCACATCTTCAGCCAGATCATCCTCTTCCAGAAGCAGGGTTTTGTTCACCAGTTCGGGTGTGTTTCTGTTGTAATAGGTAAGATACTGCAGCGCCGTAACGGAGGGGTCTTTTGTGATCATCTCCGCATGTTGTTGCATAAACCGGACAACCAGTTCCAGCTTGTACACATACTCGTCCTCGTCGGCCTCAGAATATGAAAGCGGGAATGAACAAAGCTCGGGCATTTCTTCTATCTTTTTTACATCCTTTCCAAGAAGAAAATTCAGGAAGTTATAATACACATGCCCTTTATCCCGTTCAAAACTGGTTCCGGTAAGGACCAGAAATCCGTAATCGGGATCTTTCCGCAGATTTTCGAATTCCCCGGTGGAAATAAATTCAAAGGGGGTCTGTTTCCAGTGCTTCTCCATGGCATCCTTCACGAAAATATTGTATGAGGAGAACATATCGTTTTCCAGCACCACCATGGTTGTGATTTGAGGAATTCGGCCGGCTTCTTCGGGCGTGGGAAAGGGAGCCTGTGAGAAGGACGTGCCGGTAAAAAACAGGCAGATCGGTAAAATCGGGGATAATAATTTCTTCATAACAGCTCGGTTAACGCATTCATAAATCTTTACTATTTTCTCATCTGATTAATCTACCGCCGGCAAATAAACGGGATTTCTTTCATTAAACCGCCGGATGAAAAGAAATTTCTGTTGTTTCTTTTTCCTGCGCCGGAGAGTGGCATATTCGTCATGCAGTTCCGGATCCTTCATCAATATCACTTCCAGATTGGTCACGTCGTAATCAACCACCTCACCGGTTTCGAAATCCAGCAGGAACTGCCTCACTTCCGTTTTCGTATAAGTGTTTGGTCTGCGGTTATAGTAATAATAATCGTAAAAGGCGTAGCGGTTGTAATACGGATCATAGTACTGTCCGTCATATGAAATGATGGAAGCCAGAAAATGACAGATTGAACCGATCACGGTAATGCGATGAAACCCACCTCCGAGACCGATATATAACACCCCGTTTTTTGAGTAACCCCATATATCCTCTGTTTCCACTTCTTTCCGCATGCCAAAACCATCGAAATACTTAATGGTCTCCTCCGCGAGTAGCTTCTGGAAAAAATCCCTGTCGGAATAATCCACCGATGTCAGAATTCTCGATTTGGGAAGGGGATTGTTGTTCCTCACCTGTTCGAAATTCAGAAAAATACCTTCCCGGAACTGATAATCGGGAGTGTATTTAACCATCCTCCATACACTGTCACTCTCCTGTGCCTCACATATTGCGACGCTCACCAGCATCATTGCAATGCAGTGAACCATAAACTTCCTCATAGCTCATTTCCTCCTCTTTAATCACGAAAATATAACAATTTTCAGAAAGATTCTCAATATTTTCTTGACCACAGGTTCAGACTGCGAACTCTCCCGAACATTCCCAACACAGACCGTTTAAATAATGAGCTTTCTCTTTCAATTTTTTTGAATATCTTTATATTTTTCGGCCATCGGGAAGAACCTGCAAAAGGATGAATAATCTTCGACCAAGGATAAACGATTATCTGTACAGGAAAATGGCTGAGGCGCAGGTGGGTCATCCCAGGCGCTCTGCCGGTCAGTTGATCCTGATCCTTCTCAGCATCTGCATTCTCATTCTGCTGGGAGCCTATTCCATCTATTCTTACATAAAGGGGCACTACCTGAACGCCGCAGTGGATCTGGCAGGTTTTATACTGATGGGTGGCAACCTGCTGCTAACCCGCACACGCCCTTCTTACCGGTATGGAAAAGTGGTTTTCAGCACTATCTTAATGGCTCTGGGTATTTTCCTGTTTATTCAGGGAGGGATTCATCACCTGGGATATCTCTGGTCACTGCTTGTTCCCGCCATACTGCTTCTGCTTCTGGGCACAGGAACAGGAACCGTTCTTACATTCGCATATCTTGGATTGCTGATCGTTTCCATGTTGCTGCCGTCCGACTTTGTCCTTTCATCCACTTATCCGTCCAGTATTGAATTCCGCTTTGTGATAATATACCTCTGCCTGCTGATCATCACCTATGCATACGAATATCTTAATTTACTGTCTGTCAGCAAGCTGGAGGAATCAATGGAGGAGGTAAAAAAATCAAAGCGGAACAGGGATGAATTCATCTCCAAACTTTCTCATCAGATCAGGACCCCCCTGAATAATATTGTGGTGCTGGGGAATATTCTTTCCGAATCGAATCTGGGAGAGAAACAGAAAGAGCTGCTTGACACCCTGATTGCCAGCACCAACAACCTGGTTGATATTGTTAATAACATTGCCAAGGTTTCAAGCATTGAAATTACGGAACCAGGTAAGCAGGATGCGGTGTTTGACCTGCAGAAAAGCCTGGAAAACACTGTGGAATTTTTTACCGGCCGCGATCCTCATAAGGTAAAGATCCATATTGAGGTTTCTTCGGAGCTACCCTCGCGGCTGAAGGGAAATGCCATTCGCCTCCGGCAGATCATTCTGAACCTCATCGAGAATATGATCCAGGGGTGGGGCGACGGAGAACTGCAGGCTTCAATACGGGCCATCCCGGGAAACAGTGACCAGAGCCGGCTCACTGTAAATTTTGAAGTGACAGCGGGAAAAAGACTGAACCTTTCGCTATATTCCCTGCCTGTGGAGGAGAATAACTCCGGAATGATTGACCTGGGAGTGGCCAGGAGGCTGGTTGAATCAGGGAATGGAAAAATTGACGTAGAGACCGGGAAGGATCAAACCTATATACGGTTCAGCCTGTTTTTTCAGAAGGTTGTTCAGGAAAAAGTACCCTCAACAGAGCAGGAAAAAGTGTCACACCTTTACCTGGTGAAGCACCCCGGCCAGACCAAAACCGAACTCAAAGACGCCAATGTGCTACTGGTGGAAGACAACCTGATCAATCAAAAAATTGTTCAGCTCAGCCTGCAAAAAGTGGTACGTAACATCGATGTTGCCAATAACGGAAAAGAAGCCCTTGATAAGTTCGGAACCTCGAAATACGATATCATTCTCATGGACATCCAGATGCCCGTGATGGACGGCCTGATCGCCACACAGAAAATAAGAGAACTGGAATCAAGTACCCATTCGCATGTTCCCATCATTGCCATAACCGCCAATGCTCTGCTGGGCGACAAGGAAACCTGCCTTACTTCAGGCATGGATGAATACATCAGCAAACCCTTTCAGATGGAAGAGCTGATTGAAAAGATCGAAAACCTGCTTTCGGGCAATTAGTGGAATCAGGAGGTTTGATTCAATCCCGGTCTGAAACCGATCACCAGGATATCATCTACCTGTTCATTATCTCCTTTCCAGTGTTCAATAGTTTCGTGCAGGATCATGTGCTGTTCCTCCATGGGCAGCTTGTGTATGGTAAGCAATAGATGCCTGAAACGCCGATACATAAATTTTTTCTCGCGTGGCCCTCCGAACTGGTCAACGTAGCCGTCAGTAAACATATAGATCACATCGTTGGGTTCGATAGGGATAACGTGATTTCTGAATTTGTCCTTCTCCGAATCTTCGGCCAGTCCGACAAACAACCGGTCTCCTTTCAGTTCGGTAATGGTATCGTCCCGTATCAGGTACACCGGATTAAAAGCCCCGGCAAACTGAAGCAACTGGTTTCTGGTATCAATGGCGCAAAAAGAGAGGTCCATGCCGTCTTTCAATGTGATCCTTTCCACCTCCTTGTTAAATGCCTCTGAAATACCTTTGTTCAGTTTGTGGAGTATCTGGGCAGGTTCGATAATATTTTGCACATTGATAATATTCCTGATCAGTTCAAATCCGATCATCGACATCAGGGCCCCGGGTACTCCGTGACCGGTACAATCCACCGCCGCAATGAATATATGATCACCCTTTCTGTTCACCCAGTAAAAATCACCCGAAACAATGTCTTTTGGTTTGAAGAGGATAAAAGAATCGGAAAGGATCTGTTTGAACAGCACTGCTGAAGGAAGCATAGCCTCCTGGATTTTCTGGGCATAATTGATGCTGTCGGTAATATTTTTGTTCTTGATGCTGAGTTCTTCTTTTTGCCTGGCCAGCTCAATGCCCGCCAGTTCTTTTTCTTTAAGGTATTGATTGGCTCTTCGTAATTCGCGCGTACGTATCCTGAAAAACATATACAGCCAGAACATACCTGTCAGGATATAAAGGGTAATGGCGGTGCGCGTACGAAACACCGATGTCCTGACCACCACCTGCAGGGACGCCCCTTCCGTGTTCCACAGGTGATCACTGTTAGACCCCCTTACCCTGAAAACATATTTTCCATACGGAAGGTTGGCATAAGTAACCTCCGGCCGGCCCTGTAACCTTACCCATTCCTCGTCGTATCCTTCCAGTTTGTATTCAAACAGGTTTTTCCGGGGGTTTGTCAAATCAAGAGAAGTAAAATGAAGGGTGAATGATGTATGCCGCTGACTCAGTGTCAATAATTCAGGAATATCCAGAATGGTTTCCACCCACCTGCCCGAGGTAAAAAGATCCACCCGGGTAATCACTACGTCGGGAATATAGGTGTTGACATGTATGGAATCAGGGTAAAAAGAATTAAATCCGAGTACCCCGCCGAAGAACATTTCCCCCGAGGCAGAGCGGTACCCCGCTCCAAGATTGAATTCATTACTCTGCAACCCGTCAGTGGAATCAAAATGTTTCCACTGCCCTTCGGAAGGCTTATACATGATCAGTCCCCGGTTGGTACTCAGCCACAGGCAACCCTTTTTATCCTGTAAGACAGTGTTTATCAGATCGTTTTCTGTAAGATTCATGTCCTTCACCATTACAAATGGCATGGCCTGCATATCCAGGCGGTACAGTCCCAGGTGGGTACCTGCCCAGAGCACACTGTCTCCTGAAACGTCAAGGCTCAGCACCTGCACCTGATGCGACAGGTTCATGCCTTCGTTACCCGATATGGCTATATGATCCAATCGTGCCGACTGAAAATCAAGCCGGTACAACCCCTGTCCTGTGCCGAACCATATGTTCCCCCCATGATCCTCAACCAGGCTGAACACATGTTCTTCCCATTCTTCTGTTCCTTCACCGGCAGGAGGAAAAATCTTCACCAGTTTTCCGCTTTTCGGAGAATACCTGAAAACTCCCCTGTCGGCCCCCATCCAGATCATTCCGTTACGGTCTTCCATCATGCTGTGGATCATTTTACCAGCCATGGATTCAGTCCCGTGATCCTGCACAGGAACGGTAAACGGGATAAAATTACGGCTTCCCTGATAACATACTTCCAGTCCCAGGTCAGAACCCAGCCATATATTCCCGCTGCTGTCCATCCAGAGCACCCGTACGTCATTACTCTGTATTCTTCGTCCTGATCCGGATCCGTAATGCCTCACAATCCTGTTCTGATTTCTGTCAATCACATCCACTCCATTACCGTAGGAAGCCACCCATATTCGCCCTTCCGTATCTTCCAGGATGGAAGAAATGTTCAAACCAAACATACCGGGATAACTCTGTGGAGAGCGGTTGTACTTTTTGAATTTTCCGGGTTTGATATCATATTTTGCAATCCCGCCACGCATTGCAAACCACAGAATCATCGATTTGTCGCATACAATATCATACACATTCATGATATCGAGCTGATTTCCCACGTAAGATATATGATAAAACGGAATCGTCCGGCTGCGTGAAGCATTCACCCGGAACAGGCCGTGCTGTGTTCCCACCCACATTCGACGCGCCGTATCCATACACAGTGTCAGCACGTCGGTGATTTTCTCTTTCATTCCGATACTCTCCAGACCCCGGTTTTCAAATTTATAACGATACAATCCACCGCGTGTACCGATCCAGAGAATGCTGTCTCCCTCCGGATACAGGGCGGTTACCTGACGGACCGGGTCTTCCGGGATCATTTCCCATGCATTGCTTTCAGGCTTCAGAAGATATACTCCATTCCCGGCCCCGATAAAAAAGCGACCATCGGGACATTCTGCCATTGCCTCCGGAACTTTCCCCTTTGTGTATACATATGCTTCGGCAGGAAGGCGGTAGGTTTCGAAATCACCGGTTCCGGGCCAGTAGCGCTGTATATGCTCGGAGGTGCGCACCCACACGTATCCGCGGGGAGAAACCCTGACGGCGTATACCGTTTCCCCTGCCAGGCCTTCGTTCTCCTGTTCACCGGGCAACAGAACGGAAAATTTCCCGGTTTCTTCATGGTAAATGTTCAGGCCGTTCCGGGTACCCAGATAAAGGATCCCTTCTTCAGAAGAAGAAAGGGAATAGATGTAGTTGCTTGAAACCGACTGGCTGTCGGCCATAGAATGCCGGTAAATTCTGAAATTGTAACCGTCATAGCGATTCAGGCCATCTTCCGTACCCACCCACAGAAATCCATGGTGGTCGACCTCCACTGCATTTACTCGTGACTGCGACAAACCCTCATTTACGGAAAACAGATGTAAATTCTCCGTTCCTGGTACCTGTCCCCGGGCCACCTGGCTGATCAACAAAACCCCCAGCCGGACATACTTCAGGTAAATGCCGCTTCTTCCCATGGTTATGTGACGAAATTAGCATTATTTGGCATTATTCCCAACCCATGGGAAGGCCCCTGCACCATGATTTATATCACCGTGGGGGAGAAAAGAAGAGGTTTATTGTCATTTTTTTTCTGCCTGTTCCAGAAACCATTCAAGAGTTTGCGATGAGGGTCTTTCAATGGGAAGGCCAAAAACCCGGTCCCACACCAGCTGGGAAAGCACCCCCAGAGCCCTTGAAACACCGAACAGCACGGTATAGAAATCGTATTCCTTTATACCGTATGCCAGCAACAGGGCCCCGGAATGAGCATCTACATTGGGCCAGGGATTTTTGATTTTCTGGTAGGTTTTCAATACCTCGGGCACTACTTCATACAGGCATCCCACCGCCTGGATCAGGGGATTGTTAGGCAGGTATTTCAGGGCAAATTCACGCTGCACCAGAAACCGCGGATCGGTCTTTCTCAACACCGCATGGCCGTAACCCGGCACCACTCTTCCAGATTCAATGGTCTTCACCACATATTCACGTATCCTTTCCTTGGAATCGCACACATAGCCTATTTCTTCTATCATTTTCTGCAACCACCTGATCACTTCCTGGTTAGCCAGTCCGTGCAGGGGTCCTGCCAGTCCGGCCATGGCTGCCCCGAAAGCATAATAAGGATTGCTGAGTGCCGATCCCACCAGATGGGTGGTATGGGCCGACACATTTCCTCCTTCGTGGTCGGCATGTATGTAAAGATACATACGAAACAACCGTTTCACTTCTTCATTGTCGTACCCCATCATGTGTGCAAAATTACCGGCCCAGTCCAGGTAATGGTCGGCCTCTATCTGCATATTCTGGTGGTACAGCCTTCGGTAGATATAAGAAGCAATGCGGGGTAACCGGGCTACCAGATTCATCACATCTTCAAAGGCAGGTTCCCAGATGTCCTTTTTGCCGATTCCCTCACGATATGCCTTCTGAAAACGTGATTCTGTGGCCATGGCTATGATAGCTGCGCTGAAGATGGTCATAGGCTTGGCTGTCAGGGGCATGGCATCGATCACATCGAAAACATGCTTGGGCACCTGTGACCGCATATTCAGTTCCCGGCTTACCATATCCACCTGTGCTTTATCGGGTAATTCACCCATCAGCATTAAATAGAACAGTCCTTCGGGCAAAGGCTCCCCTTCAGGGTGCAGTTTGGGAAGATTTTTGTGCAGTTCGGGAATGGAGTATCCCCTGAAACGTATTCCCTCTTCGGGGTCAAGCTTGGAGGTAACTGTAAGTAAGCTGACCACTCCCTTCATTCCTGAAAGGACATTTCCAATGGTCACTTCTCCGAGAACTTTGTCTCCATGTTCCCGGGCAAGTTCTTTAACTTTGTCAGCCTGCGGCAGGGCTATCCGTGCAAATTTTTCCTTTAATGATTCCATAAGGCAGGGAAGGTTAAACTACAGTATTACATAAAATTACTAATGATTGACCATATATCCTATGGTAACGAACAGTAACCATCAAAAAAAAGGATGGCTGCCGGCCATCCTTACTAACAACCCTGTACGGAAAATTGTTTATTTCCTGTAAAATTTGAATTGTTTGCCAGGGAACCTTGCCGTCACCCCCAGCTCTTCCTCGATCCGGAGAAGCTGGTTGTATTTTGCTATCCGGTCGGACCTGGAAGCTGACCCGGTCTTGATCTGGCCGGTATTCAGGGCCACGGCCAGGTCGGCAATAAAGGTGTCTTCCGTTTCACCGGAGCGGTGGCTGATCACGGCTGTGAATCCGTTTTTATGGGCAAGCTCCACTGCTTCAATGGTCTCGGTCAGAGTACCTATCTGGTTCACTTTGATAAGAATGGAATTGGCATTCTTTTTCTTTATTCCTTCACTGAGGCGCTTCACGTTGGTCACAAACAGGTCATCGCCCACAATCTGAATCTTATCGCCAATGGCTTTGGTCAGTATGGCGAATCCCTCCCAGTCATCCTCAGCCAGCCCGTCCTCAATGGAAATAATGGGATATTTGTTCACCCAGGTCTGCCAGTATTCCACCATCTGTTCAGAGGCACGGTCCTCACCGGTGGAAGCGAAATGGTACACTTTTCTTTCGGCATCATAAAATTCAGAGGCTGCAGGATCGAGGGCAATAAAAATATCTTCACCCGCTTTATATCCTGCCTTTTTAATGGCTTCAAGTACCACCTCAATGGCTTCTTCATTGGAATTCAGGTTGGGGGCAAAACCTCCTTCATCGCCCACATTGGTGGACTGTCCCCTGGCTTTCAGCACGGCTTTCAGGTTATGAAATACTTCCGTACCCATCCGGAGGGCCTCAGTGAAGGAAGATGCCCCGGCCGGAAACACCATAAATTCCTGTATATCAATCTTATTATCTGCATGCTGTCCCCCGTTCAGGATATTCATCATGGGAATAGGCAGGGTATTGGCCTGTACGCCTCCGATATACCGGTACAGGGGCTGGTCGGTTTCATAAGCTGCCGCCCTGGCAATTGCCAGTGACACACCCAGCATGGCATTGGCGCCCAGTTTTCCTTTGTTTTCTGTCCCGTCCAGTTCGATCATTTTCCTGTCAATCAGGGCCTGCTCGAACACATCGTATCCCTGCAGTTCATTGTTCAGGATTTCGTTCACATTCTTCACGGCCTGGAGCACGCCTTTCCCCATGAACCTGGATTTATCCCCATCGCGCAGTTCCACGGCTTCATGAACACCGGTGGAGGCTCCGGAAGGAACTGCTGCCCTTCCCATGGAACCAGTATCTGTAAAAACATCCACTTCAACAGTGGGATTTCCCCTTGAATCTAGAATCTGTCTGGCCTGAATACTGATTATGCTACCCATAATGTTTTGATTTATATTTTGTTAATTTTGAATGAGTCGTTAAAAATACAACAAAAAAAGGGACCGAACAATATGTCCCGTCCCTTCTTGGTTTTTGTCATCCGCCTCTCAGGATTCCTTCTTCTCTTCATCCTCCTTCTGGTCACCAGAGGGTTCGGTATTTTCTTCTTTCTCTGTTTCTGTTTCTTTTGCCTGCGCCTCAGGGGTTTGCTTTTCTTTCTTTTCTTCTTTCTCTTCCTCTTTTTCTTCCACCGGCTTTGCTTCCGTTTTCTGTTCTTCGGTCTCTGTTTCCGTTTCGGAAGCAGGTTCCTGCCCGGTGTGGCCGGCAGCTTCTTCCGTTGTTTCCTCTTCCCTTACGGCAGCTGCGGTTTTTTCTTCCTTTTCAGCCGGAGTTTTTGCCTCCTCTTTTTTCCCTTCCTGAACCGCCTGGCTTTCCTGTTTTTTCTTTCCACCTCTTCTGCGGCGTGAGGTTTTTTGTTTCGGCTCTTCAGTCCCCAGCATAGCTTCGTTGTAATCCACCAGCTCAATCACACACATATCGGCATTGTCCCCCTGCCTGTTCCCGATTTTCAGAATCCGGGTATACCCCCCGGGCCGGTCACCCACTTTTGCCGCCACTTCGCGGAACAATTCCGTAACAGCATTTTTATCCTGCAGATAACTGAATACCACCCTGCGCGAGTGGGTCGTATCTTCTTTTGAACGGGTGATCAAAGGTTCCACATAGGTTCGCAGGGCTTTGGCCTTTGCTGTAGTAGTGGTAATGCGTTTATGAATGATCAGCGAACTGGCCATATTGGCCAGCATAGCCCTGCGGTGCGAAGTGGTTCTGCTCAGATGATTAAAACCTTTCCTGTGTCTCATTTTCCTAATCCTTGTCTAATTTATACTTGCTGGTATCCATCCCGAAATTAAGGTTCATGCTTTCCAGAAGTTCATCCAGTTCTGTGAGCGATTTTTTTCCGAAATTCCTGAATTTCAGCAGATCGTTCCGGTTGAACTTCACCAGATCGCCCAGGGTTTCCACTTCTGCCGCCTTAAGGCAGTTCAGTGCCCTGACAGACAGATCCAGATCAACCAGTTTGGTTTTCAGCAACTGCCGCATATGCAGGATTTCTTCATCGAACTCCTCGTTGGCGAATTTCTCATCCGAATCAAGGGTGATTTTCTCGTCAGAGAACAACATGAAATGGTAGATCAGTATCTTGGCCGCTTCCTTCAGAGCATCCTTGGGATGGACCGATCCGTCGGTAGTGATTTCGATCAGCAGTTTTTCATAGTCGGTTTTCTGTTCCACCCGGTAATTCTCCACCGTATATTTCACATTCTTGATGGGGGTAAAAATGGAATCCAGGGGGATCAGGCCGAACTCAGCCTCAACCGGCTTGTTCTCCTCGGCAGGAACATACCCTCGGCCTTTCTGGATGGTAAGTTCCATCTGCAGTTTCACATCGGGTTCCAGGTGGCAGATCAGCTGATCAGGGTTCAGCACCTCGAACCCGCTGAGGAACTTGTTCAGGTCACCGGCTTTAAAAACCGACTGACCGGAAATATTCACCACCAGTTTTTCATCTTCAATTTCATCAATCAGTTTCTTGAACCTGACCTGTTTCAGGTTGAGTACTATTTCGGTAACATCCTCCATTACCCCCTTGATGGTGGAAAACTCATGTTCCACTCCTTCAATTTTGAGGGTGGTAAAGGCATACCCTTCGAGGGAAGACAACAGAATACGTCTGAGAGCATTCCCGACGGTAATACCATAGCCTGGTTCCAGTGGTCTGAACTCGAACTTCCCGAAGGAGCCGGTTGCTTCCACCATAATTACCTTGTCGGGTTTCTGAAATGCAAGAATAGCCATAAAGCGTGGATTGGATTTTTATTTAGAATACAGTTCAACGATCAGTTGTTCCTTGATATTTTCAGGAATATCGCTACGTTCCGGTATGCTCATAAATTTTCCCGCCATTTGCGACTGGTCCCACTCCAGCCAGCTGTACCGGGAACGATTGGCTCCCCGCAGCGATTCGGTAATGGCAGCAAGCGATTTTGATTTTTCCCTCACACCAATTATATCGCCGGGTTTCAGGAGGTAGGACGGCACATTAACCACCTCCCCGTTCACCGTAATATGCCGGTGGCTGACAAGCTGCCGGGCTGCGGCGCGGGTAGGGGCAATGCCCAGGCGGTACACCACGTTATCAAGCCTTGACTCGAGCATCTGGAGAAGCACCTCACCGGTTACACCTTTGGCCCTGGAAGCATGTTCAAACAGATTACGGAACTGTTTTTCCAGGATCCCGTAAGTATATTTAGCCTTTTGCTTTTCTTTGAGCTGAATACCGTATTCAGACAGTTTTCTCCTTCTTTTGTTCTGTCCATGGAATCCCGGCGGGTAATTCTTCTTTTCAAATGATCGATCGGGCCCGAAGATCGGATCACCGAATTTCCGGGCAATTTTTGTTCTGGGTCCTCTATATCTTGCCATGAATCTACTGTTTGTTTTCGTTTACACTCTCCTTCTCTTGGGTGGCCTGCATCCGTTATGGGGAATGGGGGTAACATCCACAATTTCCGCGACTTCAATGCCGGAAGAATGGATGGTTCTGATAGCACTTTCCCTTCCCGATCCGGGCCCCTTTACAAACACCTTCACTTTACGCAATCCCAGGTCATAGGCTACCTTGGCACAATCGGCCGCAGCCATCTGGGCAGCGTAAGGGGTATTTTTCTTCGATCCCCGGAAACCCATTTTACCGGCCGAAGACCAGGAAATGACCTGCCCCGAATTGTTGGTAAGGGAGATGATAATATTATTGAACGAAGCATGGATATGAGCCTGACCAATGGGCTCAATCTTCACCACTTTTTTCCTCGTTGTTCCTGTTTTCTTAGCCATAATTCAATTATTTGGTCGCTTTCTTTTTGTTGGCAACGGTTTTCTTTCTTCCTTTCCGGGTACGGGCATTGGTCTGGGTACGCTGACCCCTTACCGGCATACCGGTACGGTGCCTTATTCCGCGATAACAACCAATATCCATCAGCCGTTTGATGTTCATCTGAACAGAAGATCTCAGTTCCCCTTCCACTTTATACTGTTCGTTCAGAATGGAACGGATCCGGGTGATCTGTTCGTCGGTCCAGTCTTTTACTTTAATATCCTTATCTACACCGGCCTGGGCCAGGATCTTCTGGGCGGAGGACCTGCCAATTCCGTAGATATAGGTCAGGCCGATTTCCCCCCGTTTGTTTTTTGGTAAATCTACTCCGACAATTCTAGCCATAAGTATATTGCATTAATATTGAATATTCTTCTTCCTATCCCTGACGCTGTTTGAACTTGGGATTTTTCTTGTTGATGACGTACAACCGTCCCTTGCGCCTGACAATTTTGCAGTCGGCGCTGCGTTTTTTCACTGAAGCTTTTACTTTCATCGGTTCCTCAATCTAGTATTTCTATTTGTACCTGAATGTTATTCGTCCCTTGGTCAAATCGTAGGGTGACATCTCCACTTTCACACGGTCGCCCGGAAGGATCTTGATATAATTCATCCGCATTTTTCCGGAGATATGCGCCGTGATCACATGGCCGTTCTCCAGTTCCACCCGGAACATGGCATTGGAAAGAGCTTCAATGATTGTGCCGTCCTGTTCGATAGATGGTTGTTTTGGCATACCTATTTGTTTTTTTGTTCAAGAGCTTCTTCAATAAACCTGAATGTTGACAACACATCTGCCTTTTTCTCATCCACCGCCACTGCCAGTTCGAAATGGGCAGAAGGCAGATTATCGGCCGTTCTGATGGTCCATCCGTCCTTTGCACCCAGGATATGCTTTTTCCCCATATTGATCATAGGTTCGATGCATATCACCAGGCCTTTTCTCAGCTTCACCCCCTGGCCCCGGTTACCGTAATTGGGTACTTCGGGAGGCTCATGCAGCTTCGTTCCCAGCCCGTGACCCACCAGTTCTCTTACCACAGAATATCCGGCCGATTCGGCGTGGTGCTGTACTGCAAAACTGATATCCCCCACTCGCCTTCCTGCAACGGCCTGCTCAATGCCTTTCATCAGGGCTTCCCGGGTAATTCTCAGCAACTTTTTCACCTCTTCACTGACTTTCCCCACTTCAAAGGTATAGGCAGTATCGCCGTAATATCCGTTCCAGAACACCCCACAATCAACCGAAACGACATCACCCTCTTTCAGTTCGTATGAAGAAGGAATACCGTGCACTACCTCACTGTTGACCGAAGTACAAAGGGTATTGGGATATCCGTTGTATCCCTTGAACCCCGGTTCTGCCCCGTGGTCACGTATGAACTGCTCGGCAATCCGGTCTAGTTCCAGGGTAGTGATTCCGGGTCGTATCCACCTGGCTACTTCTGCCAGGGTTTTCGACACCAGAAGGTTGCTTTCCCTGATCAGCCCGATTTCTTCTTCCGAACGTATATTCAACATCAAAGAACAACTGCGATTATATGGCGGCGGCAGAGCCGGTCCGCCCTTTTATTCTGCCGGTTTTCATCAGACCGTCGTAATGCCTCATCAGCAAATGACTTTCCACCTGCTGCAGGGTATCGAGGATCACCCCCACCAGAATCAGCAGAGACGTTCCCCCGTAGAACTGGGCAAACTGCCCGTTTACTCCCACCAGGGCGGCAAAAGTGGGCATAATGGCTACCAGGGCAAGAAATATGGAGCCGGGCAGTGTGATTCTCGACATGATGGTATCGAGAAATTCTACGGTTTTCCGGCCGGGTTTCACCCCGGGAATAAAGCCTCCGTTTTTCTTCATATCTTCCGCCATCTGGGTGGGATTAATGGTAATGGCCGTATAAAAATAAGTAAACAAAATGATCATAATGGCCATTAGCAGATTATACCAGAATCCGTAAGGATTGGTAAAAGCTGCGGCAAAACCTCTTATGGAATCGGCGGAGGCATAATTGATAAACATCATGGGAATGAACATCAATGCCTGGGCAAAGATGATGGGCATCACCCCGGCAGCATTCACCTTCAGGGGAATATACTGCCTTACTCCGCCGTATTGCTTGTTCCCTACGATCCGTTTGGCATACTGTACAGGTATACGCCGGGTTCCCTGCACCAGCAAAATGGTTCCCATAAACACCATAAACAGGATCACGATCTCCATGAGAAAGGCTACCAGTCCTCCGGCCCCGTCAAGCCTCGAAATGAATTCGGCAAACAGGGCAAAGGGCATGCGGGCGATGATCCCGATCATAATGATCAGGGATATGCCGTTCCCGATTCCCTTGTCGGTAATCCTTTCACCCAGCCACATCACAAACATGGTACCCGACGTAAGAATGATCACCGATGAGACCTGAAAGAATACCCCCTTGAGCACAAAAGCCGATTCAGGCAGCTGGGCATGTAGGTTGGCCAGATAGGTTGGAGCCTGGACCACCAGAATCAGTACCGTGAGGTACCGGGTGATCTGGTTCATTTTCCTCCTACCGCTTTCCCCTTCACGCTGCATGCGCTGAAAATAAGGCACGGCAATGGTAAGCAACTGCACAACGATGGATGCGGAAATATAGGGCATGATCCCCAGGGCAAAAATGGAAGCATTGGCAAAGGCACCTCCTGAAAACATGTTCAGCAATCCGAGGATTCCCTCGGAAGTTTGCCTCTGGAGAGCTTCCAGCTGACTGGGATCCACGCCCGGAAGCACCACATACGATCCCAAACGGTATATTAACAGGATACCCAGGGTGTACGTGATCCGGTTGCGCAGATCTTCAATCTTATAAATATTCTTTATGGTCTCAATGAATGATTTCATCCAATTACAATTTTACTGCGGTTCCGTCCAAAGCTTCGATGGCCTCCCGGGCCGATTTTGAAAAGGCATGTGCGGTAACTTCGAGTTTCCGGGTCAGTTTTCCGTTCCCCAGGATCTTGACCATCTGGTTCCTGGAAGCCAGTCCGGCTTCTACCAGTGTCTGAATATCAATCCTGTCGACCCCTTTCTTCTCGGCCAGGGCTTCCAGAGTACTCAGGTTGATGGCCTTGTATTCCACCCGTCTGATATTATGAAATCCGAATTTGGGCAGGCGGCGCTGCAAAGGCATCTGTCCTCCTTCAAATCCGGCCTGACGGGAGTAGCCCGAACGCGATTTCTTTCCCTTGTGGCCACGGGTGGCGGTACCACCCCTGCCTGAACCCTGTCCGCGTCCAAGTCGCCTTTCGCTTCTGGTGGAACCTTTTGCCGGTTGTAAGTTACTTAAATCCGTCATATTCTTCCTTTATGCTTTTATTTCTTCCGTTGTAACCAGGTGCTTCACCTTATTCACCATACCCAGTATCTGGGGGGTTGCTTCCACTTCTACCGTGCTGTCAATCTTTCTCAGCCCCAGAGCCTGCAGGGTGCGTTTCTGGCGCAGTGTACTGCCGATACTGCTTTTTTTCTGTTTGATCCTGATCTTGGCCATATCGTCTGATTTTTCCTTCTTATCCGTTAAACACCTTTTGCATGGGAATCCGCCTGTGCTGTGCCACGGTGTATGCATCCCGCAATTCCATAAGGGCGGCAAAGGTGGCCTTTACCAGGTTGTGGGGGTTGGACGATCCTTTCGATTTGGCCAGTACATTGTGCACACCCACGCTCTCCAGCACCGCACGCATGGCACCTCCCGCCTTAACTCCTGTACCCTCGGATGCAGGTTTGAGAAATACCCGTGCTCCCCCATACTTGGCTTCCTGTTCATGAGGAATGGTTCCGCTGATAATGGGTACCTGTATGAGGTTCTTCTTGGCATCTTCCACTCCTTTGGCAATAGCCGTGGTCACCTCATTGGCTTTTCCCAGACCATATCCCACGATCCCATCTTCATTTCCTACCACCACAATGGCAGAAAAGCTGAAGGTACGGCCGCCCTTGGTTACTTTGGTAACCCGCTGGATACTTACGAGCCGGTCTTTTAATTCCAGATCGCTGGTTTTAACTTTTCTGATGCTTGTCGCCATAATATATATTAGAATTTTAAACCACCTTCCCTGGCTCCTTCCGCCAGTTGTTTTACACGTCCGTGATAAAGATATCCGCCCCGGTCAAACACCACCGTTTCAATGCCTTTGTCCTTGCAAAGGGAAGCGATGCGTTTGCCTACCAGGCGTGCCTGTTCAGCTTTCTTCATCTTGCCCTGTTCGGCCACTTCCCTGTCAAGGGAGGAGGCAGCCACCAGGGTTTTTCCTGCCGTATCATCAATGATCTGCACATAGATCTGTTTGTTGCTTCTGAACACCGACATCCGGGGCTTCTGGCTGTTTCCGGAAATGGTTTTCCTGATCCTTTTCCGGATGCGGCTTCTTCTTTCTATTTTCGTTAAGGCCATGGTCCTTTACTAATTTATCAGATTAAACACTGGCGGCTTTACCTGCCTTCCTTCTCACCTGTTCACCCACATACCTTATGCCCTTGCCTTTGTATGGTTCGGGTGGCCTGAGGCTGCGTATCTTTGAGGCAACATGTCCCAGCAGCTGCTTGTCGTGGCTTTTTAGGGTGATCACCGGATTGCTTCTTTTTTCCGTTTTGGCTTCCACCTTGATCTCCGGTGGCAGCTCGAACACAACATCGTGGGAATAACCCAGGCTGAGCTCCAGAAGCTGCCCTTTGGCCTCGGCACGGTATCCAACACCTACCAGTTCCTGCTGAACGGTAAATCCTTCCGACACACCCACCACCATGTTGTAGATCAATGAACGGTAAAGTCCGTGCATAGACTTATGCCTTTTTTCCTCGGAAGGCCTCTCCAACACTATCTCTCCTTCTTTCACCTGCACTTTGATAACAGGATCGACCTGTTGTTTCAGCTCTCCCAGCGGACCTTTTACGGTCACCAGATTGTTGCCGTCAATGTCGACGGTAACACCCGATGGTATGGGAATGGGCAGTTTTCCTATACGTGACATGGATTTCTCCTCTTTATTTTAATAAACATAACACAACACTTCACCACCAATATTTTTAACCCGGGCTTCCTTGTCGGTCATCACACCCTGTGAGGTTGAAATGACAGCAATGCCAAGCCCGTTGAGCACTCGAGGCAATTTATCGGCTCCGGAATATTTACGCAATCCCGGCCGGCTGGCCCTTTCCAGCGATTTAATGGCAGGGGCTTTGGTTTCGGGATGGTACTTCAGGGCAATCTTGATGGTGCCCTGAGGGCCTTCCTCCTCAAATTTGTAACTCAGGATATAACCCTTTTCATAAAGAATGCGGGTGATATCCTTTTTCATATTTGAAGCCGGAATTTCTACCACTTTATGCCTGGCCATAACGGCATTCCGTATCCGGGTCAAATAGTCTGCAATGGGGTCTGTCATTTTCTTTCCTGTTATTTAAATTCCTGTACCCTGATTATGAATTACCAGCTGGCCTTTTTAATGCCCGGAATCAAACCGGTATTGGCCATTTCACGAAAGGTAATACGGCTGATGCCAAACTGCCGGATATATCCTTTGGGCCGTCCGGTCAACTTGCACCGGTTATGCAACCTGATGCGGCTGGAATTTCGGGGCAACCTGCTCAGAGCCTGGTAATCCCCTTCGGCCTTAAGCCTGGCACGCCTGGCAGCATATTTGTCAACCAGTTTCTGCCGCTTGATCTCGCGGGCTTTCATGGATTCTTTTGCCATAATCAGTTTCTTTTAATATCCTTGAACGGTAAACCAAATTCACGCAACAGGGCGTATCCTTCCTCGTCGGTACGGGCAGTGGTTACAAAAGTAATCTCCATGCCCAGTATTTTATTGATCTTGTCAATGTCGATTTCGGGAAATATAATATGTTCAGTAATGCCCAAGGTATAATTCCCTTTCCCGTCAAAACGGGTGCTTACTCCCTTGAAATCCCTGATTCTGGGAAGGGCTACATTGATGAGCCTTTCAAGGAATTCATACATGCGGTCCCGGCGAAGGGTCACCTTCACGCCGATGGGCATTTTTCTCCTCAGCTTGAAATTGGATATATCCTTGGTAGCCACCGTTTGCACGGCTTTCTGGCCGGCAATCAACGACAGTTCCTCCTGGGCCACGTCTACCAGCTTCTTGTCTGACACGGCCTGACCAACTCCCTGATTGAGCACGATCTTGCTCAGCCTGGGCACCTGCATTACCGATTTGTAATTAAATTCCTTCTGCAGGGCAGGAATGATCTCTTCCTGATACTTCCGTTGAAGATTCGGTTTGTAATCCATTATTTAATCTCCTCTCCAGATTTTTTTGCGTACCGAACAAGTTTATTATCCTTCCCGGGGCGGCGACCGATCCTTGTTGGCTCACCGGTTGAGGGATCAACCAGGTTGAGGTTCGAAATATGGACCGGGGCTTCTTTTTTGATAATGCCTCCCTGGGGATTCTGTGCATTGGGCTTGGTGTGGCGGGAAACCATGTTGACCCCTTCCACCAGTGCCTTCTGTTTGTCTGGATATACTTCCAGCACTTTCCCCTGCTGGCCCTTGTATTCGCCGGTATTCACGTACACCGTGTCGCCCTTCTTGATATGCAGTTTCTTACTCATTTTCCTGTTCATTATGTTGATTAGAGCACTTCGGGTGCCAGTGAAATGATTTTCATATACTTATCACGCAATTCTCTGGGCACAGGCCCGAAAATACGTGTTCCACGCATTTCATCCAGATTGTTCAGCAACACCACGGCATTGTCGTCGAACCGGATATATGAACCATCCTGTCGTCTGATCTCCTTTTTGGTACGTACCACCACGGCCTTGCTGACAGTTCCCTTTTTGATATCTCCCGATGGCAGGGCACTCTTGACAGTCACCACCACCTTGTCGCCCACACTGGCATATTTCCTCCGTGTTCCGCCCAGGACACGGATGACCAGCACCTCCTTGGCGCCACTGTTATCGGCTACGGCCAGCCTGCTTTCTTGTTGTATCATGGTTATTTTGCTCTTTCAATAATTTCAACTAATCTCCAGTTCTTGTTTTTGCTGAGTGGACGCGTTTCCATGATGCGGACGGTATCCCCCACATTACAGGTATTCTCTTCATCGTGCGCCATAAACCGGGTGGTCTTCTTGACGAACTTCCCGTAAATGGGGTGCTTCATTTTGCGGTTCACAGCAATCACAATGGTTTTATCCATTTTGTTGCTGATCACAACGCCAATCCTCTCTTTGCGTAAATTCCTTTTTTCCATCGGAGTACTTAACTATTGTTTTTTACTTCCTCTCTTTTCCGCTTGTTCAGCTCGGTTTTGAGCCGGGCTATTGTTCTGCGGGTGTGCATAATCTTATGGGGATTGTCAAGCGGAGTAATGGCATGATTCAACCTGAGCTTGGCCAGGTAGCTCCTCTCATTATCAATCCTTTCTTCCAGTTCCTTGGTATTCAGTTCCCTGATCTCTGAATTCTTCATGACCTCTAGTTGATTTTTTCTTCATAATCACGGCGCACCACAAACTTCGTGGTGATGGGCAGTTTCTGGGCACCCAGCCTGAGAGCCTCCCGGGCCACTTCATAGGGTACTCCCTCGGCCTCCAGGATTATCCGTCCGGGGGTAACGGGAGCCACGAATCCTTCCGGTGCTCCTTTTCCTTTACCCATCCTCACTTCGGCAGGTTTCTTGGTAATGGGCTTGTCGGGGAAAATGCGGATCCATATCTGCCCTTCACGTTTCATGTACCGGGTAATAGCCTGCCTGGCTGCTTCGATCTGCCTTCCGGTTATCCATGATTCCTCCAGGGCTTTGATGCCGAATGACCCGAATGCCAGCTGATTCCCCCGCTGGGCATTCCCCTTCATCCTGCCTTTCTGCTGTCTTCTGTATTTTGTTTTTTTCGGCTGTAACATAACAATCGCTATTTGTTTCCGGCAAACCGGCGTATCTTATTTCCTTCTTTTCTTGAATCCTTTCGGACGGGCACTTTTCACTCCAATATTGGGAGACAGGTCGCGCTTTCCAAACACCTCCCCCTTGCAAATCCACACTTTTACTCCGATGAGTCCCACCTTGGTGAGGGCTTCGGCCAGGGCATAATCAATATCGGCCCGGAACGTGTGCAAAGGGATCCTGCCTTCCTTATAGGTTTCATTCCTGGCCATTTCGGCTCCGCCCAGCCGGCCCGCTACCTGGATCTTGATCCCTTCGGCTCCCATACGCATGGTGGAAGCAATGGCCATTTTAATGGCCCGGCGGTAAGAAATCTTTCCCTCAATCTGGCGGGCCACATTGTTGGCTACGATGGTGGCATCCAGCTCGGGACGTTTTACCTCGAATATATTGATCTGAACCTCCTTGTTGGTAATCTTCTTGAGCTCTTCCTTCAGCTTGTCCACTTCCTGTCCGCCTTTCCCGATAATGATCCCCGGACGGGCAGTATTGACCGTTACGGTAATGAGCTTCAGGGTGCGCTCGATCACGATCTTGGAAATGCTGGCCTTGGCCAGCCTGGCGTTCAGGTATTCCCTGATCTTATTGTCTTCAACCAGCTTGTCGGCATACCGATTGCCGCCATACCAGTTGGAATCCCACCCTTTAATGATCCCAAGACGATTACCTATTGGATTGACTTTCTGTCCCATGTATGCTTATTTCTTGTTTGTTTCTTCTGTTTCGACCGGTTCGGTGGCTTCCGCCAGGTTCATGCTGTCAAGCACCACCGTCACATGATTGGAACGCTTCCTGATCCGGTGGGCACGCCCCTGCGGTGCCGGACGTAACCGTTTCAGTGTTCTGGCCTGATCAACATATATTTCTTTGATATACAGGTTGCTCTCTTCAATCCTTACCCCTTCGTTCTTGACCTGCCAGTTGGCAATGGCCGACATAACCAGTTTCTCCAGCCGGCGTGAAGCTTCCTTTGATGAATACTTCAGCAGATCAAGTGCCCTGTTCACTTCCACTCCCCTGATCATATCGGCTACCAGCCGCATTTTTCGCGGAGAGGTCGGGCAGTCTTTCAAAACGGCAACATATTTGTTCTTACGTTCTTCCTTCAGCTGATTGGCTCTGTTTCTTTTTCTTGCACCCATTGGTTTGGTTTTAAGAAGTTTTCAAAGGGCTTATTATTTCTGCTTGCCTCCATGCCCGCGCCATGTACGGGTAGGCGCAAATTCGCCCAGCTTGTGTCCCACCATGTTCTCGGTAATATACACCGGGATAAATTTGTTCCCGTTGTATACCGCCACGGTGTGGCCCACAAAATCAGGAGAGATCATGGAACGCCTTGACCAGGTCTTGATCACCGTTTTCTTCCCCGACTGATTCATTTCGAGGATGCGCTTCTCCAGTTTATAATCGATAAACGGGCCTTTTTTCAACGATCTGCTCATGATTATTTCGATTTTCTCCTTTCCACGATGTACTTGTTCGAGGTTTTGTTCTTCTTCCGTGTTTTATATCCCTTGGCAGGCAATCCCTTGCGTGAACGGGGGTGTCCGCCCGAAGCGCGTCCCTCGCCACCTCCCATGGGATGATCAACGGGGTTCATGGCCACGCCACGAACCCGTGGTCTTCTGCCCTTCCAACGGCTTCTTCCGGCCTTACCCGATTTTTCCAGGGCATGATCGGAATTCGACACTGCACCCACAGTGGCTTTACAGGTGGTAAGTACCATCCGCGATTCGCCGCTGGGCAGTTTTACAATGGCGTATTTCCCGTCGCGGGAGGTGAGTTGGGCATACGATCCGGCACTGCGGGCCAGGCTGGCTCCTTTTCCAGGCTTCATTTCAATACCGTGAATAATGGTTCCCAGGGGAATATCCGAAAGGTACAGGGTATTCCCTATCTCGGGAGCAATGTCCCTGCCGGATATCACTTTCTGCCCCACCTGAAGTCCGTTGGGGGCCAGAATATACCTTTTTTCACCGTCTTCGTATACCAGCCGGGCAATCCTTGCCGTACGGTTGGGATCGTATTCAATGCTTTTCACCGTAGCGGGGATCCCGTCCTTATCACGCTTGAAATCGATCAGCCGGTACCTCCTTTTGTGACCGCCTCCCACGTAACGCATGGTCATTTTTCCATTGCTGTTCCGGCCGCCTGATTTTTTCAGGGGTCTCAGCAACGATTTATCAGGACGCGTCTCCGTAATCGAATCAAAGGCACTGATGATCTTATGCCTTTGCCCGGGAGTAATCGGTTTTAGTTTTCGTACTGCCATGACTCATCAAATATTGCTGTAGAAATCAATTGTATCTCCTTCGGCCAGGGTAACCACCGCCTTTTTATACGATGCTGTTTTCCCTTCCTGTATCCCTGACCGGGTATAACGGGATTTCAGTTTTCCTCCATACCGCATGGTATTCACCGCCTGTACCTTCACCCCGTACATTTCTTCAATGGTCTTCCTGATCTGAAGCTTGTTGGCCCTTTTATCCACAATGAACCCGTAACGATTCAATGTTTCACCCTGGGCGGTCATCTTCTCAGTAACGATGGGTTTTATTAAAATATCCATGTGTGTATGATTACTGAATTCCAAATTGCCTGTTCAAAAGGTCGATCGAACTTTCCATAAAGACCAGAGTGCCTGCATCGAGTATGTCGTAAGTATTTAACTCCTCGACAGTTACAACTTTGGTCCCCGGCAAATTTCGAGACGACAAATATAGGTTTTTATTCTTTTCGGATAAAACAAAGAGCGACTTTTTCCCGTCGATCTTGAGGTTTTTGTTCACATCGGCGAATTCACGGGTTTTCGGAGCATCCAGGCTCCAGTCTTCCACCACCATAATTCCTTTTTCCCGGGCCTTGTATGTCAGGGCCGATTTTCTGGCCAGACGCTTTACCTTCCGGTTCAGCTTGAAACCATAGAAACGGGGACGGGGGCCGAACACACGTCCGCCCCCCCTGAATATGGGGTTTTTGATATCCCCGAAACGGGCCGTGCCCGTTCCCTTCTGTCTTTTGATCTTCCGGGTGCTGCCAGCCACTTCGGAACGCTCTTTGGATTTGTGTGTTCCCTGGCGCTTATTCGCCATGAACTGCTTTGCATCCAGATAAATGGCGTGGTCGTTGGGTTCGATCTCAAAGATCTCCTTCCTGAGTTCCACTTTCTTTCCGGTATCTTCGCCGGATTTGTTGTAAACCGCTACTTTCATTACTTCTCAATAATTAAGTATGAACCATTGGCTCCGGGTACCGAGCCCTGCACCACCAACAGGTTTTCCTCCGGGATCAGTTTCACCACCCGCAGGTTGATCATTTTTACTTTCCGGTTACCGGTCTGGCCTGCCATCCGCATACCTTTCAGCACCCTGGAAGGATAGGAAGAAGCGCCCAGTGATCCGGGGGCTCTGTTCCTGTTATGCTGTCCGTGGGTTTGATCGCCAACCCCCCGGAATCCGTGACGCTTGACCACTCCCTGGAAACCTTTTCCCCTGGTAAGGCCTGAAATATCCAGCCAGGTATCGTCGCTGAAATATTCTACTGTAATGCGGTCACCCACTTTCCAGTCGCGCACAAAACCCTTCAGTTCGATTACTTTTCTTTTGGGACCGGTATTGGCCTTTTTGAAATGACCTATCTCCGCCTTGTTGGAATGCTTTTCTTTCTTATCTTCATACGACAGTTGAACGGCATTGTATCCGTCTTTCTCCACCGTTTTGATCTGTGACACCACATTGGGTTTTACCTCGATCACCGTACAGGCCATGTTCTTTCCTGCTCCGTTGAAAACCGAGGTCATTCCTATTTTTTTACCTATTAATCCTGGCATTTCAGTATATTTATCTGTCTAATCCTGTCAAACTTTAATTTCCACTTCCACCCCACTGGGCAGCTCAAGCTTCATCAGGGCATCGATTGTCTTGGGTGTAGAACTGTAAATATCCAGAAGCCTTTTGTAAGAGGACAACTGGAACTGCTCCCTCGATTTCTTGTTCACAAAAGGGGAACGCAAAACCGTATAAATCCGCTTGTGCGTAGGCAGAGGTATGGGTCCACTAACAACGGCCCCGGTTGATTTGACCGTTTTCACGATCTTTTCTGCAGATTTATCGACCAGGTTATGGTCGTACGATTTCAATTTGATTCTGATCTTCTGGCTCATCTTTCAGTATACATAATATTATACAGTGGCTGTTTTGCCTTTCGTTGTTTCAATGATCTTCCGCGACATTTCAGGCGGCACTTCTTCAAAATGGCTGAATTCCATGGTAGAGGTTGCCCGGCCCGAGGTGAGGGTGCGCAACACGGTAACATAGCCAAACTGTTCGGCCAGGGGTACTTTGGCCCTGATCACCCGTGCGCCTGCTTTCGATTCCATTCCTTCCACCTGGCCACGGCGCTTGTTAAAATCGGCTATCACATCCCCCATGTATTCTTCCGGAGTAACCACTTCTACCGCCATAATCGGTTCAAGCAGGATGGGTTTTGCTCTTTCCGACGCCTTCTTGAAGGCATTCCTGGCAGCTATCTCGAATGACAGGCTGTCGGAATCCACCGGGTGGTAGCTTCCGTCGAGCAATTCCACTTTCAGGCTGTCGACGGCATAACCTGCCAGAGGGCCATTCTGCATGGCTTCACGGAATCCTTTTTCCACGGAGGGAATAAATTCTTTCGGAATGTTCCCTCCTTTGATGGCATTTTCGAACTGAAGACCTCTTTCGTCTTGACCGGCCGGGGAAATCCGCACCATGATATCGGCAAATTTCCCTTTTCCGCCTGTTTGCTTTTTAAAAACCTCCCTGTGTTCAACCGTTGCGGTAATGGCTTCCTTGTAAGCCACCTGGGGTGCGCCCACATTGCATTCCAGCTTGAATTCCCGCCTCAGGCGGTCAACCAGGATATCCAGATGCAGCTCACCCATTCCGCTGATTACCGTTTGCCCGGTATTTTCATCAAAATTCACCTGAAAAGTAGGGTCTTCCTCAGCCAGCTTGCCCAGGGCTATTCCCAGTTTATCAATATCTGACTGTGTTTTGGGTTCAATGGCCACGCCAATGACCGGTTCCGGAAATTCCATAGACTCGAGGGATATGGGATGTTTCGGGTCGCACAGGGTATCACCGGTTTTCACATTCTTCAAACCCACTGCTCCGCATATATCTCCGGCACGTATCTCTTCCTTCGGATGCTGCTTGTTGGCATGCATTTGATAAAGGCGTGAAATCCGGTCTTTTTTCCCTGTTCTGACATTCATAACCTGCACACCCGATTTCAACACTCCCGAATAAATCCTGAGAAAAACCAGTCTTCCCACGAAAGGATCGGTAGCAATTTTAAATGCCAGGGCTGTCAGCGGTTCACCGGAATCCGGATTCCTGTTTTTATCCTTCGATGTATACGGATTGAACCCGGTAACCGCCCCTATATCGAGCGGGCTGGGCAGAAACGCAACAACGGCATCGAGAAGCCGTTGTATGCCTTTATTTTTAAAGGCGGACCCGCAAAAAACGGGAACCACACTCATATCAATAGTAGCTTTCCTGATGGCCTCCCTCATCTCATCGGGCGTGATGGAGTCGGGATCATCCAGGTATCGCTCAAGCAGGGTATCATTCGTTTCGGCTACGGCCTCCACCAGCTTCCCCCTCCATTCCATGACCTCTTCTTCCAGCCCGGCAGGAATGTCGGCCAACTCATAATTCACCCCAAGGGTCTCATCGTCGTACCATATTACTGCCCTGTTCTCGATCAGATCGACCACACCCTGGAAAGTATCTTCCTTTCCGATGGGGATCTGTATGGGAACGGGGTTGGCGCCCAGTTTTTTTCTTATCTGGTTAACCACTCCGTAAAAATCGGCCCCTACGCGGTCCATTTTGTTGACAAAAGCCAGCCGGGGCACCCGGTACTTGCTGGCCTGCCTCCATACCGTTTCACTCTGAGGTTCCACACCTCCCACCGCACAGAACACGGCAATAACCCCGTCAAGAACCCTCAGCGAACGCTCCACCTCAACGGTGAAATCGACATGGCCGGGGGTATCAATGATGTTGATCTTGTAGTTTTTGTCCTGATATTTCCAGAAAGTAGTGGTAGCAGCCGAGGTAATGGTAATGCCCCGCTCCTGCTCCTGCACCATCCAGTCCATCTGGGCAGCACCGTCATGCACCTCCCCCATCCGATGGGTAATCCCGGTATAAAACAGGATCCTCTCGGTAGTGGTGGTTTTCCCCGCATCAATATGGGCCATAATCCCAATATTTCTCGTATATGCCAGATGCTGGTCCATGCAATCAAACTATCTTTCTCAGCCGTTTTCTTTATTTTTATTAAAACCTGAAATGAGCGAATGCCTTGTTGGCTTCGGCCATCCGGTGCATGTCTTCCTTTCTTTTGAAAGCTCCGCCTTCCTGGTTGTAAGCGGCAATGATCTCGGCCGCCAGTTTCTCACTCATGGAATGTCCGCTCCTTTTGCGGGCAAACAGGATGAGGTTTTTCATACTGAGCGAGATTTTCCTGTCAGGGCGAACCTCAAGGGGAACCTGAAAGGTGGCGCCCCCTACCCGGCGGCTCTTTACCTCTACCTGGGGAGTGATATTCTCCAGTGCCTTTTTCCAGATCTCCAGGGGGGTATGCTCCGCATCTTTCATCTTCTCCCCTACCATATCCATGGCATCATAAAAGATCCGGAAGGCCAGGGTCTTCTTCCCCTCTTCCATCAGGTTATTGATAAACCGGGTAACCAACGGATCATTAAACCGGGGATCCGGCAGCAAAATCCGCTTCTTGGGTTTGGACTTTCTCATGCTTGTATACCTTATAAATCAATAATGATTAATTCTTCGGTCGTTTTGCACCGTATTTGGAACGGCGTTGCTTTCTGCCCTCCACACCGGAGGTATCCAGAGCTCCCCTGATCAGGTGATACCTTACCCCGGGCAGGTCTTTTACCCTGCCTCCCCTGATCAATACAATGGAGTGCTCCTGCAGATTATGCCCTTCACCGGGTATATATGCGTTCACTTCCTTCTGATTGGTCAGTCGCACACGTGCCACTTTCCGCATGGCGGAATTTGGCTTCTTCGGCGTGGTGGTGTATACACGAACACACACTCCCCTGCGCTGCGGACAATTATCCAGTGCCGGCGCTTTACTCTTTTCAGCAATCTTCTTTCTGCCTTTCCTGACAAGCTGTTGAATCGTTGGCATAGCCTGAATTTAAACGTTTATTAACTTGCTGTTTACAAATCGGGTTGCAAAGGTATAGTTTTTCTCTTTAAAAACAATAGTATCACTTCAATAAATTTCATTTCAGTGCAGCATGTTTTCCTGCCCTGCGGAACCCGTTCCGGAAGATTTTTTCCGAACCCGTATTATAAAAATAGGTATGCCTTCGTCCGGAATTCTTCCCTCAGGTAATGGTACCCGGTATAAAGGAAAAGGGTCTATGCTTTTTATTGAAAATTTTATTACTTTTGGACCGCCTTTTCAGAAGGAAGAGCAAACACGGTAAAAGCTTACAGAGCAATTCTTTAAAAACGTATTTTTTATGAAAACCTATCAACCAGAAGACATCCGCAATATCGCCCTGATGGGAAACGCCGGTTCAGGCAAGACCAGTCTGGCAGAAGCCATGCTGTTCAACGGAGGGGTAATCGACCGAAGAGGGAATGTGGATAACAAGAATACGGCATCCGACTACAATGAAATTGAACACGACTACGGATATTCGGTTTACAACACCCTGTTATATACTGAATCCCAGGGGAAGAAAATCAACATTCTGGATAATCCCGGACTGGACGATTTTGTTGGCGGGTTGATATCCTCGCTCCATGTGGCCGATACGGGACTGATGGTTCTGAATTCGCAGAACGGGATCGAGGTAGGTTCTGAAATTCATTTCAGGCACGCCGCAAAAATGAATAAGCCCATGATTATTGTGGTAAACCACAACGACCATGAAAAATCGAACTTTGACAAGACCGTGGAACTGGCACGTGATAGTTTCGGGAAACAGGTAACCCTGGTACAATTCCCGGTAAACGAAGGCCTGCAGTTCAACGCCGTTGTGGATGTCCTGAAAATGAAGATGTATACCTACCCCGACGACAGCGGCAAAGCCCGGATCGACGATATTCCTTCCGAACACATGGAAAGGGCTGAAACCCTCCGGAACGAGCTGATGGAAAAAGCCGCCGAGAATGATGAGGAACTGATGGAGCTTTTCTTCGAGAAAGAGATGCTCGAAGAAGATGAAATGAGAAAAGGAATTACCGCCGGATTGATCCAGCGCGGAATTTTCCCGGTATTCTGCACTTCGGGAAAAACCAATGTGGGAGTGGACAGGTTGATGGAATTCATTGCCAATGTAACTCCTTCGCCGCTGCAGATGCCTGCCCCGAAAGCAAGCAACGGAAAGGAAATTCCCTGCGATGCCGGCAAACCCGCTTCCCTTTTCGTATTCAAAACCTATATCGAATCGCATATCGGCGAGATTAATTATTTCAAAGTAATGAGCGGGGAACTGAAGGAAGGCATGGATGTGACCAACACAAAAACCCAGAACAAGGAACGCATTTCTCAGATCTTTGCCGTGGCCGGAAAGAACCGCAACAAGGTTCCCTCCATGATGGCAGGAGACCTCGGGGCCACCGTCAAGCTGAAAGCCACCAAAACGAACCATACCCTTAATGCGCCGGGAGCTGACTGGACCTTCGATCCCATTGAATTCCCCGAACCCAAATTCCGTACAGCCATTAAGGCCGTCAGTGAAGGCGATGATGAAAAACTGGGGGAAGCCCTTTCACGCATCCATGATGAAGATCCCACCATTGTGGTGGAATATTCCAAGGAACTGAAACAGATCATTGTGCACGGCCAGGGCGAGCACCATCTGAATATTCTGAAGTGGCAGATGGATAACCGCTTTAAAATTGAAACACAATTCCTGCCGCCCAGAATTCCTTACCGGGAAACCATTACCAAAGTAGCCCAGGCCGATTACCGGCACAAAAAACAGTCGGGTGGAGCAGGCCAGTTCGGCGAGGTGCATCTGGTCATCGAACCCTATAAGGAAGGAATGCCTCTTCCCTCGGTGTACAAGGTGAACGGAAAAGAAATAAAAGTAAACGTTCGCGATGTGGATGAACACAACCTTCCCTGGGGCGGAAAACTGGTATTCCTGAACTGCATCGTGGGAGGCTCCATCGATGCACGCTTTATGCCCGCCATTCTGAAAGGGATTATGGAAAAAATGGAGGAAGGACCCCTTACCGGCTCATACGCCAGGGATATCCGTATTGCAGTATACGACGGAAAAATGCACCCTGTTGATTCCAATGAAATATCCTTTAAACTGGCCGGCAGGAATGCCTTCAGTATGGCTTTCAAAAATGCCGGTCCCAAAATCCTCGAACCCATTTACGAGGTGGAAATCTATGTTCCCTCCGACCGGATGGGCGATGTGATGAGCGACCTGCAGTCGAGAAGGGGAGTTGTCCAGGGAATGAGCAGCGAAAAAGGATTTGAAAAGATCATGGCCAAAGTACCCCTGGCCGAAATGAACAAATACTCCACAGCGCTTTCGTCCCTCTCAGGCGGAAGAGCCATGTATTCAATGAAATTTTCCGAATATGCCCAGGTCCCGCCTGATATCCAGGAGCAACTGCTGAAGGCATACGAAGCCGAACAGGAAGAAGAATAAACAACTACGTAGACATCTGGCTTTGTTATGATATAATCAGCAATTATTTGTATATTTGAAAAAAATGCTGTTATAGAATTGTCAGAAATTAAACAGGCTATTGAAAAACTCAGTGAAGAGGAGCGTCAACAGCTACTCAGTGA
>Ga0209614_1000049_pt1 | contig 101697 bp, 89 predicted proteins | sample BlaSprsedimmetaG_FD_185484 | JGI IMG/M metagenome (GOLD analysis project Ga0209614, IMG submission 185484) | Hot spring sediment bacterial and archeal communities from California, USA to study Microbial Dark Matter (Phase II) - Blank Spring... ... | reverse complement strand
TGACCATATCCCTTTCTGCTCTCTCTAACAACAGGGATAGGTAACCTTTCTGCTGGTAATGCTCTAATTTTAAATCACTGAGTAGCTGTTGACGCTCCTCTTCACTGAGTTTTTCAATAGCCTGTTTAATTTCTGACAATTCCATAACAGCATTTTTTTCAAATATACAAATAATTGCTGATTATGTCATAACAAAGCCAGATATCTACGTAGTTAGCTACGTAGATAGTTTCTTTGCTCCGGGGCATGCAAATCATACCCTGAAATTTAATGTATTCCGGCTTTGATCAAGCTCCCTGGCTAACTTACTGAGGAATGATTACTCGTAAGGGGGTTAAAGAAAAGCGGCATCCCGTCCAGGGACCGGTTATTCCCGGTGAGCCGGAGCATGGGATTTTTCTTCCAGGAAATAACCGATTTTCAGGGGACGGGCAACTTTCTGCCTGAGTAATACCAGGTCAATCACCTCATCGATTTCCGAAACGTAGTGAAAAGTAAGTCCCTTCAGATAAATATCCTTGATCTGTTCCACGTCTTTCCGGTTATCCTCTGATATAATGATCTCACGGATACCGGCCCGTTTGGCAGCCAGGATCTTTTCCTTGATCCCTCCAACCGGAAGCACTTTCCCTCTGAGGGTAATTTCCCCGGTCATGGCTACATGCCGCTTTACCTTGCGCTGGGTAAAGGCCGACACCATGGAGCAGAGCATGGTAATCCCTGCTGAAGGGCCGTCTTTGGGAATGGCTCCTTCCGGAACATGCAGGTGTATATTCCAGTGGTCAACCACTTCATCGGGAAGTCCCAGCATGGCTGTATGCGAACGGATGTATTCCAGGGCGATCACCGCCGATTCCTTCATCACATCGCCCAGATTACCAGTAATGGTGAGTTTCCCCTTGCCCTTGCTCAGGCTGGTTTCCACAAACAGGATCTGTCCTCCCGCAGCAGTCCAGGCCAGTCCGGTAACCACTCCGGTCATATTCCTGTTCTGTGAAACATCTTTCTTGTATTCAGGCGGCCCCAGGATCTTCCGGATATCGGCCTGGGTCAGTGAACGCCGGTACTCTTCCCCGAAGGCGATTTTCCGCGCTACGTGCCTGGCTACCTTGGCCAGCTTTTTGTCCAGTTCGCGAACACCCGATTCACGGGTATGGTGTTCAATAATATATTCCAGCACCTTTTTGGTAACATTCATCTGGTTTTTCTTCAGCCCGTGATTGGCAAGCTGTTTTGGAACGAGATGCCGCCTGGCGATCTCCACCTTTTCCTCCACGATATATCCGCTGATGTCGATCATTTCCATCCTGTCGCGCAGGGCGGGATGTATCGTGCTGGTAGTATTGGCCGTAGCGATGAACAACACCCGGGAAAGATCATACTCCAGTTCAAGGAAATTATCGTAAAATGTACTGTTCTGTTCCGGGTCGAGCACTTCCAGCAGGGCCGATGCCGGATCACCGTGTATATCGCGGCCTACCTTATCAATCTCATCGAGGATAAAAACGGGATTGGACGACTTTGCCTTCCGGATATTCTGTATGATTCGCCCGGGCATGGCGCCGATATAGGTTTTCCTGTGTCCCCGGATTTCAGCCTCATCGTGCAATCCTCCGAGCGACATTCTGACATATTTTCTTCCCAGGGCCCTGGCCACGGAACGCCCCAGCGAGGTTTTCCCCACACCCGGAGGACCGTACAGGCACAGGATGGGCGATTTCATATCGCCTTTCAACTTCAGCACCGCAAGATGCTCCAGAATCCTTTCCTTCACGGGTTCCAGTCCGTAATGGTCTTCGTCAAGCACTTTCCCGGCATGTTTCAGGTCGAAATTATCCGGCGTATATTCTTTCCAGGGCAGGTCGAGCAGTACCTGCAGATAATTCAGCTGCACGGAATATTCGCCGGCAGCGGGATTCATACGCTGAAGCTTGTTCAACTCCCTCTCAAATACCTGAGCCACTTCTTTCCCCCATTTCTTTTCCTGAGCCCTTTTTCTGAGCTCTTCCATTTCCTGCTCCAGCGGGTTTCCTCCCAGCTCGTCCTGTATGGTCTTCATCTGCTGGTGCAGAAGGTATTCCCGTTGCTGCTGGTCAAGGTCCAGCTTCACCTTGGTCTGGATATCCCGTTTGAGCTCCAGAATCTGCACCTCGCGCGTGAGGTATTCCAGCAGTTGAATACCGCGCCGGCGCAGGTCGTCGGTTTCCAGAAGCTTTTGCTTTTCTTCCAGTTTCACATTGGAATTGGATGAAATGAAATTGATCAGGAAAGTGGAACTGTCGATATTCTTAACGGCAAAGGAAGCCTCGGGCGGAATATTGCTGGAAAGGTTGATGATCCGAAGCGAAAGGTCTTTCAATGAGCCGATCAGGGCTTCGAACTCCTGATCCTTCCGGGACGGCATCTGGTCGGAAAGGGTTGTCACACGTGCCGTAAAATAGGGATCAGAGGAGGTATATTCTCCGATTTTGATCCTTTTCCTGCCCTGGATGATCACTGAAGTGGAACCGTCGGGCATTTCGAGGATCTTGACAATCTGTGCGGCCGTTCCAATGCTGTACAGGTTTTCCGGACCGGGATCATCATCTTCCGGATCTTTCTGGGCAACCGTCCCGATCAGCCGGTCTTTCTTGTAAACTTCCCTTATCAGGGTAAGGCTTTTGCTTCTGCCCACCGTGATGGGGATCAGAACCCCCGGAAACAACACAGTATTTCGTAAAGGCAATATAGGCAGTGTTTCAGGAATAGATTCCTTGTTCAGGACCTCTTCATTATCATCCGAGATTAGGGGAATAAAATCGGCTTCTTCGTCAAAACCGGCAGAAAGCCATATATTTTTCATGGATCCTGATTTCTTATCGCTCATACAATCTTTCCTCCTTTCGGTCTGAATCCACTATGGACATTTTGTCAGACCCTTTCAACATTCAGCGTGGTATATGTAAGGTCAATCGTTGTGCCAAAAATACATTGTACCGGTGATTTAACGCAGGGAAAACGAAAAAGTTCCCGGTTCAGGACCAGCGGGGGGATCAAAATTTACGGAAGCGGGTAGTCTGGCTGAAGACATGCCGAAGAACGGATTCTTCCTCCCCGGTCAGTTCCCTGTCTCTCCTTCTCATAACAATCCGGGCCACCTCCAGTGCTTTTTCCAGATTATACACCTGAAATCCGGCAGCTCCCCCCCATGAAAAAGAGGGAATAAAATTCCTGGGGAACCCGTCGCCGAATATATTGGCAAAAACCCCCACCACGGTTCCTGTATTGAACATGGTATTGATACCCGATTTTGAATGGTCGCCCATGATCAGTCCGCACATCTGCAACCCGGTGGAAATGAATCTTTCCGCAGGATAATTCCACACCTTCACGGAAGCGTAATTGTTTTTCAGGTTTGAGGTGTTGGTATCGGCCCCCAGGTTGCACCACTCCCCCACTACCGAATGGCCCAGAAAACCTTCATGCGATTTGTTGCTGTATCCCAGGATCACAGACGAAACGATCTCTCCCGCCAGTTTGCATCGGGGTCCTGTGGAGGTATTTTCATATATCCGGGCTCCCATGCGCACTTCCGACCGGTCGCCCAGTGCAAAGGGTCCCCTGATCATCGACCCCTCGGAAACCACGGCATTATTACCGATATATACTGGTCCTGAACGGGTATTCACCGTGCAATATTCCATAACGGCGCCTTCTTCGAGAAACAGGGGATGATCCCCCAGCATTCTGCTTCCCTGAGGCAGGGGCAGAGAAGTTCTTCCCTTCGTCAGCAGGCGAAAATCACGCTCTATCTCTTCCCCGTTCATTACAAACAGGTCCCAGGGATATCTTATTTCTCTCACCGGATGCTCATATTTTTTCTCTTTTCCGTTTTTCCTTCCCGGCTGCAGCAGAATGTCAGGGTTTCCCGCATCCGTTCGGCCGGCCAGGAATGTGCTTCCGGCATACAGCGATTCACCCGTTTTCAATGCCCGTATTTCATTCACCAGCCTTTCATCGGGCAAGAGGGAAGCGGATATCAAAAGGTTGTCACTGCCCGTTGAGCATGGATACATACTCTGCAAATATGGAAAGGCAAGCCAGGAAGCCCTGAGGCCCAGTATCTTTTCCCATTTTTCCCTTATGGTAAGAATACCCGTTCGCAATTCAGACACGGGACGAGTATACGTGAGCGGCAGCAGATGCTCTCTGTACGGGCCGTCGAACAAAATCAGTCGGGTCATCTTGTTTATTCCGTTTGGTACACCCTGTACAATATACAAAATTTTACAATCAATGGCCGGGCCACGTCCCACTCATGTACCCGTAAATGCACTGTTCCCGGGACATTCCTGGCAGTATCGGCTTTTTTGACTTTCTTCCGTTGGAGAAAAAAAAAGCCCCGTTGCAGGAGCTTTGGAAGAATACTTCATCTTTGATGAATCTTATTTCTTCTTTTTGTCCAGATGGTTCTTATACCGGTTCATGTATTTGTCTACACGTCCTGCCGTATCCACCAGCTTCATCTTCCCGGTAAAGAAGGGATGCGAGGTATTGGAAATCTCCAGTTTGATGAGGGGGTATTCCTTTCCGTCATCCAGTTTGATGGTTTCTCTGGAAGGGGCTGCAGAACGGGTAATAAATGTTTCACCGTTCGACATATCCTTAAACACCACCAGGCGGTAATTTTTGGGATGTATATCCTTTTTCATGATTCAATGCTCCTTCTCTTTCTAACTGTTTCCTTTGGGCTTGCAAAAATACATATTGATTTCAAAATAGACAAATAACCCGGCAGGATTATTTATCCTGTTTTTTGATTTTCTGTTCCTGTCCCATGACACCAATCTCTTCCACATAGGTTTTAAAGGGGCGTTCCGGATCAAAAAGGAAACGGTAGGTTATATGAGTTTTGGCGTGTACTGCCCCAATGGCTTCATAAATTGCTTTCATTCTGGGGTTATAATCGCCAACCCATGACAGTTCGATTTCCCGGTAGTAAGGTTTTTTCCGGAACACTTCGAAAAGATGCTTGAATATGGCCGATTCGATTCCCGAGTTCTGGTATCTGGGAGCTACCCCTGCAACAAATGCCCTCATGCGGGTCATGGTATGTATTTTTTTCAGGTAGAGGAACTTGAGCATGTTCCAGGGGGTCATTTTCCCGTTCAGGTGTTTTAATATCTGATTCACATCGGGGAACAGGATAAAAAAGGCAATGGGCTCGTCCTGATAGTAGGCAAACCAGATCAGTTCCTCATCGATGATTGGTTTTGCCTGACGAAGTCCTTTTTTCACCTCCTCCACATCCATGGGGGTATAGTCATCCTTGATGGCCGACCATGTTTCGTTATAGATATGGGCCATGTCGTTGACAAACCGGTCGGTTTCCCGTAAAGTAAAATGGCGGAAGCTAAAACCGGGCCGTTTGGACACCCAGTCGGCAATTTTCATAAACCGTTCGGGAAAAGTTTTTACCGTTGTAAGGTCGCGGTGGTAGCTGTACTGTTTGAAATAGGGTTTGAACCCGTAGCTTTCAAACAGTTCGCGGTAATATGGAAAATGATACGGCATACCATAGCCGGGTTGCATAAATCCTTCCACCAGCAAACCCCAGTGGTTATGATTTTCCCCGAAATTGATGGGTCCGTCCATGGCTTCCATCCCCCTGGCAGCCAGCCACTCCCTGGCTGTGTGAAAAAGCAGGAAAGCCGCATCACGATCGTCAATGCATTCGAAAAACCCCATTCCTCCGGTCGGCTGTTCATATTCTCTGGATCTTTCTTCATGGACAAAGGCTGCCACCCGGCCAATCAACCGGTCGTGGTCATTTTTGAGGATCCACCGGGCAGCCTCTCCCTGACGAAAGGAAATATTTTTACCGGGTGTAAAGATGTCTTCTATATCTTTATCCAGCGGGCATACCCAGTTTGGATCGTTACGGTACAGAATTTTGGGAACCCTGAGAAAATCTCTTCGGGTTACAGACGAATCAACTTCCAGGAGTTTCATAAGCAGATGTTTTTTGAGGATCCATATTGAACCAGTGAGGAAGGTAGTTACGGGGTGAATAATCTCTGTGGACAAATTCGTTGGTATGCCGGTTATAGGAATAGTCTCGCCTCCATTCCCTGTGGTGTTTCACCATGTCATCCAGAGCATATAAAAAATAATCCATTTCCCTGTCGGTTGTTGTGGGATGCAATGACCAGCGTACCCACCCGGGCTTTTTCGAAAGGTCGCCTGAGTTGATCAGTTCCGTGATCTCACGGGATTTTTCATAGCTTACTTCCAGCAGGTAATGACCATAAGTACCTGCACAAACACATCCGCCGCGTACCTGTATGCCGTACCGGTCGCTTAGCAGTTTCACCATTAAATTGTAATGAATATCTTCATGATAAAAGGAAATAACTCCAAGGCGTTCTTCCACATCATCGGCCAGAATGTGTATGCCGGGAATTTGCCGGAGGCCGGTCATGGCTTTGCCGACGAGTACTTTTTCACGGGCCAGCATTTTATCGACCCCCATTTCTTCCTTCAGCCTGACAGCCAGGGCACCCCGGATAGCCTGCAGGAATCCGGGAGTACCTCCGTCTTCTCTCAGTTCAATATCGTCAATGTATTTATAGTTTCCCCATGGATTGGTCCAGTCGACCGTACCCCCCCCGGGATTATCGGGCACGTCGTTATGGTACAGGCTTCTGTCGAAAATCAGCACCCCTGACGAACCGGGGCCCCCCAGGAATTTATGAGGCGAAAAATATATCGCGTCGAGTTTTTCCATCGGGTCCTCGGGATGCATATTGATATCCACATAGGGCGCCGAGGCGGCGAAATCCACAAATGCCACTCCCCCGTTTTCATGCATGATGCGTGCCAGGGTATGATAGGGCGGAATAATACCGGTTACATTCGATCCGCCGGTAAAGGCCCCGATCTTGAATTCCCTGTCTTCATACTTTTTCAGCGCTTCCCGAAGGTTGCCGGGATCAACCAGAAGATTTTTTCCGGGCTCAATAATCTCCACATCGGCAATGGTTTCATACCAGGAAGTATGATTGGAATGGTGTTCCATGTGGGTAAGGAACACCACGGGTTTTTCCATATCATTCAGGCAGGGTTTTTTCATTAGTTTCCCGCAGCCTTTCAGTCCCAAAATCCGCTGCAGTTTGTTCACCACCGAGGTCATACCCGATCCGGCAGTGATGATCACATCATCGGGACCGGCATGGACATGCCTTTTTAAGATACGGTGCGCTTCATGGTAGCTGCGTGTCATCCGGGTACCCGTTTCGTTGGCTTCAGTATGGGTATTGGCCACGAACGGACCGAAAACTTCAGCCAGCCTCTTTTCAATGGGAGCGTATAATCTTCCGCTGGCAAGCCAGTCGAAATATACAATTTCCTTTTCCCCGTAAGGGGATTCAAACCGGGTATCTTTCCCAACGATATTTTCCCGGAAAGGAGCGAAATATGTTTCCAGATTGTTCATTATCAATCGTTAATTTCTACTTGCCAGTTTGCTCAGCAGGCGCAGGAATTCAATATAAAGCCATATCAGGGTAACCATCAACCCGAAAGCAGCGTACCACTCCATGTATTTGGGAACACCTGCCCGGGCACCTTTTTCAATGAAATCGAAATCGAGTACCAGGTTGAGCGCTGCCACCACAATCACCACCACACTAACCAGAATGGAAAGGGTGCTGTTTCCGTGAATAAAGCCCACCTGTACACCGAACAATCCCAGGATAAATGAGGTGAGATACACCAGGGCAATCCCGCCGGTAGCGGCGAACACTCCCAGGCGAAAATTTTGCGTTACTTTAATGAGCTTTGTTTTATAGGCAACCAGCAGAGATAACAGGGTGGCAAAAGTAAGCGCCACCGCCTGCATCACCAGGCCCTGCCCCTGATACTGTGCCTCAACAAAAGCTGAAAGTGCCCCCAGGAACAATCCTTCCAGCACGGCATACACCGGAGCGGTAAACGGCGACCATGCCCTCCGGAATATGGTAACCAGCGCTGCAACAAACCCACCGATACCTCCTCCAATCATCCAGCCCGATACTGCCCGGGCAGCCAGTTCGGGCGGAGCCTCAAAAAAGCGGTTCCAGGTATACACTGCTCCCAGTACCACCAGGATCAGCATAATAAACGCCTTATTCACGGTTCCCTGCAGGGTCATAACCTGCGAATCGTCGGTGCGCGAGACTTCTTTTTCGAAAGTACTCTTGTTCAATGCCGGATTGGCAGAACGGGTAATGGCCATGGTTTAAATCTTTTTCTAGATAATTCTGATGCAAATATAAACTCATTTTACGCTTTTGAAAAGAGCGCCGGGAAACAGGTGTCTCCCGAAAGGATTCTCAGTATGTTAAGGTATGGATAAGATACCGGTATTCTGGTTTTTCTTTCATTTTTTATAACATTGTTCCTTCCTTTCCCTTGCGGGTGCAGGAAAAACAACGGAAGTAACGGAAGAAATCATGCTGAAGTACACAAATACTGCCGGTAAACCCTGTAAATGGTATCCTGTATGTCCGATGAAACGCTTCTTTGAAGAAGGGAAACTGGACACAAAATGGATTGCAGCATACTGCCTGGGGCATTGGGAGCGTTGCATCAGATACCAAATGGAAGAAAGCAACCGTTACCATCCCGACCACATGCTTCCCGACGGAAGCCTGGACGAAAGTCTGGTCTGAAATTCCCCAAGGGATTTCCCTGGCCCCTCACTCTCCTATCACCACCGGAACCTTTTTATCAGATGATATGAAAGCATTTGCCTTCGCATCGTTCCGTTTCCTTACCTGATGACCAGCACCCCATGATCAATCAGGATAAAAATCCCGATGAGGACGACAGAATACACCAGGTGAAGGGTTACGGGGATGTATTCGTTGGGCCGGATCCTCAGGCTGAAATAGTTGTAAAGTATCAGCAGCAATTTCTCCAGAACAAATACGATGGCGGTAGCCACAGCCACACCTACCAGACCGTAATCTTTTACCAGCCAAAGGCTCAGGGCAACATTGCAAACAATTTCGACAAAGGAGGCCAGCATGATCACGCGGGTTCTTTTCAATCCGATCAATACGGTTTGCGGAAACAGCAGCCGACTGATAATCAACAGCAGGTACACCACAAACACATCGGCACTGCGAAGGAAATTTTCATTGAACAGAACCGGATACATCCATCTGGCAATCAGCAGGAAGAAGATAGACAACGGGAAAAGAAGATGTATCAGCCGTTTCGATTTTTTTCTGACTTCTGCCAGGGATTTCTTCAGATTTCCCGGTTTGGCAAATTCGGGCAGCATAGCATTGCTCAGCCCATTGGCCAGCAACAGAACGAAAGGCAATTCTTTGGCCCCGTACCTGAATTTGGCAAAAGCTTCCGCATCGAATTTACTGGAAATGATCACCCCATCGATATACTGGGCAGAACCGCTCAACAACGTACTGATGATCAGTGGCATTCCCAGATACAGGTGTTCGCGCATGAAAGACCATGACACCCTGAATTCCGCAAATCGCGCCATGAGCACCCCCAGCCATATCAACCGGATGACCGACACAACGATTAACCCCCAGATGGACCAGAGGATATCATACCCCAGGTAAACGGGAACCGTAACCACCAGCAGCAAGACGGCATGAGAAATAAATCCGTAGCGCAGGATATTATGCGACTGGTTTTTCAGGAGGTAGACATATTCCACCAGCATTGCCGGATTGCTAAGCAGGATATATACCAGGAGCAGATTGAGGAACGGGACATTTCCTGAAATTCCGAAAACAGAAAAATGGTTCCGTATGGTCCAGCCGAACAGAAAGAACAGGAAGCTGAAAAAGCTGATCAGGAGAAAAGCATTGAAAAGTTCCGGCGACCGGTCGCTTTCTTTCCTTTCAGCCGTGCGGTGCGACACATTATTCTGGTAAAGGGGCAGAAACGACTGGATCAGGCCATTGATCCAGAAAAAGCTCAGAAAAGATGCGATGAAGAGAAACATCTCGAACCTTCCGATGTCGGCGGTAGACAGGGAGCTTTTCGTAAACAGGATACTGATCAGCAGGAAGGTTGTGAACCGTACCAGTTGAAAAGTCTGAAGGCTCGAAATATTGTTGATGTATTTATTCAGGAACAATGTCAATGATTTTTTGATGGAACAGAACGTAAAAATAAAATGAATATTTCCTTAATGAAATGATTGCAGTGGAAAGTTCCTTTTCATGGCGGATAATTTTGAAAAAAGGGAATTATTAGGTCAGGAAAAATTATGTATCTTTGCCACCACTTTACATGGTGGTCGTAGCTCAGCAGGTTAGAGCGCCAGATTGTGGCTCTGGAGGTCGCCGGTTCGAATCCGGTCTTCCACCCAACCCCTTTCACCGGCATCGCGCAAGCGATAGCCGGTTTTTCTTTGGCACCGTTGCCGGCTTGCCGGCATTAGGGTCAAAGAAAAAACCGGCGTGGCTGACGAAGGCAGCCGCCGGTGAAAGGGGTTGGGATGCCCCCCCCTGCGGATCATGGGACGCCGCAGGCGGACCATAATCCGGAGCATTAGGAAACAAAGAAAAAACCGGCGTGGCTGACGAAGGCAGCCGCCGGTGAAAGGGGTTGGGATGCCCCCCCTGCGGATCATGGGACGCCGCAGGCGGACCATAATCCGGAGCATTAGGAAACAAAGAAAAAATCGGCGTGGCTGACGAAGGCAGCCGCCGGTCAAAGGGGTTGGGATGTCCCCCCTGCGGATCATGGGACGCCGCAGGCGGACCATAATCCGGAGCATTAGGAAACAAAGAAAAACCGGCGTGGCTGACGAAGGCAGCCGCCGGTCAAAGGGGTTGGGATGCCCCCCCTGCGGATCATGGGACGCCGCAGGCGGACCTTAATCCGGAGCATTAGGAAACAAAGAAAAACCGGCGTGGCTGACGAAGGCAGCCGCCGGTCAAAGGGGTTGGGATGCCCCCCCTGCGGATCATGGGACGCCGCAGGCGGACCATAATCCGGAGCATTAGGAAACAAAGAAAAACCGGCGTGGCTGACGAAGGCAGCCGCCGGTCAAAGGGGTTGGGATGCCCCCCTGCGGATCATCATCCAATAGCCGGGAAAATAAAGAATTTTTTGCACTTTTGCTTTTAGCTTTTTGGGTATGGTAAAATCACGTCACATCCTGGTAGTAACCGGCATGCTGCTGGCCATGCTTTTCTGGGGCTGGTCATTCATATGGTACAAGCAGGTATTTGTAGCCTATCCTCCGGTGACGGTGGTTTTTCTCCGGCTGGTTATTTCTTCGGTCATTCTGCTTGCTTTTGCCCATTATACCGGACGGCTTCAAGCCATAAGGCCCAGAGACAGGTTCCGCATGTTGCTCCTGGCTCTTTTCAATCCTTTTCTTTATTTTATCGGGGAAAGTGTGGGAGTCAGCCTGGTTTCTTCCAGTGTGAGTGCCGTGATCATTTCCACCATTCCCTTGTTCACCCCCATCGCCGCGAGGTTTTACCTGGGCGAAAAGCTGAAAACGGTAAATATTCTGGGTATTCTGATTTCTTTTCTGGGAATTTTGATCATCGTGTTCCATGATGGCTGGAATATCAGTGTTTCGCCCAAAGGACTGGCCTTTTTAATACTGGCAGTTGCCTCGGCGGTCTTTTATGCCATGATCCTGAAAGATATGACAGGAGAATACCATCCCATTACCATCATCAGTATCCAGAACACCATTGGTGCCGTGTATTTTCTTCCACTGGTCTTCCTGGTAGATTCCGGTTCATTCCTTACCACTCCCCTTTCCATCGACGTTTTGTGGCCCCTTTTTAAACTGGCCATTTTCGGATCATCGCTGGCCTTTATTTTCTATACATACGGAGTCAGGGAATTCGGAACTTCAAAGGCCAACATCTATGGGAATCTGATTCCGGTAATTACTACGGTTCTGGCAGCCATCATTCTCAGGGAACCGATTACCTGGAAACTGATTACCGGTATGCTGGTTGTACTGACCGGGGTATTGCTTTCGCAGATCAGCAGGGTGAAATCCAGAGAAAAACAGCGAAATTATCATCCGGGCATCTGATCTCTCATGGAACCAGAATCCTAAGCCCGGCTTTCACTATTTCGACCTCCATTTCCCGGCCACACTGATGGGTTTCCCCGTCGTAGTGGATCACCATTTTTTCGGATGGTCCGTAAAGAAGGGCTTTTTCACACCTGATCATCTGGACAAACCGGCTTTTATCGATCATCCGGGTAAACAATCTGATTCCCAGAGCGGGGGCCACGATCAGGGGAAAAGAGGAGAAAATGACCACATCCATCAGGCCATCGGTAATGTCAGCAGCCGGCGCAATAAATGCTTCGTTCCCGTACTGGGAGGCATTGGCAAAAGTAACCAGAAAGGCATGTATTCCCAGCTGTTTTCCATTAATAATGAGCGTATAATCATCCGGTTTGTAGCGGAACAGCGCTTCCAGAGCCTTCCTTACATACACGGCCCCTCCCCGGCTGGGATCTTCCGAAAACAGTTTCCCCACGTAGGCATCAAAACCCACCCCTGCGGTACAAAAAAATGGGATTTTGTTTACCATGCCATAATCCATGGTTACCACCTTTCCCTTCTCCAGCAGTTTCAACGAGCGTCTCACCATCAGAGGGAGCCGAAAATGCCTGGCCAGTCCGTTTCCCGATCCCATGGGCAGGATACCCAGCACAGCCGGGGTATTGATCAGAGCCCCGGCCACCTCATTCACCGTACCGTCGCCGCCCACCGCATAGATCAACGGGACACCCTGTTCCACACCCTCCTTTGCTATTTCCCTGGCATGCCCCGGCTTTTCGGTAAACCTCACCACGGGGTCGAAACGTCCGGGATCAAGGTAATTTTTTATCAACCCGGGCAGGTTTCTTTTGGATGAAGTTCCGGCAGCAGGATTGACAACAAAAAATACTTTCATACGGGGTGCCGTTTGAGAGGCTGCTTCCAAAACAGTGAATTATCGGGTTACAGTTCCGCAAAATTAACCGGCTTTCTGAAAAAACAAGCTTTCCGTACCTATTTTATTTATTTTTAGCAATCAACCGGTTGTTTTTTCGTTTGAGAAAATACCCTTATTTTTCACAAAAATCCGGTTTACCGGGCGATATGAAAAAAATTTACCGGGTTGCGATGATCATGATGCTTCCGGTCCATCTTTCGGGTCAGACCGGTGGAACGGATACCTATGCTTTCCTGGGTCTTCCGGCAACAGCCCGCATAGCCGCCCTGGGAGGAAAGATGGTCGCCGTGCAGGACGGAGACCTGAACCTGAGTTTTTCGAATCCTTCGCTCCTTACAAAAGAGATGGAGTATCAGATGGCCCTGAACATGGCCGATTATTTTGCCGGGATCAGTTACGGATATGCTTCCTTCGCGCTCCCGTCGAAAACCTGGGGCAACCGGGCCGTGGGCATTCAGTTCATCAATTACGGCAGTTTCACCGAAGCCGACGAAACCGGTGTTATTACGGGGCAGTTCAGGGCTTCGGAATATGCCTTCCACCTGATGTGGTCGAAAAACATCGACAGCCTGCTGACAATCGGGGTCACCCTGAAACCTGTTTTTTCCGTATTCGAAAGATACACATCCCTGGGACTGGCCACCGATCTGGGAGCCACTTACCACCGTCCTGAGCATGGATTCACCGCATCGCTGGTTATCAGGAACCTGGGAACGCAAGTATTTACTTACCACGGGATCACCGAACCGCTGCCTCTGGAGATCATGCTGGGAGCTTCATACAAGCCTGAGTATGCGCCTTTCCGGTTCATATTCCTGCTGCATCATATGGAAAGATATAAACTGACATACCAGACAGAAGAAGAAAATTCCATCAATGCGGAGTATCCCCCAGCAGATGACCTGTCCGGTGTGGAAAAAGTCGCGGAAAACCTGATGCGGCATCTGATCGCCGGGGTGGAATTTATGCCGCTTGACAACCTGTATCTCAGGCTGGGATACAACTATCAGAGAAGGCGGGAACTTCAGATACCCACCCGCATTGGGACTGTTGGGCTTTCGTGGGGTTTCGGACTGAAAATATCCCACTTCCGCATTGCCTACGGAAGGGCCACCTACCACCTGGCAGGAGCTTCCAATCACTTTACCGTAACCACCCGGCTGAATGATCTGTTCAGCTTATGATGAATTTCCCGGGCACAAAACCGTGATTTTTTACTTTCTTTGATATGAAATTTTACCTTCCAGCGCATGACCATTACACCGGATCAACAACTGATCATTGCCGTCGACGGACATTCATCAAGCGGTAAAAGCACTTTTGCCAGAGCCATTGCCAGGGAGTTGGGGTACCTGTATATTGACAGCGGGGCTATGTACCGGGCGGTAACCCTGTTTGCTATTGAAAACGGCATGATCAGCAATGAAGAACCTGACGAAGGGGCACTGATAGAAGCACTGGACAGGATCCACATCCGTTTCGAAAAAAATGCTGACGGAACACAACATACACTGCTAAACGGACGCGATGTGGAGAAAGAAATTCGGGATATGCAGGTGTCAGAACTGGTCAGTCCGGTAAGTCGAATCAGGGAAGTACGCCGGAAAATGGTGGAATTACAGCGTAAACTAGGGAAAAAGGGAGGTATTGTGATGGACGGCAGGGATATCGGCACCACGGTTTTCCCCCGGGCCGACATCAAGATATTCCTTACATCCGAGCCGGAAACAAGGGCGAAGAGAAGATATCGTGAGCTGCAGGAAAAGGGGATAAAAACCGATTACCGGAACGTATTGAAAAATATCAACGAACGTGACCGGATTGACCAGTCGCGGGAAGAAAGTCCACTGAAAATGGCCCCTGACGCCATTCTTCTTGATAACAGCCACATGACACCCGAAGAGCAAATGGAATGGTTCAGGAAACTGTTGAAGAAAAAATACCATGCAGATAGACATTGACACGGGGTGTGGATTTTGTTCGGGGGTGGTAAGGGCAGTGGCCCTGGCAGAAGAACACCTCAAAAACCATGGCACCCTGTATTGCCTGGGAGAACTGATCCACAATGCACAGGAAAGAAAAAGGCTGGAAGACCTGGGCATGCAGCATATTGAGAAACACGATATGCAGCAGCTTCCCAGGGGAAGTCATATTCTTATCAGGGCGCACGGGGAACCTCCTTCCACTTTTGAACTGGCCCGCCAGCGGGGATACAGGCTTATCGACGCCACCTGTCCGGTAGTTAAAAGGCTTCAGTGGAAAGTAAAAATAGCCTCCGATCTGGCGGTGGAAAAAGAAGGGCAGGTCATTATTATCGGAAAGAAAAAGCATGCCGAAATACGCGGTTTGACCGGTCACGCCGGAAACCGGGCCCTGGTGGTTGAGGACGAAAGCGATCTGACGAATGTTCAACCGGGAATCCCGGCGGTAATATACTCACAGACCACGGAAAATCCAGGTCATTTTGCAGAGCTGGCGGCACAAATTGAACAAATTGTCCACTCAGGAAATCCCGATGCTGAAGTACAGATCAATCCCACCATCTGCCGGCAAATGTCGGGACGGGAACCCCGGTTGAAAGCTTTCGCCGGCAGTCACGATGTCATTCTGTTCGTCAGCGATCCGATGAGCTCGAACGGCCGCATGTTATATCAGTCTGCTCTGTCGGCAAACAGGAACACGCATTTTATTGAACATGCCGGAGAAATTCAATCCGCATGGTTTAGAAATGCCCGTTCTGTAGGAATATCCGGGGCTACTTCCACGCCCGGATGGCTGCTCCGTGAGGTGGCAACCAGGGTAGAGATTCTAACCCGTGAAAACGGATCCTCCGGTTGAAAACTGCCGGCCGGTTTCAGGGGCTCAGAGAATTGTAGTAAATTTGCATGCCAAACAATATGAAAATATGGGAAAAATCAGACGTATCGGTGTATTAACCTCCGGAGGGGATGCACCCGGCATGAATGCCGCCATACGGGCAGTTACCCGTACTGCTATTTACAATCAGCTGGAAGTTTTCGGGATCAGGCACGGATACCGGGGACTGATTGAACGAAATTTCAAACAACTGAAAGCACACAGTGTGAGTGATATCCTCCAGCGCGGAGGGACGATTCTAAAAACCGCCCGCTGTGAAGAATTCAAAACTCCGGAAGGAAGAAAAACCGCGTACGATAATTTGAAAGATTTCGGTATCGACGGGGTGGTGGTTATCGGTGGTGACGGAACATTTACCGGAGCCAGAATTTTCAACGAAGAATATGACATCCCGTTCATCGGTATTCCTGGAACAATTGACAACGACATATACGGTACCGATTATACCATTGGATATGACACAGCCCTGAATACCGTGGTAGAAGCGGTAGACAAGATCAGGGATACTGCCTCGGCCCACAACCGCCTTTTTTTCATTGAGGTAATGGGCGCTGATGCCGGGTTTATCGCCCTGTACAGCGGAATTGCCAACGGTGCGGAAGCTATTTTGATACCGGAAATACCCGACCAGGTAAAAAACCTGAAGAAAACACTGGAGGAAGGTTTCAAAAGAAAAAAATCGAGTAACATCATTATTGTTGCGGAAGGAGAAGACGAAGGAGGAGCGTTCGAAATTGCAGAAAAAGTAAAATCGGACTTTGAAAACTATTCCATCCGGGTAACAGTGCTCGGGCATATCCAGCGCGGCGGTTCACCAACAGCATCCGACCGGGTCAATGCCAGCCGTCTGGGGTATGCCGCCGTGGAAGCGCTGCTCGACGGCCAGACCAGTGTCATGGTAGGTTTACAGCACAACGAGATCGTACTGGTTCCCTTCCGGAAAGCTATCAAACAGCATAAAGATGTTGACCGGAACCTGCTGGAAATAGCAGATATCCTTTCCCTGTAACCGGAATTGCGGTGGCGGTCATACGGGAAAGGTCATACACCGCCCACCACACATTCTTTCTAACCAGGCATGGCAACTGCCGCTTCGTATGCAGATGTGGTCCTTCCCCTCCCAATCGGGGGGTTTTTTACCTATTCCCTTCCCTTCTCCATGCGAGCAAAAGCCGGCGCCGGTCAGAGGGTGGTGGTCCCCTTTGGAAAACGCAAGCTTTATACGGGTCTGATATGGCAGGTGCACAATCATAAACCCGAAGAATATGAATTGCGTGACATTCACACCCTGCTCGACGAGCAGCCCCTGGTCCATTCCCTGCAAAGGGAATTCTGGAAATGGCTGAGCGATTATTACCTGTGCAGTATAGGAGAAGTTTTTAAAGCCGCTTTGCCATCGGGTCTGAAGCTGGAAAGTGAATCGCGCATTATGGCTATTCCCGGATTTCCGGCAGAAGAACTGCCCGATGAGGAATGCAGGAAGGTATGGGAGGAAATCCACAACCGGAAACACCTCTCCTTCAGGGAAGCAGAACGCTTGCTTCCGGGAGGCCAGCGGTTCAGGATCATCAACAGGCTTGTCAGTGCAGGGGCAGTAAGAATTGAAGAACATCTGCAGGAAAAATACCGCCCCCTGACAGAGCCTTTTCTGGTGCTCGGACCGGAATGGCACCAGGAAGAAAAACTCTGCAGCCTGCTTACCCGTTTGGAGAAAGCACCTGCCCAATCGGCCACCCTGCTTGAATACCTGCGAATATCGGGCTTCAGGGGAAAAGGGAAGCCCCTGCCGGTTGCCAAAAAAGCGCTGCTGAAACACCGGCAGGTAAGCGAAGCCTCGATGCTGGCACTCAGAAAAAAGGGGGTACTGGAGCTGAGAGAATTTGAGAAATCAAGGGTAGACTGGTGGGAAGCCGCCCGGAAGGAACCTGTTCTGCTTACCGGTCCGCAGCAACAGGCCATGCAGCAGATAAAAGAAAGCTGGACACGCCATGATGTTGTACTGCTTCACGGGGTTACCTCCAGCGGCAAAACCGAAATCTATACACATCTTATTGAAGAACAGCTCAGGGAAGGAAAACAGGTTCTGTACCTGCTTCCTGAAATTGCCCTTACCGGGCAGATCATCACCCGGCTCCGGCGGGTGTTTGGTAACCGGGTAGGCATCTATCATTCCCGTTTCAGTGATGCCGAGCGGGTTGAAACGTACCAGTCGGTCAGAAAGCACAACGGGTTTCCCCTGGTACTTGGAGTAAGAAGTTCCGTTTTCCTCCCATTCGAAAATCTGGGTCTGGTTATTGTGGATGAAGAACACGAAAACACCTACAAGCAGTACGATCCGGCTCCCCGTTACCAGGCCAGGGATGCGGCCATATACCTGGGGGGCTTGCACAGCGCAAAAATCCTACTGGGAACTGCCACTCCTTCACTTGAATCATGGTATAATGCCACTTCCGGAAAATACGGTATGGTGGAACTAACGGAAAGGTATACCGAAATCCGTATGCCCGAGATCATCCTGGTGAATACGCGGGAAGCATACCATAAAAAACAGATGAAATCGCATTTTTCACCGGTGTTGCTCAAAGAAATGGAGAAAGTGCTGGATAACGGGGAACAGATAATCCTTTTTCAGAACCGGCGCGGCTTTTCCCCTTATCTGGAATGCCGGATGTGCGGGCATGTTCCCCGATGCAAACACTGTGACGTAAGCCTTACCTACCATCAGAAGATAGGAAGACTGATCTGTCATTATTGCGGATATTCCATACCGGTACCGAAAACCTGCCCCGCCTGCGGCCAGGCTGCCCTTCAAACCCGGGGGTTCGGTACGGAAAAGGTGGAAGATGAGATAACCGCGTTTTTCCCGCAGGCACGGATAGCCCGGCTTGACCTGGATGCCACCCGTTCAAGGCGAAATTACGAACGCATCCTGGAAGACTTTGAACAGCAGAACATTGATATTCTGGTGGGAACACAGATGATATCAAAAGGACTGGACTTTGATCACGTTAAGCTGGTAGGGATCCTTCATGCCGACAACATGCTGAATTTTCCCGATTTCAGGGCCTTTGAAAGAAGCTACCAGCTCATGGCTCAGGTAAGCGGCAGAGCCGGAAGAAAAGACACTCCCGGAAAAGTGGTGTTGCAAACCGCCCAGCCCGGTCATCCGGTAATTACCGACCTGCTGAATCAGGACCACAGGCATTTTTACCGTTCCCAGCTGGAAGAAAGAAAACAATTCAAATATCCTCCTTTCAGCCGGCTGATCCGGTTTACTCTGAAACACAAAGACCCGGAACTGCTGAAAAGGGCAGCCAGGGAACTGGCATCCTCACTGGAAAAAAAGTTCCCCGGAAGGGTAATGGGACCGGAAGCCCCGCTGGTTTCAAGAATACAGAACCTGTATCTGCAACAGGTGTTGCTGAAACTGGAAAAAGACCATACACTGTCCGCATCAAAAAGGCAGGCAGAGCAAACGGTAAGGCGTCTTATGGAAATGAAGCAATACCGGCAGTTGCAGATACATCCCGATGTGGATCCCTACTGAGCATTCTTCCTTTTCAAACGGAAACCGGGGCGCGACATAGCATAAAAAATGTATCTTTGGCACGAATAACATGCACCATATGGTTAATACCGGAACCATCACCAAATTATTCAATACGTTCCCGCATTTTCGTATTCTGGTGATAGGGGATGTCATGATCGACTCGTACATGTGGGGCGAAGTGAGCCGCATATCTCCCGAAGCCCCAATACCCATTCTGGCAAGCTCCACGCGTGAAAACCGGCTGGGCGGGGCTGCCAACGTCGCCCTGAACATACAGGCTCTGGGAGGTATTCCCCTGCTCTGTTCTGTCATTGGAGAAGATGATCAGGGAAAGCTTTTCATGCAACGCATGAGTTATCACCACCTGGAAATGGAAGGAATCATGACCGATCCGTCCAGGATCACCACACGGAAAACCCGGATCATCAGCAGAAACCAGCACCTGCTGCGGGTTGATGAGGAAAATGACGCTCCTCTGTCATCCGCTTTGGAAGAACGATTTATCAGGCAGATAGAACAGATCATACAGAAACACCGGATCGATTGCATTGTATTTGAGGATTACGACAAGGGAGTATGTACTCCGGCGGTCATTGCAAATACCATTAAACTTGCGCATGAAAGAGACATTCCGGTGTGTGTGGATCCGAAACGGCGTCAGTTTGATGCCTACCGGCAGGTCACCCTGTTAAAGCCGAACTTTAAGGAATTGCAAGAAGGGTTGAAAACCGATCTGGATAAAACGGACATCCCTACCCTGTTTGACGTTTGCAGGGAATATCAGAAAAAAGCAGATATTCAGTTTATGCTGGTTTCTCTTTCGGAACAGGGGGTTTTTATCAGCAACGGAAGGGAATACAAGGTTATTCCGGCACATGTGCGGGATGTGGCCGATGTAAGCGGAGCAGGCGATACGCTGATTGCCACTGCTGCCCTGTGTTATGTTTCCGGTATGGATGTTTTTGAACTGGCTGCCGTGGCCAATATTGCTGGAGGGCTGGTATGTGGCCGCGTGGGTGTGGTAACGGTAAACCGCGAAGAATTGGCGGCAGAATGTGCACGTTTGGGAGAAAAATCGTAATTTTGCCTCCCCGCGAATAGAGAAACAACAAAACGGGGTGTGGCGCAGTTGGTTAGCGCGCTACGTTCGGGACGTAGAGGCCGGTGGTTCGAGTCCACTCACCCCGACCAACATAAACGACCGGTTTGCTATTGTAAACCGGTCGTTTTTTATGCAAATGCTTCCTTAAAACCTGAATACGTCACCCGTTCTCACCGTATGTTTTCCAAACTGTTTGTAAAAAGCTTCCAGGGCCGGATGGGCAGTACAGTGTGAAGGCAGCACATGTTTCACTCGGTTCGTTTTCAGGTATTCAATGGTTTCAACCGTTTGCCGGTCAACCTGTTTCAAATGAAACCCTCCCATGATCCCGTACAGGCGCTTCTCTCCGGTCACTTTCCGGGCATATTCCAGCGTATTCACCACCCCGGCATGTCCGCATCCGGTAATCACAAACAATCCCTTATCATGCAACAGAGCCACCCCGCTGTCATCCATCACAAAATCAGGCTCTCCGGCTTCGAGAACAAATGAGGTGTTTTTCGATTCAAATGCCGTATTCCGGGGCACCTCCCCAAGAAAAACGATTCGTTCCCCCACAGAGAAAGGAACGGCAGAAGTGATCAGGTCAAATTTCTTCTGCAACTCATTTCGGCTGCTCCCCAGTCCGATATAGCTCATATCCGAAGCCCGGTAGCGTTTCACAAAACAACCGGGATGACACAACAAACGACCCCCTTCCAGAAATGACAACCCGTTACCATGATCAAAATGCCCGTGGCTCAGGATAATCAGGTCAAGGTTGTGAAGGGAAAGACCCATCAACGAAGCATTACGCAGGAACACATCGCTTTGCCCGGTATCAAAAAGCAGCTTTTTTCCATTAAATTCAATAAGGTAGGATAATCCATGTTCGGACAGGAATGTATTCCCGGCTACATTATCCGTAAGGACAGATACGGTCAGTTGGTTTGTACTATTCATTTTCCACGATTTTTACAATTCTCCTAACCCCTTTACTTTTCCATGTTTTTTCCTAATAACAAAAGATTATTCACCGGATATTTTACAGGCATTTGAAAGCTTCATGGTAAACACCGACGGATATTTTTCCATCAAAGGCCTGAGCCGGCTTATCAGAACCTGCATCACCGTGTCATAATCTCCGCTTATCAGAGTGCTCATCGGACCCAGCTGAACGGATATCCTGTGATCTGAACCAAGGCCATCGATGAATTCCCTGATCGGGCTACTGTACTTATTTGTCAGAGGATAATAGCTTATTTCCAGACTAATGTTCATCGTCTTTCAGTTTGGTTGTTTTCTTAACGGCAGCTACCAGAAATGCAGGATGAACGGTATCCTGAGCAGGAGTGTGATCCAGTAATTCGAAATTTTCCGAAAAATGTACACAACCTTCAATAAAGGGATCACCAAACCTGTTAAGAAACTTTTTCAGGTCAACGGGTGAAAAAAACCGGGCATACCTGAACACCTCATCAGCATCTTTTTTTTTTCCCAATTCGGATAAAGCATTCAGGCATCCCAGTAAAAGCCATCCGCCGGGCACCAAAACACGGTCAATTTCTTCCATCACTTTCTCTGTTTCGGATACGAACTCCAGGAGGGTGACAGCCGTCACCACTTGAAAACTATGACCGGCAAAGGGAAGTTGACGTACATCGGCCTGTATAAAGGAAGTATTTCGGATGTTCTTCTTTTTCGCCAGGGCCATCATGGGCTCCGAGTTATCAACCGCCGTTACCTGAAAACCACAATCTGCAAAAAACCGGGTCCAGTGTCCGGTCCCGCAGCCCAGTTCAAGCATGGGAACCCGGGGAATATTTTCCAGCCTGCGCCTGAAAAGCTCTTTTTCGTACCTGTCAACAGTTTTCCCTGATTCGGAAAGATAGTATTGGTCATATCTCTCAGCTACAGCTGTCTGGAGGAATACATTCATGGATTTTTTTTTCATATATACCACTTCCCCGCTAACCTGATATACAAATTTAATAAAGAATTGAACATACGTTCGTTTATTAATACAGCCGTAATCATTACCTTCAAACATACACTTTGTGTTTACCTGATTTTGAATTTGTTATAATTTTTGTTATATTTCCTGACAAACCCAAAAAACACCATTATGATGAAAATGAACAAAAGTATACTTACGGGATGGGTATTGATTGTATTAATCAGTATGGTCCAGTTTTCCTGCAAACAGGGAAGCAAACAAAAGGAAAGCGAGTGGGAAGATGTCAAGACGGAAGCCAACGAAGCTCTTCAGGCAGAATATGACAGTGTAAAGCAAAAAATTAATGATGCCATGGCTAATCTGGATGAAAGGATGAAAACCCTGGAAGCAAGGATGGAAACAGAAGAAGCCAGACTAAGTGAAGAAAAGCTGGAATTGCAGCAGGACCTGAAAGAAAAAAAAGAGAAACTTCAGGAAAAGTTGCAGCAACTGGAAGAAGGTTCGGTGGAAGATTTTGAAAGTTTCAAGGAAGAGCTCAGTCACGACCTCGCGGAACTGGAAGAAGGAATTAAAGCATTTTTTGAAGAAAACCTGGAATAAAACGCATTCCATTTCATCAGTTCAAGTGTTCCGGTTCCGGAACACTTTTTTTATGTGATTCAACAAAAAGAAAATCAGTTAAAAGCAAAACCTATATTTCAGCCCGAACGTATACCACAGAAGAGTTATATAAGAAAACATGTCGGGGGCATTGGATTTTCAGGCATTTATTGGAAATGATGAGCGGGTGCACGTCTTCCTGCACAATACTTCCACAGAAGAACTGGCAGCCAGGATCGTATCAGAGGGGTTCCGGTTTGTTAACCACCTGAATTACTCCTGTGACCAGATCAGTCCCGGCGATCTTGTACAGATCCGGTATTTCACCATTCTTCGCAGGTCATACGGGCCGTTCACCCTGGTAATTTGTATTGGAAAGAATCTGATTGATGATTATTCCAGACGTTTGCAGGGCACTTCCTACCATTTTTCGGAAGTGATGACAGCCTGTCCACCTGCTCTGAATGATGACGGAGAACCCGTGTATAGGCTGCCTCCGTATTTTATAAAGGGATATTACCATCAACCGACCGGTCGGTGTGTGTTCAATCCATCCTTTGATCCCTTGTTTACTATTCCTGAGTTTGAGAAGAACCTGAAAAAAATGCTACAAGGAAATTGGTTTTCCGGTATTAGCTAATAGTTATTTCACAGAAAATTTACTAAATTAACAAGTTCATTTTAAAGAAAAACAACATGGAAGTGATCGAGGAAAAACCTGTACAGGTAAGATACGCCGGATTCTGGCTTCGTTTCGTGGCTTATCTGATTGATTATCTCCTGCTGGAAATTGTCGGATTCATTATCTCTATTCCCTTCATCGGTGCCATAATTTTCAGTGCCTTTACCATTGCCGATTCCGATTCGTTCAATGAGAAAACGGTTTTCGGTATTGCAGGAATCCTGGGTGCGGTATTTATGCTGGTCATCATAACTATTCTGCTGGGCTGGCTGTATTTTGCCCTGATGGAATCGTCTAAAAACCAGGGCACACTGGGCAAAATGGCTCTGGGGTTGAAGGTTACTGACATGAAAGGGCAGAGGATTTCTTTCGGAAGAGCTACCGGCCGTTATTTTGGAAAAATCATTTCGGGCATGATCTTCATGATAGGGTATATTCTTGCCGGCTTAACAGAAAAGAAGCAGGCCCTGCATGACATGATGGCGGGTTGCCTGGTGGTAAGAAAATAATCCCGGTTACAGGGAACCATTCTTCCGGCAATATGTTCATAGGATGAAACGGTTGGGTAAGGCCGTTCAGTTTTATGTATGGAACAGGTTGAAAGACAATATACCAACGGGGAAATCATTGTATACTGGAAACCATCATCCTGTATTCATTCTACCATTTGTTATACACGTCTGCTGGAAGTTTTCAACCCACGGAAACGTCCCTGGGTGAATATGCAGGGAGCCCCCACCAAAAAGATTATTGAGGTGGTCAACCGGTGCCCCACAGACGCTCTGACCTGGAAATGGAACGATGAAAGCAAGAATGCGGAGGTAGGTCCTTCAGAAACCAATCACATCAAAAACAGATGGGGGGCCGAAGCGAAAGCAAGAGAAGGCGGAAAGCCTCAAAAAATTGATTCAGAAGAAATTAAAGTAAAGATCCGGATCATAAAAAACGGGCCCGTTCTGATTGAGGGCCCGTACACCCTGGTCACAGATACGGGATTGGAGATCAGCCACACAAAAACTACCGCCTTGTGCCGTTGCGGTTCATCTCAAAACATGCCTTACTGTGACGGGTCCCACCGAAAAAAGAATCCAACGGGGCAGGAGTAAAAGGCAGCAAATCTATTCAGTGGACAGTAGATTTGACCAGTTCGGCCGCCTCCTGAAAGCTGACGGCTGACAGGACTTTAAGCCCCGAACTGTCGAGGAGGGTCTTTGCCTCGGCGGCATTGGTGCCCTGCAATCTAACGATGACCGGAACAGGAATATTGCCAATACTCCGGTAAGCATCCACCACTCCCTGTGCAACGCGGTCGCAACGGACAATTCCACCGAAAATATTGATCAGGATAGCCTTCACCCGGGGATCCTTCAGAATAATCCTGAATCCTGCTTCCACGGTCCGGGCGTTGGCTGTACCACCCACATCCAGAAAATTGGCAGGGTCTCCCCCGGAAAGCTTGATTATATCCATGGTGGCCATGGCCAGGCCGGCACCGTTAACCATACATCCCACATTTCCATCGAGTTTGACAAAATTCAGCCCGTAACTGCCAGCCTCCACCTCCGCAGGATCTTCTTCCGTCAGATCGCGCATACCGGCATAGTCGGGGTGCCGGAAAAGGGCATTGTCATCAAGATTGACTTTTGCGTCGGCAGCATAAATCAGATCGTCGGTTGTTTTGATCACCGGATTGATTTCGATAAGCGATGCATCGGCTTCCTCATAGGCCCTGTACAGGGCGGGAACAAACCGTGTCATCTGTTTGAAAGCCTGTCCGGAAAGTCCCAGGTTAAACGCCACCCTCCTTGCCTGATAGGGTTGAACGCCCACGCCAGGATGGATTTCTTCACGAAAGATCAGGTGCGGGGTTTTTTCCGCCACCGCTTCAATATCCATACCTCCTTCCGTTGAATAAAGGATCATATTCCGTCCGGTTTGCCTGTTCAGGAGCACACTCATATAGAATTCCTTCAGTTCACCCGGACCCTTGTAGTAGATACCCTGTTCAACCAGCACCTTATGCACGGTTTTTCCTTCCGGGCCTGTTTGGTGGGTAACCAGTTGCATGCCCAGTATACTTTTTGCATGATCCTTCACTTCTTCCGGTGAACGGGCAATTTTCACCCCCCCTCCTTTTCCTCTGCCTCCGGCATGTATCTGGGCCTTTACAGCCCATGAAGCGGTTCCGGTTTTTTTCTGTATTTCGGCAGCCACTTTCATAGCGTCTTCGGGTGTATCCACCACCAAACCTTCGGGAACAGGGACTCGGCAGGTTTTCAGAATAGATTTTCCCTGATATTCGTGTATGTTCATCGGAGAAGTTTTACATGTTGCTTTTCATTCAGGGAACTAAATTATTATTTTTTTCAAAGTTGCCCTACCTTTACGTCAGATTTACCATCCGAACCTACTACAAGCATGCAAAAGCTAAGGAATGAAGAGTTGAACCGGAAAAGTGTGGAAGAATTCAGAAAAGCCGGGAAAATACCTGTGCTTCTGGTGCTTGATCATCTCCGCAGCCTGAATAATGTTGGGAGCATTTTCCGCACCGCCGACGCTTTTCTGGTTGAGAAAATATACCTGTGCGGCATAACGGCCTGCCCGCCCCACCGTGAAATACAGAAAACCGCCCTGGGGGCGACGGAATCGGTAATATGGGAATATCGCAGAGAAACCCCTCCTCTGATTGAACAACTGAAAGAAGAGGGATATCATATTATTTCCCTGGAACAGGTGCAGGGATCTGTTTCACTGGAAAAATACCAATTTGTTTTTGGTAAAAAGTATGCCCTGGTATTGGGACATGAGGTAAAAGGGGTAAGTCAGGAAGTGATCAATCTGAGCCACGAATGCCTGGAGATACCGCAATTTGGCACCAAACATTCATTCAATGTGGCGGTCAGTGCGGGCATTGTTCTCTGGGATTATTTTCTGAAGACAAGTAAAAGTAACAAAAAAGGCGGCCAGAAATGACCGCCTTTTTTCTATATTATGAAAAACGGGATTATTCCACGATCGATTTGAAAGTATCGCTTTCAAAGTACCGGTAGAATTCCATATCCGTTTTGGCGTAATCCTTCAGTTGGGAATTCTGTGCCACAGCTGACCTGAGATTGTTGGTCATGTAATCTTCATCACCCAGGCGAGCGCCGGCGACAGCCTTCAGGTAATATACCCAGGCATTGTCACTGTCAACATTCCCCAGGATATTCCTGGCGGCGGTTGCATCGCCATCCAGCAGGGTAGCCAGGGCCAGATTATAGGAAGGCTTGTCTTTCAGGAAATTTTTGGCATCGTCATAATTCCCTTTTATAATGGCTATGGTTCCCAGCCCGTATTGTGTTTCATAGGTTGGTTTTTCCACAGCAGAGAAGAGTTCCTCAGCCTTTTCCGTTTCCCCTTTCAGCAGGGCTATAAAACCCAGGTTATTCTTCACCACATCGTTGTCCTGCAGGGCTTTTGCCTTGTTGAATGCGGCTTCTGCTTCATCAATGTTCCCCATCTTCAGCTGGAAGCATCCTTCCCCGTTGAAAGCCCGGAAGCACTGCGGATATCTTTCACCGGCATACTGATAGATTTTCACTTTTTTGGCAGGGTCTTCCGTCAGTTTGGCGGCATACAGAATTTCTTCCAGACCCAGCAGATCGGGCTGTGAATCGATATAATCAAGAATTTCTTCGTCGGAATAACCTATGAGATTTACGTTAACATTCAGCTCTGACCTTCTCAGTTTAGGCAGGATATCATCCTTCAGAATTTCGAAGGTAGCTGCCATGTTCTTGATCTCCCTTTCCCGCACAGCCGGGTCGGAATACATGGAAAGCACCCGAAGGATCAGGTCCTTATCGGGAATATCTGAAGCTTCCATCAGCTTTTTGAATCCTTCCCAGTCTTCGGCAGTGGATTTCAACGCAAAACTGGCATCTTCCACTTCAATGTTGTGACGTTTCAGGGTACGTTCCAGGTAGTTGTTGGCTGCCTGCTTTCTTCTTTCGGCCAGGTCTTCATTGAAATCATAGGGGCCATCTGGTGATGCATAGGCATGGATGTTGATCCCTTTGAATTCTTTATTTTCAGCCTCGGCTACTTCTTTCATGTACTCTTCAAGCAATTTGATCTCTTCCTTGGTGAGCTCGCTGTTCCTGAGGTCGGCCCGGTTGATCAGGAACATGATGGCTGCGGTTTTCTCATCGGGAACGATCCGCTGGAACTTGTCACCAACCAGCACCGGCTTTGGCTCTTTTTGAACCAGAGTAGAAGTAGCAACGACTCCATCAGCCAGTTTGACAGGATCAAAATCAACTGATTTGGAACCCTGAGAGGCTGTAACACGAAGGATCAGTTCCGACTTTTTCATGTCTTCATTGTAGGCCACTTTGTCGGAATGGGTAAAACTGCCCCCTTCCACATAGGCAATTTCTTTGTTGTTTGCCTGGATTTTTTCTCCCTGCAGTGTAACGGAACTGAAAGCCGTTTCACCGTTCTCATAGACCAGAACGGGGGTTGCTTCCACCAGCGCTTTTTTACTGAAATACTTTTCAGGGAAAACACCCTTGACAGTAAAGGCTACTTCCCCTCCGTGTGTTTCAAGTATTTCGGGGGTAACCTCATAATTGACGCTTGAAGCCTCTTTTTTCATCTTGTTGATGCCTCCGCAACTGCTGAGGGCAAAAAGCGCCAACAGAAGGATTGTTAAATAGTTAATTTTTTTCATAATTCCAGATATTTGAGTTACAATCAATTGATTTTGGATCAGTAATACAAAACTATCAAAGTTTTGATTAAAAAAAAATAATCAAAGAAAGATTTTTCACAGCGAAATTCTATAATATCACATAGTTCAGGCCCGGTTGCACTTCTTTTTCAAATATGGTGTTCCTGATCCGGACAAAATCATCAGGGCGGTTGACAAAATCAACGTTTTCCGTATCAATAATCAGGAATCGCATGGTGGTTTCTTGTCTGAAGAAATCAAAATAGCCGTCCTGTATTTGCTGCAGATATTCATAGGTAATTTCCTGTTCATAATCGCGGCCTCTCTTCCTGATATTTTCTATCAACTTGCGGGGTGTTACATGCAGGTAAACGAAAAGATCGGGACGTGGCAAAGACTGGTAGATGATATGGAACAGTTGCCTGTACAGTTTGAATTCTTCCTCTGCCAGGGTAACCCGGGCAAAGATCAGTGATTTCATAAAATAATAATCGGAGATGGTAAAGGTTTTGAAAAGGTCGCGGTTTTCCAGCTCCGATTTCAGCTGCTGGTAACGTGCTGCCAGGAAAGAAAGCTCCAAGGGAAAAGCATATCGCTCCGGGTTTTTATAAAATTTGGGCAGAAAGGGATTTTCGCTGAATTCTTCCAGAATGAGGCGGGCATTGAATTCTGCAGCAATCATCTGCGTGAGGGAAGTTTTCCCTGCCCCTATATTTCCTTCAACAACTATATACTGGTATTTCATTGGATCAACCATTCAATGGCATGGGTATGTTTTCTCACCAGGTACGACAAGTTCATATCCCGTTTCTCCCTTCCTTGCATTTTCCCGTGAAGATAATCAAATTTGCCGGCCCTCCCGTTCCACTTTCCGGTCTTTTCTGTAACCCGTTATCCGGCCTGTCACCAATCCGGCCAGCCAACCAAGAAGCACTGCATACCGGAAAATATGCAAAGGTGGTTCCGATGCCATCGATTGTATCATCCATGCCACCAACGCTCCTCCGATGACCCCACCCATCATTCCCAGCACACTATACGTAGTAATGAAATGCTTTTTTGTGTACAATCCATGCCTGTGCCTCAGGTGCTTCAGCATTTCATCGCTTAACTGTTCATACCTGATCCGTTCGCTGGCAGCGACTTCAAAAAGGCGATCGACTCCGCCGGCCAGTGAGGGGATTTCTGTTCTGAATTTCAGGCATTCACTGCATTCGGAAGAAAACCTGTAAATGTGCCGGGTCAATTCCATAAAACGTTTCACTTGCCAGTACCTGATTTCCCGTGGGTTCATCTGCTTCATCCGGGTATTTAACATTTCCTCGAGGTGGCTAAACGAATCAGGCTTCATGATATACAAAATTAGGCGATTTTATGGCAACGAGCGGAATATCCCGGCATAAAAAAGGCTGTCTCTGAAAGACAGCCTGCTGCATGGTTCAACATACATTCTGTTATCTACTTATTCTCTTTATTCTCCGGACGTGGCAGAAGCACCTTCCTGGATAGTTTCAGTTTCCCTGTTTTGGAATCCACATCTATCAGCTTGACATCCACCTCATCTCCTTCTTTCAGTACCTCATCCACTGTTTTCAGGCGGCGCCATTCAATTTCGGAAATATGAAGCAGTCCATCCTTCCCCGGCAATATTTCAATAAAGGCTCCGAAAGGGACAATGGTCTTGACCTTTCCGTGGTAGATTTCACCCACTTCGGGTTCAGTGGCAATAGCCCTGATACGGGCCAGGGCTTTGTCGATCGACTCTTTGTTATCGGCAAAAACATCCACAACACCCCGGCCGTTCAGTTCTTCGATAATGATGGTAGCGCCAGTTTGTGACTGGATTTCCTGAATAATTTTTCCCCCGGGGCCGATAATGGCACCGATATAATCTTTGGGCACCGTAATCTGCACAATACGCGGGGCATGAGGTTTCAGATCGGGGCGGGGTTCGGCAATCACCCCGGTCATAATATCCAGTATATGGAGCCGGCCAAGCCTGGCCTGTTCAAGTGCTTTGGCCATAACATCATAGGAAAGACCTTCCACTTTGATATCCATCTGTGTGGCGGTGATCCCGTCACGGGTACCGGCCACTTTGAAATCCATATCTCCCAGATGATCCTCATCTCCCAGAATATCGGAAAGAATGGCAAATTTCCCGGAACCGGGATCAGTAATAAGCCCCATGGCAATACCTGAAACCGGTTTTTTCAGTTTCACACCGGCATCCATCAGGGCCAGTGTACCGGCACACACAGTGGCCATGGAGGAGGATCCGTTCGATTCAAGGATATCGGAAACCACGCGTACGGTATATGGATTCTCCTCAATGGGAGGCATCATGGGTTTCAGTGCACGCAGGGCCAGGTTCCCATGGCCTATTTCCCGCCGGCTCACCCCCCTGACCGGACGGGCGTCACCAGTTGAAAAGGGAGGGAAGTTATAATGCAGGGTAAACTTTTCCGTTCCCTGTACCAGCACTTCGTCTATAATTTTTTCATCCAGTTTGTTTCCCAGGGTAACGGTGGTAAGCGACTGGGTTTCACCTCTGGTAAACAATGCCGATCCATGGGCAGCGGGAAGAAAGTCCACTTCACAGGAAATGGGTCTGATTTCATCCAATTTTCTTCCATCCAGCCTGATTCCTTCCTCCAGAATCATCTTTCTGACCGCATCTTTATGCAGGTCGTGAAAATACTTATCAACCAGCACGGGATTCAGTTCTTCCTGCTGTTCTTCAGGCAGGTATTCGATAAACTCCTGTTTAATGGCTTCAAAGGCTTCCGAACGTTCTTGTTTAACGGGGATCTGTTTTTTGGCTACGGCATAAATCTTGTCGTAGGTGTCTTTTCTCATTTTTTCCCGCAGTTCTTCATTATGAACCTCATGGGAATATTCCCTTGTGGTTACCTGAAGCTCACGGGCAAGTTCCATCTGAACCTGACACTGTTTTTTGATGGCATCATGGGCGAATTGAATGGCCTCGAGCATGTCGGTTTCGGAAACTTCCTTCATTTCCCCTTCCACCATCAGGATATTATCGATAGTGGCACCCACCATAATATCGATATCGGCTTTTTCAAGCTCCGAGAAGGAGGGATTGATACGAAACTTACCGTTGATTCGTCCCACCCTGACCTCAGAAATGGGCCCGTTAAACGGTACATCAGAAACAGACAGAGCTGCAGAAGCTGCCAGTCCGGCCATGGCATCGGGGGGAATCTCCTTATCGGCCGAAATCAGGTTGATGGTAACAAATGTTTCGGCATGATAATCATCCGGAAAGAGTGGACGCAGGGCTCTGTCAACCAACCTGGAAATCAGCACTTCGTGATCGGATGGACGGGCTTCCCGTTTTAAAAATCCCCCGGGGAAACGTCCGGAACTGGCAAACTTTTCCCTGTATTCAACAGAAAGAGGCATAAAATCCACATCTTCCCGGGCTTCCCGGGCAGAAACCACGGTGGCCAGCAACATGGTTTTTCCCATTTTCACCATCACAGATCCGTCAGCCTGTTTGGCCAGCTTCCCCGTTTCCAGGGTAATGTTACGACCATCACCCAGGTCAATATTTTTTTGCGTAATGTTGAACATTTTTACAATATAGTTTTAATATAAACACAGAAATATTCTGCGGGTCCGTAAACACGAAAAAAGGCAATGGTGTCATTGCCTTCCCGCATTACTTCCTCAAGTTGAGCTCTTTTAGGATGGTCCGGTATCTTTCAATATCACGGGCCTTCAGGTAATCGAGCAATTTTCTTCTTTTTCCGACCAGCTTGAGCAATGCCCGCTGGGTACTGTAATCCTTCTTATTCGCTTTCAGATGTTCAGTAAGATGGGCAATCCGGTAAGAAAACAGGGCGATCTGCGATTCGGCCCTGCCGGTATCTGTCTCAGACTTCCCGTGCCTGGTAAAAATCTCTTTCTTTTTTTCGGCTGTTAAATACATATTTTTCTGAAATAACTAATAACGTAATGTTCGTGCTTGTCAATTTTGGAACTGCAAAATTACTGAATTTTTCCAATAAATCAATTTTTTAATCAAAAAACATCTCCCGCCTTTACCGGGTCTATGTCCCTGTTTCCTGACCGGTTACCGGTGAATTCCGCCGGGGATTTTTCAGGATATCCTTCAGGGAACGGATCTGTTCGGGGGTTCCCAGAACAAATAACTGATCGTGGCTTGAAAGGACCTGGGTTGGAGGAGGATTGAACACATACGACTTGTCGGTTTTCTTCATGCCGACAATATTTGCCCCTGAATAATTTCTCACGTTCAGTTCTCCGATAGATTTTCCCTCGTAATCGGAATGCATTTCGGTACAACTCACTTCCTTAAGGGTCACATCCTTGCTTTTCTGAAGGATAATATATTCGATAAACTCAATAACATCGGGCTGGGTTACCAGTTTGGCCATGCGCTGACCGCCTATCTTATCGGGCATAATGACATTGGTAGCTCCGGCTCTTTTCAGTTTCATATCGGAATTATCGTGAGATGCCCGGCTGATAATGGTCATGGTGGGATTTATCTGCCGGGCAGTCAATACGACAAAAAGATTATCGGCATCATTGGGCAGGGTAGTAATCAAAGCCCTGGCACGATCAACCCGTGCCATCCGGAGCACTTCCTCCAGGGTGGCATCTCCATGAATATACATCAGGTCCGGATTCTCCCTGATGGTTTCTATCAATTCCTCGTCCTGTTCAATGATCACAAATTCTTCCCCATGATCAGACAGATCCACAGCCACCTGCCTGCCGTTTCGTCCATACCCGCAGAGGATAATGTGGTTACTGAGTTTAGCGACTCTTCTTTTCATTTTATTGTCTTTGTAATAATGTCTGAATACTCCGTCTACCAGCATCCGGGTGAAGGTGGTTACCACGTAGGCAAATATTCCGAAACTGAAAATAATGAGGATGATGGTAAATATTTTCCCTTCGGGTGAAAGGGGGTAAACTTCCCTGAAGCCAACGGTAGATATAGTGATAATGGTCATAAATAAGGCATCGGTAAAAGAATATCCCTCCAGCAGATGAAAACCGGTAATACCAATGATGACCACGCCAAGCAGGGCAAACAGACCCAAAATGATATTTTTCAGGTTATCTTTCTGCATTTTTCAACCGGTAAGAATCATTCTGCCGATATGGCAATTCAGGCATTTCTTAAAGATACAATATTCCTTTTTCAGATGGATCAGCGCCTGGGAAGCCGCTGCATGGTCATTGGGCAACCCCAGCTTCTCCCAGTTTCTCGTAATCCGGTGTTTTTCGGGAGGTTGTTGTTCAAGCATTTTCAATGCTTTCTGTTTTCCCTCTTCCTTTCCGTGAAATGCAGCATAGGCATAACGGAACGGGATGATCACATTACTTATTATATACTTCATAAAAACCTCACCGGTCCATTTTTTCCCTGCCGGGGAAGCAACTCCGAAACGATAATGATCTGACCAGTAGGCAGATGGTTCTACCCGGAACATATCGGTAATTCCCTTCATATCCTCCATTTCCAGACAATTTCTGAACAAATGTGGCCGGCGATGGAACAGGGCGGCAAGTTGCGCCATACGCACCGGAGGGAAATGCACTGGCCTCAGTCTGGCATAATGCCACACAGAGGCAGGAAGAGGCTTCAGTTGATATTTCCCGGCCAGATGATGGTATTCCTTGTTCAGCTCCTGAGCGTATGATTCGAAGGATTCATTCTCCAGCATTCCGGCCTGACCGAATAGCAGGGCTTCCAGTTGCTTCAGGCTGTCACGATGTTTCAGCACCACCTTCCAGGGAACAGACCTGGCCAGGCGTTCGAAAGGTTCTGCATTCACCGGATTGCCGTATGCCCTCATGAGCTTGTGATAAAACACCTCCTCCCAGTCGCCCCGGGTTTGCGCAAGGTCATTGCGTATACCGGCTGCTTTTTTTTCCATGCGCTCCTCCAGCAGTTCCCGCAGCCAGAGATCGAGGGCCAGGGGGTCGATCCGGCTGAGGTGAGCGGCACAGGGAATCCATCCTTTGTGGTTCATCAGGGCGTAATACTGACCATATATCTCTGCCGGAACATTCAGGGAAAACACCGGGACATTTCTCCCCGACAAGGTATGGGTATCCCGATCGTGTTCGTACACCACATGCAGGATCACATTTTCATATACAGGATCCTGATGATGACCGTGCCGGTACCAGTCGGATGACCGGATATGAATTTCCACATTACCTACCCACAGGGTTCCGTCGATAATGATCCTGGCGTTGTTGAAATCAGGACCGGCATCATGGTTTTCATTTCCCACCTTCCGGATGATGATATATTCTCCGGTAGACAGTTTCCCTTCCCTGGGTTCGAAAAGGGCGTTTTTCCAAATGAATTGAAGGAACTGTTCATTCATTGGTAAGTCAGGTTCATGAATAAGCGGGCAAGCCGGATATGCTCATCATGTATCATGGTTAAATTTACGAAAAGGGGTTACAAAATCCCTTTCTTGGTGAGAAGTTTTTCCATCTCCTGCTGGATCTCAATGGCTTTAACCCTCACAAATGCCGCAAAATCGGGTGAATGATCCGCGTAGATAATTGCCCGGGAAGAATTGACCAGCAAACCGCATTCCCTGTTCATTCCATATTCTGCCACTTCGGCCAGGCTCCCTCCCTGGGCGCCCACGCCGGGAACCAGTAGGAAATGATCGGGCACCCATTGGCGAATTTTTACCAGGCTGTTGGCACGGGTAGCACCGACCACAAACATCAACCGGTCGGTAGTTGTCCAGGATGCGCAGGTTTTGATCACTTTCTCAAAAACATATTCACCGGTTTCCAGTCGGGCATTCTGAAAATCATTTGCTCCCGGATTGGATGTAAGGGCCAGGACTACCAGCCATTTTCCCGGAAAAGCCAGGAAAGGAACCACCGAATCCTGTCCCATGTATGGCGAAAGGGTTACCGCATCGAAATCGAGGCCTGCAGCTTTATAATCGAAAAAGGTACGGGCATATTTTTCTGAAGTATTCCCAATGTCTCCCCTCTTTGCATCGGCAATAAGAAATATTCCCGGATAATTCCTGCGGATGAATTTGACGGTTTTTCTCAGGCTTCTCCATCCATCAGGGCCAAGTGATTCATAAAAAGCCAGATTGGGTTTAAAAGCCACTGCAAACTCGGCCGTGGCTTCCACCACATACCGGTTAAATTCGAAGACGGGGTCATCCTTTTCGAGCAGGTGGGGAGGAATTTTTTCCAGGTCGGTATCCAGGCCCACACACAGGAAACTTTTTTTTCGTTTGATTTGTTGAAACAGCTGCCGGGCATTCATAGGTGGGGAAATTTTAGGCATTTAAATCGGCTGCTTTTAACCGTTCAGCATTTTCAGCCATCTGAAGTTTGTCGATAATTTCCTGAATATTTCCGTTCATAATCGATTCCAGGTTATAAAGAGTGAGATTGATGCGGTGATCTGTGACGCGGCCCTGAGGGTAGTTATAGGTGCGTATCTTGGCTGAACGGTCGCCTGTGGAAACCATGGTTTTCCGCCTGGAAGCAATGGCTTTCATCCTTTTCTGATACTCGAGATCATACAGCCTGGTTTTCAGTTCTTTCATGGCTTTTTCCAGGTTTTTTATCTGCGACTTTTCATCCTGGCAGGTAACTACCAGGCCGGTAGGGATATGGGTAAGACGAATGGCACTGTAGGTAGTGTTCACCGACTGTCCGCCGGGTCCGCTGGAGCAGTATGTATCTTTTCTGATCTCATCGGGTTTTACCTCAATATCAAAATCCTCGGCTTCGGGAAGCACTGCCACCGAAGCAGCGGAAGTATGCACCCGGCCCTGTGTTTCGGTTACCGGCACCCGTTGCACCCGGTGTACGCCCGACTCGTATTTCAGGGTTCCGTAAACATTGTCCCCTTTCACATTCAGCACAATTTCTTTATATCCTCCCACCGTTCCTTCGGTAAAGTGACTCACGTCCATTTTCCACCCCTTCGATTCGGCATACTTCTGATACATCCGGTACAGATCTCCCGCAAAAATACTGGCTTCATCTCCTCCCGTTCCCGCCCTGATCTCCAGTACGGCATTTTTTTCATCTTCCGGATCAACCGGAAGCAGAAGGAAACGTATATTTTCCTCCATGGGTTCCACCCTGGCAGTCAGTTCTTCAATCTCGGCTTTGGCCATCTCGCGCATTTCCTCATACTTTTCGGTTGCCAGGATCTCACGGGCGTTTTTAATATTGCTCAGAATATTTTTATACTCTTCATAAGCACGCACAATGGGCTCCAGCTCTTTATATTCTTTGTTAAGCTGTATATACCGTTTCATGTTGGAAGTAACCTCGGGCTGAGTAATAAGCTGCGAGACTTCCTGAAAACGGGCCTTCACCCCCTCCAGCTTTTCCAGAATCATATTATTTGCCATGTGGAAAAAAATGAATGCGTTGCAAATTTAACAATTTCCCTTGAGGATAAAACCTGAACGTACCATTACCCGTAGTGAAAGGTTCCGGTTTCCGCTTTGATGGTGAGACTTTTCCGGTCGGATTCTCTGCAATATCCGATAATTTTCGCCTCCAGCCCGTAGTTCCGGGCAATTTTTATCATTTCCCCGGCCGAAACCCGGTCAGTATATATCTCAAACCGGTGACCCATATTGAAAACCTGATACATCTCCTTCCAATCGGTCTCCGACTGTTCCTGAATAATCCTGAAAAGTGGAGGTACGGGAAAAAGATCATCCTTTATCACATGAATCTGATCGATGAAATGGAGCACTTTGGTCTGGGCCCCGCCTGTACAATGGATCATTCCGTGGATCCTGCCCCTGAATGACTGCAAAATATCTCTCACCACCGGAAAGTAGGTACGTGTGGGGGAAAGAACCAGCCTGCCTGCATTCATACCCAGTTCCTCAATGTATTCCGTTAACCGGTATTTTCCGGTATACACCAGCTCATCATCCACTGCGGGATCAAAGGATTCCGGATACTTTTCGGCCAGATAATGATGAAAAACATCATGCCGGGCAGAAGTTAATCCGTTACTACCCATGCCGCTGTTGTATTCTTTTTCATAGGTGGTTTTCCCGGTAGACGACAGTCCCACGATCACATCCCCCGGGGAAATGTTTTCATTGGTCACCACATCTTTTTTTTTCATCCGGCAGGTTACGGTTGTATCGACAACGATGGTCCTGACCAGGTCTCCCACATCGGCTGTTTCGCCCCCGGTGCTCTGAATATTCATTCCCAGCGATCTGAACCAGGCAATGAGTTCTTCGTTGCCCTCTATCAGTTCGCGGATTACTTCGGCGGGAATTTTATCCTTGTTCCTTCCGATGGTGGAAGACACCAGGATTCTGTTGGTTGCCCCCACACAGAGCAGATCGTCAAGGTTCATGACCAGGGCATCCTGGGCAATTCCTTTCCAAACGGAAAGATCTCCCGTTTCCCTCCAGTAGATATAGGCAAGCGATGATTTGGTACCGGCCCCGTCGGCATGCATGATGTTGCAATATTCCGCATCATTTCCCAGCAGATCGGGAACTATTTTGCAGAAGGCGTAAGGAAAAATGCCCCGGTCAACCCGGCTGATGGCCTGATGAACATCTTCCTTTGAGGCGGAAACACCTCTCTGCCGGTATCTGGAAATTGATGTCATATTGCATAGAGCTATTTCGCAAAGTTAAAAAAATGTCACTTCCCTACCGGTATAAGGAACTGATAACTTCCGGCCGGACAGTCTATTAGCGTAACCCGCAATTTTCAATCTCCGGAATAATCGGTTGATAGCACACGAAACTCCGTACGGCGATTGATCTGGTGTGCTATTTCCTGTTGTTCCACCGTAGGAAGTCTGTTAATGAATTCCTCATCGAGCACCTGCCCTACCGGCAGGAATTCGTATTCCTGGTGAATTTCCTCGGTTACCACCTTGGGCATGGATTCACCATAACCTCTGGCCTGAAGCCGGTCGGGGTCAATCCCTTTCTCAATCAGGTACTCAACTACCGATTGTGCCCGTTTCTGGGAAAGTTCCAGGTTAAAGGCTTCGGTATCCCGGGAATCGGTATGCGACATTAATTCAATGGTTATACTGGGGTTATCGTTCAGGGTTTCCACCAGCCTGTCGAGCGACACCATAGCCTCAGGCCTCAGATCCCAACGTGCAAAGTCATAGAACACATTACTGTGGGAAATTTCAATGGGTTTTTCGATGGAGGCAAGATAGACAGTGGTTCTGAAATCACGGCTCTTTTCCTGCCCCTTTGTTGTTTCCCTGCCTTTTCCGTTCAGGTACCCTTCCTTTGAAACAAGGAACACATAATCGGTATTCGGATTGAGCATAAACCGGAACCTTCCCTGATCATTGGTTTCGGTTTGAATGGTTATTCCGTCGCTTCCTACCAGCTTAATGGTTGCACCGGATAACACTTCTTCGGTTTTTTCATCTCTTACCACTCCAATCAGGTTGAAATTCAGCGGGGGCAGGACGAAAGAAAAAATATCGTCATTCCCCCGGCCTTTCCTGCTGGAGGTTAACAAACCCTTTTCCTGATCGCTCTGGAAAGTAATCCCGAAATCATCGGCAAAGGAATTAATAGGATACCGCATATTCTCCACCATCCATTGTCCGTCATCTCCCCGGATCGCTCTGAAAATATCCAGGCCTCCCATTCCGGGATGCCGGTCGGAAGAAAAATACAGGGTGCCGTCGGGATGAACATAGGGAAACACTTCGTCACCCACAGTGTTGATCCTGGGTCCGAGATTTTCAGGTCTTCCCCACCCGGCTGTTTCCGATTCCCTTGTCACCTTCCAGATATCTTTCCCTCCAAAGCCTCCGGGCATATCAGAAACATAGTAAAGGGTCAGGTTATCGGGGGAAATCGCCGGGTGAGCAGCTACCATGCTGTCAGGGGCCAATACAATCAGTTCCTCTTTTCCCCAGCGGGTGCCCGACCGTTCACTCACATATACCTGACATCCCATTTTTTTTCTTTTGGTTACCATACACCGGGTAAAATACATGGTACGGTAATCGTATGAAAGGCTGGGTTTCCCTTCGTCATACTCTGTGTTGACAGATCCTTCCAGGGGAACGGGTACCGACCATTTTCCTTTTCTGTCGAGCTGGGTTTCAAAAATATCGGAAAAACTTTCCCCTGTAGCTCCGTGAGTATCATTGCCCGTAGCCTCATCCCGGGAGGAAGAAAAATATACCACCATATGGTCATCGCGTGCATAAACGGGGCTGAAATCACTGGCCCTCGAATTGATTATCCTGATTTCTTCCACTTCATAGGCCGTGGGATTTTCCAGCCACTCTATGGCCAGGTCACACGACATGGCCCCTTCCTGTCCTCTCGGATCATCCGGAACCAGCTGCTGGTATCTTTTATATTCATTGCGTGCATCTTCATATTTCTGGTTCATTTTCAGGACATCGGCATAATGAAGCACCGCTTCCGGGTCGTTAAAATCCCTTTTCAGAGCACGTCGGTACCAGAGTTCGGCTTTCTCTGGCTGATTAATCAAGCGGTAACATTCGGCCACCATGTAAACCATTTCATTCTTTTTGTCAACATCTCTTACGGATGAATAGGCATCTTTGAACAGATCAACGGCAATATGGTATTCGCCCGCACCGTATGCAGCTTCTGCTCTTTCAACCTTCTTTTTCTGCGAAAATCCCTGCATGCAGGTTATCAGGAGGAGGACAAGAATGATTGGAGTTTTTAATGCGGCCATATCGCTTAGTATAACGGTGGTTAAAAGTAAATATTTTTTAACTGAAAACGAAAAAGGGCCCTGAAGGCCCTTTTCCGGAATCATCTGGCATTTAAACCTAAACCTATCGGGTAAACAACAGTTCTCGGTACTTGGGCAGGGGCCATATATCATTATCCACAATCAGCTCCAACTTATCTATATGGTAACGGATATCGTCGAAAAAAGGCCTCACATTCTTTTCATAGGCGATGGCTTTTTCTTTTTCACCGGCAATTTTATTGGCCACCTTTCTAGCTTCGATCATGTCATGTACCTTCTGTTTAATCTGCGAGATATGATGTGACACCTCCATGATCAGATCTTTCCGGGCATGTGAAAGTTCTTCATACACTTTCGTTTCAAAAACTTCCCTTAGTCCCTTTACATTTTCCAGCAGAATGGTCTGATAACGGATGGCCGTGGGGACAATATGGTTGATGGCAATATCTCCCAGTACGCGGGCTTCGATCTGAATTTTCTTTGTAAATTTCTCATATTCCACGCCCACTCTTGCTTCCAGCTCACGTTCGGTAAAAATGTTGTTACCTATCAGTACTTTTTTTGCGGATGGGGCAAGGTAATGAGAAATGGACTCTGTAACACTTGTGACATTGCTCAAACCCCGTTTTTTTGCTTCCTTTTTCCAGTCGTCACTGTATCCGTCGCCTTCAAACCGTATATTTTCCGACTCCAGGATAAATTTTTTCTGTACCTGAAAGATAGCTTCATCCTTGCTGGTTCCTTTCCTGATCAGGGTATCTGCCGCTTTCTTGAATTTTGTCAGCTGATCGGCCACTACCGTGTTAAGTATGATCATGGCAGCTGCACAGTTAGCGGAAGAACCCACCGCTCTGAATTCAAAGCGGTTTCCTGTAAAAGCAAAGGGAGAAGTCCGGTTCCTGTCGGTGTTGTCGAGCAATATCTCCGGAATTTTACCAATACCCAGTTTCAGTTCCGTTTTCTCATCGGGCGTCATTTTCCGGCTGGTCACTTTTTCAACAATCTCATCGAGTGTGGATGATATTTGCTTTCCAAGAAAGACCGAAAAAATAGCCGGAGGGGCTTCGTTAGCTCCCAGCCTGTGTGAATTTCCGGCAGACATAATGCTTGCCCGGATAAGGTCCTGATTTTCATACACGGCTTTCAGAACACAGACCAGAAAACTCAGAAACATCATATTCCCTTTTGGGTTTTTTCCGGGAGAAAAAAGATTGACACCGGTATTGGTTTTTAATGACCAGTTATTATGTTTCCCCGATCCGTTAATACCGGCAAACGGTTTCTCATGAAAGAGAACGCGGAAATGATGACGTCTGGCAATACGTTTCATCAGGTCCATGATCAGCTGGTTGTGATCGTTGGCCAGGTTGGCTTCCTCAAAAATGGGCGCACATTCAAACTGATTGGGAGCTACTTCATTATGCCGCGTTTTAACAGGGATTCCCAGCCGATAGGCTTCGGTTTCAAATTCACGCATATAGGCATTTACACGTTCCGGAATACTGCTGAAGTAATGATCATCGAGCTGCTGATCCTTGGAAGACTGATGCCCCATGAGGGTTCTGTCGGTCAGGATCAGATCGGGTCGGGCATTATACAGTGCCTCATCAATCAGAAAATATTCCTGTTCCCATCCCAGTGTAGCAATGACTTTTGTAACGTTTTTGTCAAAATACTGGCAAACATCGACTGCGGCTTTATCAATGGCAGCCAGCGCTTTCAAAAGAGGGGTTTTGTAATCGAGGGCCTCACCGGTGTAGGAAACGAAAACGGTAGGGATACACAGGGTATGACCCACAATAAAAGCCGGGGAGGAAACATCCCATGCGGTATATCCACGGGCCTCGAAGGTATTTCTTATTCCTCCGCTTGGGAAGCTGGAAGCATCGGGTTCCTGCTGGGCCAGAAGTTCTCCCGAGAAATTTTCCACCAGTCCGCCGGTATCGCCAAAATCCACAAAGCTGTCGTGCTTTTCGGCGGTGGCATCCGTCAGGGGATGAAACCAGTGGGTATAATGGGTAGCCCCGTTGTCCATGGCCCAGGCTTTCATACCAGTAGCCACCTGACCTGCCATCTTCCGGTTGATGGATGTACCTTCTTCCATGGCGGCCGTAACAGCCTGATAGGCCTCCCGGGTCAGGTATTTTTCCATTTTCCGTTTGTCGAATACCTTCTCGGCAAAAATCACCGATATTTTCGACGTAATCGTGTGATCGTCAACAAGCTGCCGATTGAAGACTTCACGCAAAGCATAGAAACGCAATTCAGCCATAGGTAAAATTTTATGTATCCAGGGTCAAAAATATAATTTATTTTTTATTGCCCCTATTTTTTGGGGGGTAAATTCATATTTTATATACATTTTATTTTAACACCCCTATTTTTACAGAGGACATAAATAAAAAATGTGATGTTCACACATCACATTTTTTTTTAAAAGAGTCCTGTTCGGCACAGAGGCCGGTGATCATTTCTTCATTTCTGAGAAATACTTATAAAACAGGGGTATGGTTTCTATGCCCTTGTAGAAATTAAACAACGGGAAATTTTCATTCGGAGAATGGATGGCATCGGAATCGAGACCAAATCCAAGCAAAATGGATTTCACCCCCAGTACTTTCTCAAAGGTAGAAATAATGGGAATGCTTCCCCCCGATCGTACCGGAATGGGTTTTTTTCCGAAAGTATCTTCCATGGCTCTGCTGGCTGCCTGATATTCGGGCGTATCTATCGGGGAAACATATCCTTCACCTCCGTGCAGGCTTTTCACACTCACATTGACCCCTGCCGGGGCAATCGATTTGAAATGTTCCTCAAACAAACGATCGATTTTCCTGGAGTTTTGATTGGGTACCAGGCGCATGGAGATTTTGGCACTGGCCCGGGAGGGAAGAATGGTTTTTGCCCCTTTTTCCGTGTATCCTCCCCAGATACCATTCACATCCAGGCTTGGGCGAATACCCAGACGTTCCAAGGTGGTATATCCTTCCTCACCCATTTCCCTGTCTATTCCAATGGATTGTTTGAATTCTTCCAGATCGAAAGGGCGTTTGGCCATTTCAGCACGCTCTTCCTGGCTTACCTCCAACACATCATCATAAAATCCTTTGATCGTAATACGGTTTTTCTCATCGGTCAGGCTGGCTATCATTTTGCACAGCATACTGGCAGGATTGGCAACCGCCCCTCCGTACAAACCCGAATGGAGATCACGGTTGGGTCCTGTCACCTCCACTTCCAGATAGCTCAAACCACGCAGACCGACTGTAATGGAAGGAATATCGGGTGCAATCATTGTTGTATCGGAAACCAGAATGACATCGCACGCCAACATGTCTTTATGATCAGAACAGAATTTCCCAAGGTTGGGAGAACCCACTTCTTCTTCCCCTTCGATCATGAACTTGACATTGCAGGGCAGGGAGGATGTTTTTATCATCAGCTCAAAAGCTTTGAGATGCATGAATAGCTGACCTTTATCATCATCGGCTCCCCGGGCATAGATTTTCCCGTCTCTGATTTCAGGTTCGAAAGGAGGCGACTTCCATTTCTCAACCGGATCGGCCGGCTGCACATCATAATGCCCATAAACCAGCACGGTAGGTAATGCCGGGTCCAGTATTTTCTCAGCAAACAAAATGGGATGTCCTTCTGTACTGTATACCTCGGCCCTGTCGGCTCCGGCTTCCAGCAACCCTTTGCTTAATGCTTCGGTAGCCCGGACCATGTCTTCTTTATGTTCGGGACTCGCACTGACTGAGGGAATTCTGATCAGGCTAAAAAGTTCTTCCAGAAATCTGTCTTTGTGTTGATCAATGTAATTCTTAATATGTTCCATGTTTTTCTATTTTATGTTCTTGTAATTGTTCTCGAATTCCATTCACGGGCTGCTTTATCCAGTTCCCTGAACCATTCCACACCAAACCGCCGTTCCAGGGCATCTCTTACAAACCGGTACACGGGCACTTTCTGACGTTCACCCATATCCCTGGCAGGCTGGCAGATACCCCATACATCGTAGTTCAGGGTAATGTATTCAGGAGTTTCTTTCATCCGGATAGGATACAAATGGCATGAAAGGGGTTTGCGAAAATCTGTTTTCCCCTCTTCAAATGCTTTCTCGATGGCGCAGCGTGCAATCCCATTCTCAAAATAAGCAAAGGCACACTCCTCATTCCCGTTTACCAGCGGAGTCACAATATCCCCTTCCTGGTCGATTATATGCGGACCGTACCTCTCCAGTGCATCTTTCCCTCTTTCCGTGAGGTACGGCAGTATATGGGGTATCTCCCGTGAGAGTAACCCTGATTCATCTCCTGTCAGCGGAGCACCGGAATCTCCCTGCACACAGCATGTCCCGCGACATTTATTCAGATCGCAGATAAAATGTTTTTCAACGATTTCGAGGCTGCATATGATATTACCTATCCGAATCATGAAACCAGCACCTTTCCTGTCATTTCTGAAGGTTTCTTCAGGCCCATCAGGTGCAATATGGTGGGCGCCACATCAGCCAGGATGCCGTCATTAACGGATGAAAAATCATCAGATACCACGATACAGGGAACCGGATTCAGGGAATGGGCCGTATTGGGAGAACCATCCTGGTTCACTGCATTATCGGCATTCCCATGATCAGCTATAATTATGGGAGTATAACCGTTCTCGAGAGCGGTTTTCACAACCTTTCCCACACATTCATCCACGGCTTCAATGGCTTTCCTGATGGCCTCATAAACACCGGTATGCCCTACCATATCCCCGTTGGCAAAATTCAGGCAGATAAAATCGTGCTCCCTGTTCGTTAATTCCTTTACCAGGGCATCTGTTACCTCGTAAGCGCTCATTTCAGGCTTCAGATCATAGGTAGCTACCTTGGGTGAAGGGATCATGATACGTTTTTCCCCTTCGAACTCGGTTTCTTGACCTCCGCTGAAGAAGAAAGTAACATGGGCGTATTTTTCAGTTTCTGCAATGCGGAGTTGTTTCAGCCCTTCCCGGGAAACCACCTCCCCCAGCGTGTTTTTCACATTCTGCTTTTCATATATTATCCTGACATTTTTAAATGTATCATCGTACCTTGTCATGGTCAGATAATACAAAGGGATGGTATGCATATCATACTCCGGAAAATCTTTCTGGGTCAGTGCAATGGTGATTTCTCTCAGCCGGTCGGTGCGGAAATTAAAGCATATCACCACATCGCCTTCCTGAATGGTGCCCAGAGGATTCCCCCCTCTGTCTGTACAAACAATGGGTTTGATAAATTCATCGGTCACCCCCTCATCATAAGATTCCTGGATGGCCTGGAGAATATCTGTCGTAGGTTTTCCCTTTCCATGCACCATCAGGTCGTAACCCTGTTTAATCCGCTCCCATCGCTTATCCCGATCCATCGTGTAATATCTCCCTATCAGTGAAGCAACCACCCCGTTGCTATTTTTCAGATGCTTAAGCAAATCTGCAAGATATCCTTTCCCGCTTTTAGGATCGGTATCACGTCCGTCGGTCAGTGCATGGATGTATACCTTTTCCAGTCCATAATCCCCGGTCATGTCACACAACTTATATAAGTGGGTATCCATGGAGTGTACGCCTCCGTCGGACAGCAGACCGATGAAATGAACACTTTTTTTCTTATCTCTGGCATACTTAAAAGCCTTCACCAACTCTTCGTTCTTTTCAATACTCCTGTTACGTATGGCCAGATTGATCCTGACCAGATCCTGATAAACAACCCTGCCGGCACCGATATTGAGGTGCCCAACCTCTGAATTACCCATCTGTCCTTCGGGCAGTCCCACATTCTCACCTGAGGTAAGTAACCGGGAATGAAGATATCGCCCAGTGAGTACATCCATATTCGGTGTATCGGCATGGGCAATGACATCTGCTTCAGATCCGTCACCAATACCCCACCCGTCAAGGATCATCAGCAACACTTTTCGTTCAACACATTTTTTCATTTTTATTATATTATCTGTTTACTTGTGTTTCTATTGTATCAAACAGTATTTCCCTGTAATTTGTTTTCTTCCCCACTGTATACTCCAGAACCGGAGAGGCAGCTTTCTTCACTTCTTCAGGAACGTACCTTTTTTCTTCCTCCGCCTCCATTATTCCGGGGAAAAGCGTGGCATACAACAGAAGGGTGTCTCCCCTTCCGAATTCCTTCACAGATTGATCCCTGTTTTTCATATGGATTTTCAGAGAAATACTTTTCTTATTCAACCAGAGGTGTAAAAATTCCAATCTTTCCGAGCTTCTCGCTGTTACCAGCACCACTTTATATTGCACATAGGAAGGAGATTCTCTTCTTCCTGGAATGATTTCTTCAGCTACCGTCTCCAGCACTTCAAAATGTTTCGGTGTCCCGCATGGAAGGCCACTCCATATCAACAGGCAGAATAAGATGTATGTTTTCATCCAGTGCACAGAAGGAACAAAATTATCCTTTTTCAGGGAATTAAAAAAAATCCATTTCAACGATGGTTTTTTAAAAACAACTGAAAAAGGCTGTTGCGCTTCCGGCACGATAGGCTAGGAAGGAGGCCATTCCCGGATATGCCTGGCAAGCTCACCGGGGGTTAACCGGTCTGCCGGCAGGATGAGTCCCGCCTGAAGATAGACCGGCTCACGTTGTTTGAGGGTGCCGGCAATATAGGTTATCAACCTTTCATCTGTTTTATCCCTGAGCAGGGGGCGTTTCTGTGATTCATGCTTAAGTCGGCTAAAAAGAGTCTCTGGAGAACATTTCAGATAAATCGTCAATCCGGCACGATTCATCAGCCTCATCTGGTCACGGTAGCAGGGGGCTCCACCTCCGGCAGCCAGTACGAACCTTTCTTGATGCAATACCTGCAGCAGGGCGTTTCTTTCTGACTGTCTGAATGTTTCTTCTCCGTAACGGTGAAATATTTCGCCCACGGATAGGCCGGTTTCCTTTTCTATCAGTTCATCCAGATCGAAAAAAACATTACCGATGTTTTCTGCAAGTTTTTTACCCAGCCAGGTTTTCCCCGAGCCCATAAAACCGATAAGGATGATCCGTGAAGGCTCCATCAGGCAGTCAGATTTATATATCCAGTTTCATCTGGGCATAATCTGTATCCTTTTCCGGAGGTTTCTTTTTTTCCGGAATCCGTTCCTCATTTTCCTTGTCTGCTTCTTCCCCGTTTTCCTGATTATCAGCAGGTGGTATCTCTGTTTTCATGACCGGCTCAATTTCCCGGATATTTTCCACCGAAAAAGTAGTAAGCCTTTTCCCCCTGGCTCTGTAGCTTTTTACTCCGATAAATTCAGCTACTTCGATGATTTCCGGCTCACGGGTCTTATTTTTCCCTCCAAACTGGATCTCCAGTCGGGGATATTCCACTTCCATCAGGCTTACCAGTTTGGATTCGGGATGTTCTCCGATGAACGACAGGGGTTTTTCAGCAGGTTCCATGCTGAAGCGCTTCACATAGTAATATGCCTGTCCCGCATCATAATAAACGGCCGAATACACCTTGTTCGGATTGAATTTCTCAATCAGCAAAATATTATCCTCGAAATGGTTCGACGGATCGAAACTACAGGTATAAAAAGCACCTTCCCTGGTCACCACCAGAATTCTGTCGCCACCGGAAAATTCACCCAGGCATGTTCCCCTTCCGTCATAATTGAGCCTCAGCACATCATGGTCAAACCAAACCTTGCGGCCACCGAGGGTCGATTCGCCCTTTTCCTTCATAACGACTTTCTGTACAGAATGACGTGTAAATATGTTTCCCCGGGCGCTCCTACCCTTGATGGCGATTCCGGCAAAATCAAGTTCCAGGATGGTTTGCCGCAGGCGGGGTTTTGGTTTCAGGTATACTTTCACCACTTCCGCTTCCCCATTGGGATTACCACTGAGATACAGGATTTTGGAATTTTCTGTACCACGCGTCAGATTGTATTCCCGGTCGCGTGTAATGCCGGTAATGGCTGCTCGTTTCACCATAACCGGCCCTGATTTCCCGTCGCGGTAAAGAATATTATAAATGGTGCGTTTGTCATTCTTCTTGAAAACACCGATATAATGGATATTCTTCCCCACAAAGAGTTTTTCCGCCACCTTTGTCACCAGGTACGACCCGTCTTCCCGGATGACAATGATATCGTCAATATCAGAACAGTCGCAAACGTACTCATCTTTTTTCAAAGCCGTTCCTGCAAAGCCCTCGCGTCGGTTAACATACAGTTTTGCATTGGCCACTGCCACCTTGGTGGCTTCAATGGTGTCGAAGTTGCGTATTTCTGTCTTTCTATTTCGACCGGCTCCGTACTTTTTCCTGATCTGCCTGAAATAATTAACGGCATAGGAAATAATATTTTCCAGGTGATTTTCCACCTCAGCGAGCTCGGCCTGAAGGTTTTTGATTACTTCATCGGCTTTACGGGAATCATACCTGGAAATCCGCTTGATTTTTATCTCTGTTAGCCGTATAATATCATCCCGGGCAACTTCCCTGAGCAGCAGGCCGGCAAAGGGTTTCAGTCCTTCCTCAATCGTTTCGATCACCGATTCCCAGGTTTCACATTCTTCAATTTTCCGGTAAATGCGTTTTTCGATAAAGATCTTCTCCAGCGAAGAAAAATGCAGTAATTCATTCAGCTCCTCCCTGCGGATTTCCAGTTCCCGGGTCAGCAGGTGTACCGTTCTGTCGACCGATGCACGAAGGATATCGCTCACTCCCAGAAATCGCGGTTTCCCATCCTGTATAACACAGGCATTGGGAGAAACGGGTGTTTCACAATCGGTAAAAGCATACAGGGCATCGATGGTTTTTTCAGAGGAAACACCGGGGACAAGATGCACCAGGATTTCCACCTTTTCCGAAGTATTGTCATCAATCTTCTTTACCTTGATCTTCCCTTTTTCGTTTGCTTTGATAATCGAATCAATGATGTTTCCCGTAGTTTTTCCATAGGGGATCTCGGTAATGACCAGGGTTTTCTTGTCCAGTTTGCTAATCCTTGCCCTGATCCTGACTGATCCGCCCCTTTTTCCATCGTTGTATTTTGAAAAATCTGCCAGGCCTCCTGTCAAAAAATCGGGAAAAAGCTCAAATGGCTGCTTTTTCAGGTAAGCAATGGCCGCATCGATAACCTCATTAAAATTATGGGGAAGAATTTTGGAAGCCAACCCCACGGCAATACCTTCCACTCCCTGCACCAGCACGAGGGGAAATTTCACCGGAAGGGTTACTGGTTCTTTGTTCCGCCCGTCATAAGATGGTTTCCATTCGGTGGTTTTGGAATTGAAAACCACCTCCAGAGCAAATTTCGAAAGTCTGGCTTCAATGTAACGCGATGCAGCAGCTCCGTCGCCGGTCAATACATTACCCCAGTTTCCCTGTGTATCGATCAGCAGTTCCTTCTGCCCCATCTGTACCAGAGCATCCCCAATGGAAGCATCGCCATGGGGATGATATTGCATGGTATGCCCGATGATATTGGCCACTTTATTGTACCGGCCGTCATCAAGCCTTTTCATGGCATGAAGGATACGCCGTTGCACAGGTTTGAGCCCATCGTGAATATGAGGCACGGCCCTTTCCAGAATCACATAGGAAGCGTAATCGAGAAACCAGTCCTGGTACAGTCCGCTCAACTGGGTAACCCGGTACGTCTCATCATGAGGACTGCCTTCTCTTTCCGTTTCTCCGGAAAGAGAATCCTCAGGGAGTTCTTCCCTAATTTTGTCTTTTTCTTCCCAATCCATACAAAGCAAAAAAGGATATCCATTCCACCCGGCGTTGCATCAAATCACGCCGGCTTCAATCGTGTCTTCTTCCACTCTCAGGTTATCAATAATAAAATCCTGCCTTTCCGGGGTATTTTTCCCCATATAGAATTTCAGAAGTTCGGCATACATATCACCCTTCTTCAGTCTAACCGGTTCCAGACGCATATCCTTTCCGATAAAATTACTGAATTCATCGGGAGATATTTCTCCTAAGCCTTTAAAACGGGTAATTTCTGCATTCTGCCCCAGTTTGGCCAGTGCTTCTCTCTTTTCCGATTCATTGTAGCAATAAAGGCTTTTATCCTTGTTTCTGATGCGGAACAGGGGAGTTTGCAGAATATATAAATGCCCCTGTTTGATAAGGTCGGGGAAAAATTGTAGGAAAAAAGTAATTAACAGAAGGCGGATATGCATGCCGTCAACATCGGCATCTGTGGCAATTACCACATTGTTGTATCTGAGATTCTCCAGCCCGTCTTCAATATTCAGGGCTGCCTGAAGCAGGTTGAACTCTTCGTTTTCATATACGATCTTTTTTGATAGGCCGTATGTATTCAGGGGTTTTCCCTTCAAACTAAAAACCGCCTGTGTTTCCACATTTCTGGCTTTGGTAATGGAACCGGAAGCCGAATCCCCTTCTGTTATGAACAGGGTGGATTCCAACCGCCGGTTATCCGAAGTATTGTAATGAATACGGCAGTCACGCAGCTTTTTGTTGTGCAGGTTAGCTTTTTTAGCCCGTTCCCTGGCCAGTTTCTGGATACCTGAAATGGCTTTCCTTTCTTTTTCCGATTCATGGATTTTTTTCAGGATCATGTCGGCCGTTTCAGGATGCTTGTGCAGGTAATTATCCAGATGGTTTTTCAGAAAATCGGTAATATAGTTGCGTACACTGGTTCCCCCTGGCGCCATGTCTTTCGATCCCAGTTTGGTCTTAGTCTGCGACTCAAATACCGGTTCTTCAATTTTTATGCTCATGGCCGCAATGATGGAAGCCCTGATATCGGCAGGTTCAAAATCCTTTTTATAAAATTCGCGAATGGTTTTAACCAGGGCTTCGCGGAAAGCGGCCAGATGGGTCCCTCCCTGGGTGGTATGTTGTCCGTTTACAAAGCTGTAATATTCCTCACCGTATTGATTCCCATGGGTAAAAGCCACCTCGATATCATGGTTCTTCAAATGAATGGGCGGATACAAGCCTTCCACACTCAGGTTTTCCTCCAGCAGATCGAGAAGGCCGTTTTTCGACTGAAATTTTTGTCCGTTAAACCGGATAATCAAGCCGGCATTCAGGTAAACATAGTTTCTGAGCATGGTTTCAATATATTCGCTCAGATAATGATAATTTCCGAACATTTCCGGGTCAGGGGTAAAGGTTACCAGCAAACCGTCGGGTTCATCGGCCGGTTGTATTTCCTCTTCTCTCACCAGGTTGCCCTCTGAAAACTCGGCAATTTTCACCTTTTTTTCGCGGTATGACTGGATTAAAAAACGGCTAGAAAGAGCATTTACAGCCTTGATCCCAACCCCGTTCAGTCCGACGGACTTTTTAAATACTTTCGAATCATACTTGGCACCGGTATTCATTTTTGAGGCGGCATCCACCAGTTTGCCAAGAGGAATTCCCCGGCCATAATCGCGAATACTGACCTCACCGTCAACCACAGTCACATCGATCTGCTTTCCAAAGCCCATCATGAACTCATCCACCGAGTTGTCCATCACTTCCTTCACCAGCACATATATTCCGTCGTCCTGAGAAGAACCGTCGCCCAGCTTTCCTATATACATACCGGGACGTTTCCTGATGTGCTCCCTCCAGTCAAGGGTACGAATGGAATCTTCCGAATAGTTTGCCGTCATTTTTTCCTGAAATTTGTGCAAATATACAGGAAAAGAAAGACCGATTTCAGCATTGTTTATCAACAATCCCCGCAGGTTATGCACAAATACCGGCAACGGAAGAGTACCAGAACACGAATCACAATCAGTAATTAATGTGCAGGTACGCGAATCGTACTCCCCCGGTGTATTTGTTGAAAAGTCTCTCCTTTACCGGCTTATCAATCAAACCCCGCAAACAAATTCACCCCAGGCGAATGGCAAGAACTTCATAACAGGTTTCACAGGCTTGCACATAGGCACCCTCCGTATCAAAAGCCCAGGTCCACTTTTTCCTGTTTGTTCCTGCAGGAATGGGCACCCTGATCACATCACGCACTTCTGTTTCTTTGCCTTTCCGGTATATTTTTTCCCTGATATCGGTAATGAGAAAACCTTTATTGTGCCGAAGAAATTCAATATGGGCGCTCTGGATATGCTCCCCCGCCTTTTCTACTATTTCATCCGGAAAATTTTTTCTCCGTAAATAGTCACATACAAGGCTGTCGAGCTGATCCAGAACATTCACTGAAAACCAGCCATGAACCTTTTCTGGGAACGAAAATGCCGGTTGACCTGCAGAAATTTCCCTCTGCCCGTCTTTTTTCTTCCTACCCTCTGCTGCCCAGGCAAATGCCCTTTCAATCCAACCACCGGTAATATCAGCCCTGACCAACTGTACATGTGGCCATTGATTTACCCTGTGAACCACCTGCGGAGGATGGTGAATATCAACCAGATACACTTTTTCGCATTCCGAAGCCAGTTCCCGGATGGGTATATCCAGCAGCCAGCCACTCCCGAGAATCCCCACCACCCTGAATTTATTGAGTCTGACCAAACCAGTGATGTATTGCCTGGTATTCATCAAATGCTCCTCCCATTGTTCCTTTTCCCTCAAATACCGGCTAATTATGCCCTTCTGGTCCTTCAGATAATCCATTTTCCTGAGGATCCTGGCGGAAGGATATGGTGGAAGTTCGATCATCCGTTTATCTAAGGCATTTCCGCAAGCTTTTCCTGATAAAAGGAATGGAAATAATCCCGCAGCTCTTTTACCGACATATTTTTGAAAAAGCTATACGGAACTTCATCCATTACCTTCACCAAGATTCCGGGATGGCCCGAAAACACATATCCGTTCCTGGGCAAAGCCTGCCCCGTTCCATCAAGAAGTACGGGTATAATGGGAATTTTGTTTTCCAGCGCCAGGTGAAATGCCCCATCATGAAATCTTCCAAGCTTCAGATCCCTGGAGCGGGTGCCCTCTGGAAAGATCAGTATGGAATTTCCTTCCCTGAGGGCCCGGGTAGATTTTTCAAGCATCCGGCGAATACTCCCGGGCGAATCCCCCACTTCGATGTATCGGTTCATACGCATAACCCAGCCCACTACCGGTAATTTAAAGTTGAAGGATTTGGATACCCATTTGAAATGTGTGAATAAACCGAAAAGAACGGCAATGTCGGCTGCCGACTGGTGATTGCAGATAATAATATAGGTTTTATCCGGGCTAATTTTCTCCCTGCCTTCTATGGATATCTTCCATCCGGGAATAACCAGAGCATACATATATGCCCACAGGGAGGTCACTCTGTGAAACACCACCTGTCGCCTGTCAAAAGGTCTGCACACCAGCCATATCAGGGAGGCAGGGAAAAAAAACAGGAGCAGGGTCACAGCAATAAAGACCCATATCAGTAATGACTTCAGAATATTCATCACGTAATTGAGTACTGAAAAATAATGAAAATATGATTAATTTGCCCATCCTGCGTTCCCGGAAAAGCAATCGTATTGGACTTTCAGAACAAACCTTTGATAAACTCCTCTGAATCAATTCCGTGAAAATATTCTCCCAGAGGAATATCCCTGAGTTGCCCCATAATCTTTTCCGGATCATGGGGCATTCCTTTCAGCAGGTCGGAGATTTCCTTAATGTCACGGGTATTGAAAAAATCTCCGTATATTCTGATATCATGGATGAATCCCTTTTTTACGTCCAGATGGAATTCGATGAATCCTCCGTTATATCGTATGCTTTTTTTGAATCCGTAATCGGGTGAATACCCGTAATTCCATTCCCATGTGTCGTATTTGGTTTTTACCAGAGAGTCGATTTTTTCCAGATCTTCCGGGCTGAACACATAGGGTACGGCTCCTGCTTTGGTTTCCATCACATGGTCCATGACCAGGTCCCTGAAAGCAAGCACATCAATGGGTGTTTTCAAATGGTCACGGATATTGGTTACCCGGCTTCGAACCGATTTAACGGCCTTATCAGTAAATTTAAGCGGATTCACCCTCAGGGCATCTGACAGATCACTGATTACAGAAGAGAAAAGCAGGGTTCCATGATGCAATACTCTGTTCTTGAATACATGTTCGGCATTACCGGAAAATTTTTTCCCTTCGATGGTCAGATCATTTCTCCCTTCAAACCGGGCATTGATACCCATTTTTTGCAGGACCTCCAGCACAGGACGGGTAAATTTTCTGAAATCTACCAGTTTCCCGGCCTCCCCGGTAACAATAAAAGTAAAATTCAGGTTCCCAAGATCGTGAAAAACAGCACCGCCTCCAGAAAGGCGCCTCACTACAGGAATCTGATGCTTTCTGACATAATCCACATTGATCTCGGAAAGGGTATTCTGATGTTTGCCCACAATGATTGAAGGCCTGTTCCGCCAGAGCATAAAGCAATCATCGCTAAAATTCCTGAGCACATATTCCTCGGAAGCCAGATTAAAGGATGGGTCGGTTCTATCATGTGTGATGCAGAGCATATCAGATTTTTTTAGAAACTGTATAGATGCAGCTGGTACCTAAACACAATAACGGGGTATTTTGTTTTTCTCATGGACAGGAGGATATCACTCCGGCTCCCTGAAAAATATCCAGCCTCCCAGGCATGATTTGTCAGTCATTGCATACAGCATTGAAAACCCCACTCCCAGGAAAATCCCGACCAGTGTTCCACCCAGCACATCCCCCGGGAAATGAACTCCTAGGTAAATTCTGCTGTAAGCCACCAGGGCAGCCCAGAAGATAATGAGAAGGGTAAACAGTCGCTTTTTCAGCAGAAGGGCACTAAACAGGGCAATGGCAAACATGTTGGAAGCATGGGAAGAAACAAAACCGAATTTACCCCCGCAGTGTCCGTGAACCAGGTGCACCATATTCTGAATTTCCGGCGTGTGACAGGGTCTGAGCCGCTCAACGGAGTTTTTTATCAGAACCGACAGCTGATCGCTGGCAGTTACCAGCAGGGGAATAAATACCAGCAATATCACCAGGGATTTCCATCGGTATTTTCTGATGATCAGAATTAGAATTAGAAGATAAAGAGGTATCCAGGTAAGTTTCCCGCTTACCGCCCACATCACTTCATCGCACCATGCTGAATGCAGTCCGTTAAGCTGAAGAAACCATTGCGTATCCCACTGGATCAGACGCTCGAGCATATTATTATTCCAGGTTAAGAGTCCTCATTCAATGTATTCCAGATCATCCTTTTCAACTTTACCAGGCCCTGCCGGGTAAAAGAAGAAATGAACAACCAGGGGATAGGTGGCATCCCGTTTTTAATTTCATCCATCAGCTCCTTATCCAGCAAATCAGATTTGGTAATGGCCAGAATCCTTTTCTTATCGAGTAGTTCAGGATTGTATTTTTCCAGTTCACCGACCAGGATCCTGTATTCATTAATAATATCGTCGCTGTCAGCCGGGATCAGGAACAGGAGCAGGGAGTTTCTTTCGATGTGACGCAGGAACCGGATTCCCAGGCCCTTCCCTTCACTGGCACCTTCGATGATTCCCGGTATATCGGCCATCACAAAGGACTTTCCTTCCCGGTATGGCACAATGCCCAGATTCGGTGTAAGGGTTGTAAAAGTATAATTGGCAATTTTAGGTTTGGCAGCCGATATCACCGATAGAAGGGTAGATTTCCCTGCATTGGGAAAACCAACCAATCCTACATCGGCCAGTATCTTCAGCTCCAGTGTATACCAGCCTTCTTCCCCAGTTTCGCCGGGCTGTGCAAACCGGGGAGTTTGAAAAGTAGACGATTTGAAATGTGTGTTTCCCAGGCCGCCACGTCCCCCCTGCGCCAGAATTTTCTCTTCCCCTTCGCGGGTTATTTCGAACAGCATTGTGTTGGTTTCGGCATTTCTTGCCACCGTCCCAAGCGGGACCTCAACCACCACATCTTTTCCGTCGGCACCGGTTTTCATACCTGCTGCACCCGGTTGACCATTTCCTGCCAGTATATGTTTTCTGTAACGCAAATGCAACAGGGTCCATAACTGCGAATTGCCACGCAAAACGATATTCCCCCCCCGGCCTCCGTCGCCTCCGTCAGGACCGCCCTTTGGATTGAACCGGTCGCGGTATAAATGAGCAGACCCTGCTCCGCCTTTCCCTGACCGGCAATAAATCCTGATATAGTCAACAAAGTTTGAATCGGACATAAGGGGTGGCCGCCCGTTTCTCAGAGTGTGAAAGAAATGTAATGTTCGATCCTGTTCACAATCCGTTCGAATATTTCATCAATCGTTCCAACTCCTTCCACGGGCACATATTTTCTCATTTTCTTATAGAAATCGATTACCGGTGTGGTCATTTGCTTATATACCTCAATCCGGTTCCTGATTACCCCGATCTCATCATCCTGACGACCTGCCTCCTGACCCCGCTTCAGCAATCGTTTTACAAGCTCTTCTTCAGGCACTTCCAGAGAAATCACCAGATCAATACGTGTATCCCTTTCGGTTAGCATGTTCCTGAGCGATCTTGCCTGGGCTGTTGTACGGGGAAAACCGTCAAAAATGAATCCTTGCGGGTCTTTCGTCTGATCGATTTTCCGGGCAACCATTTCAATGACATCGGCATCGGGCACCAGTTCACCCTTTTCCATGTAGGCCTGCGCTTTTTTACCCAGTTCGGTATGGGCAGCCATCTCGGCCCGCAGGATATCGCCTGTGGACATATGGACCAGGCCATACCGTTCAATCAGCTTCTCTGACTGGGTTCCTTTGCCGGAACCCGGAGGACCAAAAATTACCAAATTCAGCATAACAAAGAGTTAAAGTGTCTGACTATTATTTCAACTGATAGATATCTCTCAGGTTTCTTCCCACACCATCATAATCCAACCCATAACCAACAATAAAATCGTTCGGTATTTCAAAACCCACATAATCAATATGCCTTTTGTACTGATAAGCTTCGGGCTTCAGCAGGAGGGCGGAAATCAGGATTTCCGCCGGACGATGTTTTTCAAGCGTATTTACAATGGTTTCCAGTGTAACACCCGAATCCACAATATCTTCCACAACCACTACCGTCCTTCCTTCCAGGTTTTCTTCCACCCCCAGAAGTTCCTTTACATGTCCTGTACTCTGCATACCCTCATAGGAGGAGAGTTTCAAAAAGCTCATCTGGCAGGAAGGAAGGTGTATTTCACGAAGAAGATCGGCAGCAAACACAAAGGCACCGTTCAGGATTACCACAAACATCACCTCTTTCCCTTCCAGATCTCTGTTTATCTCATAAGCAATTTTTCTGACCCGGGCAAGGATCTGTTCTTCATGTATATAGAGCCTGAACCATTTATCTTTTAATCTGATGGTTTCCGAACGCATGCCAAAACTTTTATAAGCTACGAAAATATGAAGAAATATTTATTAACTTTAGAAATGAATGAAAAATCGATAATTGAATACTGTTTATGGATCCTTTAGTGAGCATTATTATGGGAAGCACCTCCGATCTGCCGGTCATGGAGGAGGCAGCCAAAGTGCTGGATGAATTTGAAATTCCGTTTGAGATACAGGCTCTTTCCGCACACCGCACACCGCATCAGGTGATGGATTTTGCACGGAAGGCCCATGAACGCGGTATAAGGGTCGTCATTGCTGGAGCAGGCGGAGCAGCCCACCTTCCCGGTGTGGTGGCTGCCATGACCCCGCTTCCGGTAATCGGAGTACCCGTCAGGGCTGGTATTTCTTTAGACGGATGGGATTCTCTGTTATCTATTGTACAAATGCCGCCAGGAATACCGGTAGCAACCGTTGGACTTGATGCAGCACGTAATGCAGGAATTCTTGCCGCCCAGATCCTGGGAACCGGTGATCCTGCCATTCATGAAAAGGTTCTGCGCTTCAAAGCAGGCCTTGAGAAAAAGATCGTTCAGGCCAATGAAGAACTGAAAAAAATCAAATATCAACATAAAGTGAACTGAAAGCACCCTATTATTTTGCCCTGAACCGCAAATGAAGCGCCTTCGTATCCTGCTGTTGACTCTCGTCATACAGGGGTGGGTGGGTATGGTTTGTGTACGGGCTTCCCACGATCAGTATGCACCGGGAGCACGCTCCGCCGGTATGGCGGGCATGGGAGTGATGCTGCCTGGATTCTGGTCCATGCAGGATAATCAGGCAGGTTTAGCCTGGATCGACCAGAAATGTGTGGGCTTCCACCATGAAAACCGTTTTCTGGAAAGCAAACTGGGATTTCAAAGTCTGGCCCTTGCCCTGCCAGCAAAGCCGGGCATTCTGGCATTGAATATGTCGGGCTTCGGATACTCAATGTACAGAGAATCGCGCATCGGACTGGCTTTTGCCAGAAAATTCACCGAGCGTTTCGCAGCGGGGATCCAGCTTGACTATTTTCGCACACGCATTTCCGGGATGTACGGCGATAAAAGTTTCCTGGGTGTTGAGGCCGGAATTCAATATCGCCCAACTTCCCGGTTGATGGCAGGTGTCCATATATTCAATCCAAGCCGGACCCGGATGGACACATATCCCGACGAATACCTTCCTACCATTTTCCGTGCCGGAATGGCCTGGACGGCCGGTGATGAACTACTCATCGGGATCGAAATCGAAAAAGATTTGGAAAACCGTCCGTTATGGAAAGCGGGAATGGAATATACCCTTTCGGAACAAATGTGGATCAGGGCAGGTACGGGAATCTCACCGGCCAGCTGGTGCTTCGGGCTGGGATACCGCACCGGCAGGATCAGAACCGACCTGGCATTCACCTATCATCACACGCTGGGAACCACCCCGCACTTCTCCGTTCAGATCTCTTTCCCATGAACTACAGACACACAGATCATTCTGTCAGGAAAGGGCTGATATTCCTCATAGCCCTGAGCTTTCCCAGTCAAATGGCCGCACAATCTTTCCCCGATCCATTACTCGAGCAAATCATCGAGGAAATTTTTCTTCTGCAGGAAAGCTTCGGGGAAATCCCGGAACTGGAAGAGGACCTGTACTGGTTTTCAGTTCACCCCCTGAATATCAACAATACCAGTAGAGAAGAGCTTTCCAGGCTTCATTTTCTCACCCCTTTCCAGATAGAAATATTGCTGGAATATGTAAAGCGGTTTGGACCCATCGGTTCCATCTATGAAATAGCCTACCTGCACGGATTCGACAGCCAGCTAGCCGGCTGGCTGATGCCATTTGTCTATTTCGGGAAAAAGGAAAGTCCACTTGCCCGAACGGTACCGCAAATTTTTTCAAAAATCAGGCAGTCGGTCATGATACGCTACCAGGAAGTGGCAGGCAGAAGGCCGGTATACCGGGAATACCGTACCGACAGCCTCAGCAGTAATGCTGCCCCCCTCGGTGATCCCTCAAAACAACTTATCAGGTATTCCCTGGCTGCCGGGGATTTTCTCCATATCAGATGGACAGCCGAAAAAGATCCGGGGGAACCTTTCTTCACGGGAAAAAACAAAATACCATTTGATCACCATGCTTTTAGTATTCAAATCCACCCCGGGAACAACATCCGACAGATCAATCTGGGTGATTTCCATCTCATGGCGGGACAGGGCCTGGTGGCATGGACCGGTTTCAGTCTGGGGAAAACTGCCGGTAACTTTTCGGGCAGAAAAATCCCGGGCGGGATCAAGGCTTTCAACTCCACGGAAGAAAACCGTTTTTTCAGAGGAGCAGCACTTACTGCCGGTAAAGGACCGTTTACAGTATCCTGCCTGTTCTCAGGGCACCGGGTAGACGCCCGGTTGAACGACGAGGGCTTTTCAAACTGGGTCACCGACGGGATACATGCTACCGAACGACAGTTAGAGTACAGGAAAAACCTGAGGGAATGGGCTGCCGGTGGAACCATACGGTATCGGGGCAAATCATTCGACCTGGGATGTAACCTGCTGGCCCTGCTCTGGGACCGCGAAAAAGTAACCCGGCGGGAACCGGCCTATATCTACGATCTGTCAGGCCGGTATACATATAATGTTTCTGTCGATTACCAGTGGTCTCTGCGAAACATGGTATTTTTTGGAGAAACGGCTTTTGACCGGAATGTTTCCACTGCCTGCCTGCACGGAATGGAATGGCAACTTTCAGAAAACATACGGCTCACAACGATTTTCCGGCATTATTCACCTGACTACCAGGCTCCTTACGGAAACGGGATTTCTGAAGGAGCAACCGTTTCGAATGAAACCGGTTTATACGCTGCTTTCAGATACCAAACGCCAGCTGGTTGGGAAGTGAATGTTTCCCATGACGTGTTCCGGTTTCCCTGGCTCAGGTACCTTGCGGATTCTCCGTCGGCGGGACAGGAATATTCGGTATGGTTATCGCGCACATTGAATCCATCAACAAAATGTACTTTCCGCATCCGGCATAAAAACAAAGACCGGAATTATTCTGCAAACGACCGGAACCTATCTATCCCTTTGAAGCATAATAAAACCAGTTCCCGGTTTCAGATTCATCACCAACCTTCGGCCCGCACAAGCCTGACAACCCGTGTGGAAACCAGCCGTTCCTGGATACAGGGAGACCCCCCCCGACTTGGATTTTTTGTTTCACAGGATATAGGGATCCATCCTGTGGCGATACCCTGGTATGCCTGGATCCGTTTCGCTCTTTTCGATACCGACCATTATGAGAGCCGTATCTATAGCTATGAGCACGATGTCTGGACTTCCATGTCATTCCCGTTTTTTTCAGGAAAGGGAACCCGCTTTTATCTGGTAGTGAAAACAAGTGTATGGAACAATATCGACACCTGGTTCAAATGGTCGGTTACCGATTACAACGACAGGGAATGTATTGGCACAGGATGGAATGCCATAAACAGTCACACAAGGCACGAGGTCAAATGCCAGATACGCTGGAGGTTTTAGCTCATTCAAGCCCCTTGATGTCCTTCACCATGAGCTGGATACTGGTGATTCCCCTGAATTCATTTTCCTCAATGGTATAACATACATCAAAGGGTTGCCCGTTGCGTATCCTGTCGAAATGATGGGCCAGATGAAAAGCAATTGCCCCCAGAGGAGGATGATTATGGCCTTCCTGCACCAGATCAAGTTTCAGGTGTTCACCGGTATTCCCCACGATCCGGCCGGTTCCCACATCACGTACCCTGCGGGTAACAAAAACGGGAGCCATATTTTCAGGGCCGAACGGCCTGAATTGATTGAGTATTCTGATCATGCGATTATCGATCAGAGGGAAATCCATTTCTCCGTCGATATCCACTACCGGGATCATCTGTTCAGGAGTGATCGTTTTTCTGACCACCTGCTCGAACCTTTCGGAAAATTCTTCGAGATTCTCGGGCCGCAGAGTTAATCCGGCCGCATACATATGTCCTCCGAAATTTTCGAGCAGATCGCTGCATGCCTCAATGGCATTATACAGGTCGAACCCGTTAACCGACCGGGCCGATCCGGTAACAAATCCGTTCGATTCGGTAAGAATGACCGTGGGCCGGTAATATGTTTCTATCAACCGGCTTGCCACAATTCCAATCACCCCTTTATGCCAGTCGGGGTTGAAAAGTACGGTACTGCTGGCATTTCTTCTCCGGGGGTTGGAAGAGATCATCTGCATGGCCTCCCGGGTAATGTTTCGGTCGATATTTTTGCGGGTATTGTTAAATGTATTGATTTTATCACTAATATCATGCGCCAGTTTATCATCTGAAGCAATGAGAAGTTCCACGGCTTTGGTTCCCGACTCAATTCTCCCTGCCGCATTGATGCGCGGACCAATCCGGAAAACAATATCTTCAATGGTAATTTCCTTATTTTCGATCCCCGCCGTCTTGATGATGGAACGAAGTCCCAGTCTGGGATTGGTATTCAGTTGTTTCAGGCCGAAATATGCCATTACCCTGTTCTCGTCAACCAGGGGAACAATATCGGAAGCGATGCTTACCGCCACCAGGTCAAGAAGGGGAACAATGCTTTCAAAGGGTATGCTGTTGATCCGGGCATAGGCGTGGATCAGTTTAAACCCGACCCCGCAACCCGACAGTTCCCTGAAAGGATAGTTGCAATCGGGACGCTGTGGATCCAGCACGGCAGTGGCTGCAGGCAATTCATTACCGGGCCGGTGATGGTCACAGATGATGAAATCAATTTTTTTCCTGGCAGCATACTCCACCTTATCAATGGCCTTGATACCGCAATCCAGGGCAATGATCAGGGTGTAATTGTTCTCTGCTGCATAATCGACACCTTTGAAAGATATTCCGTACCCCTCGGTATATCGGTCGGGGATATAATATCCCATATTCTGATAAAACTGACGGAAAAAAGTATAGATAAGGGCAACCGACGTGGTACCGTCTACATCATAATCTCCGTAAACCAGAATTTTTTCATTTCTGGCCATGGCCGATCCAATCCTGTCGATGGCAATATTCATGTCCTTCATCAGAAAAGGATCGTACAGATCGGACAGCTGAGGGCGGAAAAAGGTTCTTGCTTTTTCAAACGTGTCAATACCTCTTTGAACCAGCAGGTTAGTCAGAACCGGATCGATGCTCAGTTCTGCTGAAAGCTGTTCCACCACATTTTCATTACCTCTTTCCCTTAACTGCCAGCGTTTTTCCATTTCCCTTATTTGGTCGACTAAAGTACGAATTTCATTTTAAATAACCGGGCCATTTCTTCCCTTAGTATGGTTTTTACTTCCGGCATATCCACCTCACTGCCCAGTTCGTTCTTCATGGATGTTACGCCCTTGTCGGTATATCCGCAGGGATTGATATATCCGAAGTATTCAAGCTGCGTATTCACATTGAATGCAAAACCGTGCATGCTGACAAACCGGCTCAATCTTACACCGATGGCACATATTTTCCTGGCTTTTGCCTTATCGCCGGAATCGAGCCATACTCCCGTTGCCCCGGGCAATCGTCCGGCCCCGATACCGTACCGGCCAAGTGTCCTGATAACCGCTTCTTCGAGCAATGCAATATAGCTTCGGGCATGCAATCCGAAATCTTCCAGGTCAAGAATGGGATAACCCACAATCTGACCGGGACCGTGATAAGTGATATCCCCTCCGCGGTTTATTCTGTAAAAACTGGCCTCCCTGGCCTGAAGCTGAATATGATCGATAAGCAAATTTTGCTCCGAACCGCTCTTTCCAAGTGTATACACATGGGGATGCTCAACAAATAGCAGGTAATTGGGTTTTATGCCTTCCCGGTGATCAAGTTTTGCCCCGGTAACCTCCTCGAAATATTTTTCCTGAAGATCCCAGGCCTGCTGGTAATCCAAGATCCCCAGATCAATAAACCTGACAGGGATTCCGTTGGCTTCCGGATTTGTATTAACTGACTCGTTCATTCCTTATTCTCCACGTGTTTCTCAGCATGATAAGAAGAACGGACCAATGGATTGCTTTCTACAAAACGGAATCCCTTTTCCAGTCCGATCCTTTCGTACTCACGAAATACCTCGGTCGGAAAATATTCCGCCACCGGGATATGCCGCAGGGTAGGTGCCAGATACTGTCCTATAGTCAGGATACGGCACCCCACTGAAAGCAAATCATCCATGGTTTCAAGCACTTCCTCCCGTCTTTCGCCCAGCCCGAGCATAATGCCCGATTTCGTAACCGCCTTGTTCTCTGCCAGGTATTTAAGTACTTGCAGGCTTCTCTCATAGCGGGCACGACTGCGGATAATCGGAGTCAACCTTCTGACTGTTTCCAGGTTATGGGAGATTACTTCGGGGGCCGCCGCCAGGATCAGGCCCAGATTTCTCGGAAGGCCGTCGAAATCGGGAATCAACGCCTCTATGGTAGTATTGGGATTTATTTCTTTGATCTTACCAATGGTATAGGCCCAGAATCCGGCTCCTCTGTCCGGCAGGTCGTCCCGGTCAACACTGGTCAGCACACAGTGCCTCAACTTCATAATACGCACCGATTCGGCCACTCTCAGAGGTTCGTCCCTGTCGGGCGGGGCCGGTTTACCGGTTTTCACCCCGCAATATTTGCAGTTACGGGTACAGATATCTCCCAGGATCATGAAGGTGGCCGTTCCCGCTCCCCAGCATTCGCCGATATTGGGACAATTCCCGCTGGTACAGATGGTATGCAGACCGTATTTTTGCACCAGGTTTTTAACCCGGCTGTAACTCTCCCCTTTCGGCATCTTCATTTTCAACCAGGGAGGCAATCTTCTTTTTCCGGAATCGTTCTGTTCCATTTATGGCCTTTTCTCTGCAAATGTAATTTATTTTGCCCGGAAAGCATACCGGTAAACCGGCCCCGTTTTCTTCCGGAAAGTGCTATCTTTGGAAAAATTTTTTTCACTCTTACATCAGGAGTTTATGCATCCATCATACCTCAGTGAACAGGAAATCATCAGAAGAGAAGCCCTGGCCGGGCTCCGTGCGCTGGGAATCGATCCTTATCCTGCTGAAGGATTTGACGTCAATACGTATTCGATAGATATCCTGAATGAATATGACCCTGACGGAAATCCGATGGAGGATGTGCGTATTGCCGGCAGAATCATGAGCCGCCGTATCATGGGCAATGCTTCCTTTGCAGAAATTCAGGACAGCCGGGGCAGGATCCAGATTTATATTCGCCGCGACGATCTCTGCCCGGGAGAAGACAAGACCCTGTACAACATCGTTTTCAAGCGCCTGCTTGATATCGGTGATATTATAGGGGTAAAAGGTTATGTTTTTAAAACACGGATGGGGGAAATTACAGTATATGTCAGGGAATTGAAAATACTGTGCAAATCACTCCGCCCGCTGCCTGTTGTGAAAGAGAAAGAGGGAAAAACCTACGATGCTTTTACCGATCCCGAACAACGGTATCGCAACCGCTCGGTCGATCTTATTGTGAACCCTCAGGTAAGAGAAATATTCAGAAAGCGAACCCGGATTGTGAATTCCATCAGGAATTTTCTGAACGGGAAAGGGTACATGGAAGTGGAAACACCCGTATTGCAACCCATTTACGGCGGCGCTGCCGCACGTCCGTTTAAAACTTACCATAACACACTGGATCAGACCCTTTACCTCCGTATAGCCAATGAACTGTACCTGAAGCGCCTTATTGTCGGGGGATATGACGGTGTTTACGAATTTGCCAGGGATTTCCGAAATGAAGGCATGGACCGCTACCATAATCCCGAATTCACCCAGATGGAGATCTATGTGGCCTACAAGGATTATTACTGGATGATGGACCTGTTTGAAGAAATGATTGAAACGGTGGTAAAGGAACTACACGGTTCTACCCGGGTACAGGTTGGGGAACAGCTTATTGATTTTAAACGACCCTGGAAACGGTACACCATGTTCGAAGCCATCAGGGAACGTGCCGGAGTGAACATCTCGGAAATGGGAGAAGATGAACTGCGAAAAACGGCCGCAAAACTTGGAGTGGAAACCGATCCTTCCATGGGCAAGGGAAAACTGATCGATGAGATTTTCGGGGAAACCACCGAACCGAAACTCATCCAGCCCACTTTTATCATGGATTATCCGGTGGAAATGTCACCCCTGTCGAAAAAACACCGCAGCGTGGAAGGTCTGGTGGAACGGTTCGAGGCCATCGTAAACGGCAAGGAATTGTGTAACGCCTTTTCAGAGCTGAATGATCCCATCGATCAGCGGGAACGCTTCGAGTACCAGATGATGCTGGGCCGCCGGGGCGACGAGGAAGCCATGGTGCTCGATGAAGATTTCCTGAAAGCCCTGGAAACAGGCATGCCCCCTACGGCCGGACTGGGTGTGGGAATCGACCGCCTTACCATGATTCTTACCAACCAGCCCTCTATACAGGATGTGCTGTTTTTCCCACAGATGCGCCCCGAACAGGGCCGCCAATCAACCGCCTCCAGCCTCGAGGAGTACCTCGAACGAGGAATACCAGAAGAATGGGTGCCGGTACTGCAGAAACTGGGATATACCAGCGTGGAAAAACTAAAAAAAGTGGATAAGCCAGCCAGGCTGGCTAACGAGCTAAACGGATACAGAAAGAAAAACAAACTCGACCTGCCGGCACTCAGTCCGGTAACTGTGGCCGGATGGATTGGTCATTGAATAGGATCATCAAATTAGCGGGGAAAAACACCACCATATCGGAGGCCCCGGAACCCAAATGAAAAGTCAGGTACTCTATTCTCTGCAAAGATATAGAGTACCTGATGAAAAAATCTCCTCAGTGATAATTCCCGGGAATTTATTTTTCCCAGTACATCTTAACGGTGTACGCCCCTAAATCATCATCCACCTCTTCGCCTTCGAGTACAAGCTCATCATCTGTCAGTTTAACGACCATCATGGCATCATCGTCCATGTGCAGGGTTTTTCCGTCATCGCTCAGTTCCCATGTGCCTGTTTCTGGATTTTCAGCCATCGGAGAATCCAATACATACGTACCGCCCTCGTTAAATTCCAGTGTTGCACCTGTAAGCATAGCTGAGAAAAATGCTACCCATGTTTGCACATCTTCATCGTTTGAGTTGGTGGTCATTTTGTTAAAATTCCATGTATGGGCTGTCAGCAGGGTCAGATCGTCCTTTTTACAGGATGACAGCAACAGGGGAATTGCCAGAACGGCAACAAGGGCAAGTGATAGAATCTTACTTTTTTTCATAATTTGTTTTATTTGCGGGTTAAAATACATAATGATTTAACGGGGAAATACGTAGTTGGGTTACATTTTCCGGTAATATAGTGAAAACATGCCCCGATGCTTCACCGAATGTAACTGATGGAGATCCCTGCGTAACTCGACCGGTTGATAGTGGTTTCAACTCCCTCGAGACCTGTCACATAATCAAGAAATTCACGCATGGCAGGGCTTCGCCTCATGGAAACATTGTGAGCAGTATAACATCCCCCCTTCTCCATTTTTGGATAAACTGCCTGAAAATAATTTTTATACCAAACTTTATCAGCATCACAGAATACAAAGTCAAAAGGCCCTTCAAGCTCTTTCACCAGCTTATGTGCATCGCCCAGGCGGGCATCAATATAGGGCAGAAGGCCTGCCTGAGAGAAATTGGTCAATGCCTCCCTGTACCTTTCTTCATCAATCTCGATAGTGATCAGCCTGCCTCCGGTTTTCGAAAGGGCCCAGGCAATCCATATTCCTGAATGTCCGGTTGAGGTTCCTATTTCCAGTGCGCGGGTATACCCGTGCTTCACAATCAGATCATACAAAACTTTCCCGTCGGCTTCAGGAATATTCATATTCCGCCAGCGGTTCCTTTTACTTTCCAGAAATTTATGGACTCTTTCATCGGGATCTTCATTCCTTTCCTGAGAGAACAAGGAATGGAACAGCACACCCGCAGTTATTATGATCATAATCCAACGTTTCGTGCAATTATTCATTTCTCTTTTGTATATGTCTTCCATACAGCAAATTGCCTCTTCCAAAATAAATAATATTTTCGTATCTTTCGTAAGCTCTGGGTTCATTAAATCTCACATTTTTCCGGTCAGTCCTTTTCACAGTAAATAATAATCCGTATCATGCGAACATTATTACAAAGTCAGCAATTATGGAATTGATAGCACAGATGATAAAGCTTATTAAGTCGGGATCATCCACAACCAGTTATTATGAATCAATGAATCAGGCGCTTCATCAGGTAAATGATGAATTTACCATGCTTCATTATCCGTTTTACGGAAAAAGATCCGACAATTTCCGGCAGGCTCAGGAAAACCTAACCAGGCAGTGTTTGAAGCATGTTGAACCTCTGCACGGAAAATCGGTCCTGGAAATAGGATGCGGCAACGGGGTACAAACAAAATTTATATCGGAGAAATATAAACCCAGGTACATTACAGGTATTGATCTGAACCGGTCGAACATAAAAATTGCCAATCGCGAAAAGTCGCGCCGGGGTATTGAAAATGCCTACTTTCTGGTTGATGATGCTCAGAATATGCAAAAAATCAAAGACGAGAGCTTCGACGTGGTGCTTAATATTGAAAGTGCCTTTCATTATCCCAACAAGCTCTCTTTCCTGAAAGAGGTATACCGGACACTTGTTCCGGGAGGAAAATTCCTGATAGCCGATATCCTGACCACCCGGGAACCTTCCAAAAGAGGAAGAAAACGCTGGAAAAGGAAAATGATCCTGCATCACTGGTCACTGAAAGAATACCTGGAGGGGTTGAAAAAAGTCAATCTTCACGTTGAACATATTGAAGATATTACTGACGAAGTAATCAGGGGGTTCCAAAATTACCGTTCATGGTTCAAACAGATGAAGAAACGCAGTTTTTTGCGTACATTGGCTTTCCGGCTTTTTTATTTCATCAATATCCATCTCAATATATTCCTCCTGACCCGGCGGCGGCAATATCTCATCATTTCAGGAACCAAACCATCCAGACCATGATTTTTCTGTTCCCTTTCAATGTATCGGATCAGAAAATTCTTGTGCAAACATGCTTCACACTTTTAAATGTGGGTTAATTCAATTATTTTTCTCTGCTTTATACAAACCTTTCATCCCATCATGAAAAGCATCAATAAAAATCTCATCACGGCCATGCCGTTACCGGCATTTCTGCTTGTTTTTCTTTTCCTGTCCGTTTCTTCTTCACTGGCCCAGCCACGTCCCATAACCAAAGGGGAAAACCGGCTGGTTGCTTTCGAAAAGTATATGGAAATGAAAGCCAGGTCGCCTTTCACAGAACTGGCCTGGCAATTTGTAGGTCCGGGGAACATCAGTATCCGATGCACCGATGTGGAGGTAGTGCGTCCCAAGGGGCAATCGTATACCATGTATGCCGCTACCGCTTCAGGCGGACTGTGGAAGACAGTAAACGAAGGCACCACCTGGGAGCCCCTTACTGAAGATCTTGCTACCGCATCGATCGGGGATATTGCACTCGATCCTTCCAATCCCGATATCCTCTGGATGGGGACCGGTGAAGCCAATATCTTCAGAAGCTCCCAGTCAGGGGCAGGAATATTCCGAACCACCGACGGAGGGAAAACCTGGAAACACCTTGGACTGGAAAACACATTTACTATCGCACGAATTCTTGTCAATCCCCGAAACAGCCAGGTGGTATATGTAGCTGCCTCCGGGCACGAATGGACCCCAAATCCTGAACGGGGCGTTTACAAAACAACCAACGGCGGTGAAACCTGGGAAAAAATTCTTTATGTGAATGAACTAACCGGAGCCATTGACCTGGTGATGCATCCTGAAAATCCCGACATTCTTTATGCCGCCACCTGGCAAAGAATCAGGAAAAAATGGAATGACCCGCGTAATGAACCCGGATACAACGGAAGCGGTATATGGAAAACCACCGACGGAGGGAAAACCTGGAAAAAAGTCAATAACGGCTTACCGGAAGCCCGGTACCGCGGACGAATCGGGATTGATATCGCGAGATCAAATCCCGAGGTACTCTATGCCTTCATTGATAATTATGAAATTATCCGGGAAGCATACGGAGAAACAGATTCCTATGGTCGCCCCCGGGGGGGAGTCATCATGGGAGCAACCGTATACCGAACCAGCAACGGAGCCCTTAGCTGGCAAAGAGTCAGCGGACAAACGGAAGAAATGGCCCGGTATATGGAACGCCACTCCGGAACCTATGGCTGGGTATTCGGCCAGATCAGGGTCGATCCCAATGATGAAAATACCATCTATACCATGGGGGTTCAACTGCACGTATCCAACGACGGAGGAAAAACTTTCCGCACACTCAGGGGCATGCACGCTGATCACCACGGTCTGTGGATCGATCCCGACAACTCCGATTATTTATTCAATGCAAACGACGGAGGAGTATGCGTTTCCTACGACCGGGGTGAAACATGGCACCTCTTTACCGAAAGGCTTCAGGCAAGTCAGTTCTTTAATGTACAGGTGGACAATGCCGATCCTTTCCATATTTACGGATCCATACAGGATCATGGCAGCTACAGGGCCGAAGTTGATTTAATCCGTGGACGCGACCGGATTCCGGTTGCTGATTTTGAATGGGCTCCGGGCGGCGAAGGCAGCAACCATGCCATCGACCCCACAGATCCCAACCGGGTGTATGCTGCAGGTTTCTATGGAAATATGATTCGGGGGTACCTTCAGGAAAACGGATGGCAAACCAAAACCATCGTTCCCCGGGTATACGAAGATGAACCTCCCCTCCGCGGGCAATGGATGGCCCCCTTTATCCTGTCTCCCCACAATCCCGATATCGTTTACCTGGGAATGCAATACCTCTTCCGGTCGATTGACCGGGGAAACACCTGGGAAAGGATCAGTCCGGACCTGACCTACAACGACCCGAAGAAAATGGGCGATATTCCTTACCAGACCCTGTTTACCATCAGCGAATCTCCCCTGATGCCAGGACTGATCTATGCAGGTACCGATGACGGAAGGGCTCACCTAACCAAAGACGGTGGAAAAACCTGGACCGAAATCACCAAAGGATTGGTGCCTGATAGATGGGTATCCCGAGTGGTGGCCAGCCGGTATCATATGGGCACTGTGTATCTTACCCAGAATGGAAAACGGGATGACGATTTTGCCCCCTATATATGGAAATCAGATGATTACGGGAAAACCTGGAAATCCATTGTGGCAAATATCCCTATCGGCCCGGTCAATGTGATCAGAGAAGATCCTTTCAACCGGGATATCCTCTATGTGGGAACCGATGCCGGTGTATTTGTTACAAAGGACGGAGGAAATCACTGGGATGTACTTGGTGATCTGCCGATGACCTACGTACTCGATCTGGTGATTCAGGAAAGAGAAAACTTTATTGTGATCGGCACCCATGGAAGGGGTGTATGGTTGATGGATGCCAATGAAATAAACGGTGGGACCAGGCCACGCTGGAGAAGATAGAATTCTGCCGGCCGGATAGCCATTCCCGATAAAGCAGTTGGTAAAGATCATAACCGGAAGCTGTCAGAAAAAACAGCTTCCGGTTATTTCATGGGTACATTTTTGAAATTTGTTCGAATATGCCGTAATTTTACCCGTTCCAAAGCAACCTGTTATGAATATTTATTTGAATTTCAGAAAAAGTCTGAGCATGGTGGCTATCATCGCCATCGTGCAGGGATGTTACATAGATCCTTTCAGAGAAACCGTTTACGGGGAAGGACCCGTCATAAAGAAAGCTGTTGATACCGAATATTTTACCGGCATCAGGGTAAGCAGTGGAATAGACGTTTTCCTCCGGCAGGATGAAAACCTGGGTGTGGTGGTGGAAGCCGATGAAAATCTTCATGAATATATCCATCATGAAGTCAGGAACGGGATTTTGATCATTGATACGGAAGTCAACATCAGGCAGGCAAAATCGAAAAAAGTATATATCAGTCTTCCTGAACTCAGAGAAATACAGATTTCCAGCGCCGGTGATGTGGAAGGTCAGGGGAAATTCACCTGCCGCAAGCTGGATATATCGGTAAGCAGCGCAGGCGATCTCAGCCTGGAAGTAGAAGCCGGCGAAATCCGTGTCTCACTGTCGAGTGCAGGCGATATTCGCCTTTCAGGCAAGGCAGATTCACTGGAAGCCCGCCTCAGCAGTGCAGGCGATCTGGATGCCCTGAGGCTGAAAGTGGAGAAAGCCGACGTTGCTGTTTCGAGCTCGGGAAATGCCAGAATATTCGTAACCAGAGAACTCAATGCCCGCTCCAGCAGTTCGGGAGATATATATTATCTGGGAAATCCCGAGATAAAAAACATCCATGTTTCCAGTGCAGGCAGGGTAAAATCCCTTTGAAATACATCATGATGTCCAACACAGATGGAATGGTTGTTCTGGGGGGAGGAAGCTGGGCAACAGCCCTGGTAAAAGTCCTGCTGGAGAATATGGATCATGTACACTGGTACATGCGAAGCCGGGAGCGGATAGATTATATTTCGGAACACAGGCACAATCCGGGGTATCTTTCTGCCGTTTCCCTCGATACCGACCGCCTGTCATTCTACAACAATATTTCTGAAGCGGTTCAGCAGGCAGACCATTTGCTGTTTGCCATCCCGGCAGCTTTTCTGAAAGAAAGTTTGAACACTCTTTCTGCAGCACAATTGAAAAATAAAACCATATATTCCGCCATCAAAGGGATGATCCCGGGTGAAAACAAGATCGTTGGTGAATTTTTTCACGATGCATTCCACATTCCTTATCCGGATTTCGGAGTGATAACCGGTCCCAGTCATGCCGAAGAGGTGGCACTCGAACGCCTTACCTTCATTACGGTCGCTTCCCAGGGAAAAGAAACCAGAAACTTCATGGCTCACAGTCTGAAGTGCCATTACATCAAAACGATCCCCTCCGACGACATATTCGGTACGGAGTATGCTGCTGTTTTGAAAAATATCTTTGCCATTGCGGCGGGAATTGCACATGGGCTGGGGTATGGGGATAATTTCCTGGCCGTTTTGATCTCAAACGCCGCCCTGGAAATCCAGCGTTTTGTAAACACCGTACATCCCATTCACCGGGATATCAATACTTCGGCCTATCTTGGCGACCTGATGGTCACCGCCTATTCTCAATTCAGCCGGAACCGCACGTTCGGCAACATGATCGGGAAAGGATACGGCGTAAAAACCGCCCAGCTGGAGATGAATATGGTTGCAGAAGGGTATTACGCTACAAAATCGATCATGGAAATCAACCGGCATTACCGGGTTCCCATGCCCATTACAGAATCCGTATACCGTATATTGTATGAAAACGTGGCCCCCTCTATCGAAATCAAATTACTAACCGAACAGTTATCGTAAAACAGTGAAACTATGAACAGTTTACAATTGGATATACGTCACATCACAGAAATAATAAGCAAAGAGGAAATCCGCACACTGTATCCCGAAGCCATGAAACACCGCATGGCATTGCTGGATAAAACGGGAAAAGGAAGTGATTTTCTCGGATGGACCGATCTTCCTGCAAAAATCAATGCTGTGGAGATAGAAAAGATTGAAAAACTGGCGCGCCACTGGAAAAAAAATATGGATGCCGTGGTACTGGTGGGAATAGGAGGATCCTACCTGGGAGCCAGGTTCGTAATCGAAGCCCTGTCGCACACTTTTGCCGGTGAAGTCCCCGGAGGAAAATCACCCCGCATACTGTATGCCGGCCAGAACATCAGCGAAGATTACCTGCATGACCTTCTTGAAGTTCTTTCCGGCAAATCATTCGGACTGACTGTGATCTCAAAATCGGGTACCACCACAGAACCGGCTCTTGCTTTCCGGATTTTGAAAAACGAACTGGTGCAGCGGTTCGGAAAAAAATCACTCTCCGACCGTATCATAGCCATCACCGATGCCCACCGTGGTGCCCTGAGAAAAATGGCGGAGAAAGAAGGATATCATACTTTTTCCATCCCCGATGACGTGGGGGGCAGATACTCGGTGCTGACACCGGTTGGGCTGGTCCCCATCGCTATGGCCGGATTCGAAATAAAATCGCTGCTGGAAGGGGCCGGCTTGATGATGCAACGTTGTGACACAGAGCAAAATATCGAAGATAATCCTGCGGCTCTGTATGCCATTGCCAGAAACCTTCTGTACCGGAAAGGAAAACGAATCGAAATTCTGGTAAACTACGAACCCCGGCTTCATTATATGGCCGAATGGTGGAAACAGCTTTTCGGTGAAAGCGAAGGCAAAGAAGGAAAAGGCCTTTTCCCGGCCAGCGTCGACTTCACTACCGATTTGCATTCCATGGGCCAGTATATCCAGGAAGGGGAACGACATCTGTTTGAGACAGTACTATCGGTAAGCAAGCCCAGGCACAGGGTAGAGGTCCCTGTGGATGAGAATAACCTCGACACACTGAACTATCTGGCCGGAAAACGTATTCACGAAGTAAATGAAATGGCCGAGATGGGAACTACTCTGGCCCATATAGACGGTGGCGTTCCCAATATCAGGATTATCATTCCCGAAATCAATGAAGCAACCCTGGGACAGCTTATCTATTTCTTCGAAATGAGTTGCGCCCTGAGTGGATATTTACTCGGGATCAACCCGTTCAACCAGCCCGGGGTGGAAGCATACAAAAAAAACATGTTTGCCCTTCTCGGAAAACCGGGATACGAAAAAGAAGGTGAAGAATTAAGAAAAAAACTGGAATAATCATTTACAATCCCAGCATGGAATTTACTCCCGGGTCTTTATTCAATCATGTTTCCCACCACCTGTAAAAAGGGAAAGAGCCGCTGATGTGCGGCTCTTTCCATTCCTGAAAAAAGGAAAACTATTTCAGTTGATGCTTCCGGAGAAAATCATCAATCACATCTTCCAGATCGGGTTTTCCAATCTCCTGCAGATCATAATAAACCCTGGTGGTGGGCTTATTAATCTTAATGATCCGGTTAAGATCAATCGGGGTGCCAATCACAACCGCATCACAGTCAGTCCGGTTAATGGTGGCCTCGAGGTCACGCAACTGTTCTTTCCCGTACCCCATGGCAGGCAAAAGGCTTCCAATTCCGGGATAGGTCTGGAAAGTTTCCTGCAATTTGCCGGCAAGGAAAGGACGAGGATCCACCATTTCCTCAGCTCCGTATTTACGGGCTGCCACCACGCCGGCTCCGATTTTCATTTCACCGTGGGTCAGGGTAGGTCCGTCTTCCACAACCAGCACCCTCTTCCCCTTGATCACCGAAGGATCGTCAACACGGATGGGAGAAGCCGCATCCACCACCCTGGCTTTGGGATTGACTTTCTCAATATTTTCACGTACCTTCTGTATGTTTTCCGGAGAAGCACTGTCGATTTTATTGATAACAACCACATCGGCCAGCCGGAGGGTCACTTCACCCGGATAATATGACAGTTCGTGCCCTGCCCGGTGCGGATCAGCAACGGTAATCATCAGATCAGGAATATAAAAGGAAAAATCGTTGTTTCCGCCGTCCCACAATACCACATCACACCCTTTCGGATCCTTCTCAGCTTCCCTCAGGATGGCTTCGTAATCCACACCGGCATAAATCACATTCCCGCGAACCACATGTGGTTCATACTCTTCCATCTCTTCAATGGTGCAGTGATGCTTTTCCAGATCGGATATCTCGGCAAATCGCTGAACATTCTGTTCCACCAGATTACCGTAAGGCATTGGATGACGTACAGCCACTACTTTCAGTCCCTTTTCCATCAGCAACTCAATCACCCTCCTCGATGTCTGGCTCTTTCCGCACCCCGTTCGAACGGCTCCGACAGCTATTACCGGCTTACTGCTCTTCAGCTGCGTATCACCCGGCCCGAGTAAAATGAAATTGGCCCCCGCAGCATTGACAATCGCTCCAACTGCCATCACTCTGGAATAGGGAACATCACTGTATGAAAAGACACAATCATGCACCTTCAGCTTTTTGATCAGTTCCGGCAATTCTTCCTCCGAATAAATGGGGATCCCTTCCGGATAAAGATCCCCGGCCAGTTCGGCCGGATATTTCCTTCCATCAATATCAGGTATCTGAGCAGCCGTAAAAGCTACTACCCTGTATGCCTCATTGCCCCGGAAGTGTGTGTTGAAATTATGAAAATCTCTTCCGGCGGCACCAATTATAATTACATTTTTTCTTTCCATATGGTATATGTTTAGATTGAACAGTTGATTGAATGTGTGCAAAGGTATGGTTTTCTCCCGGAAGGACATAGTCCCTTTTGTCATGTACACAGATCACACAACCAGGTTATTACAATCAACGTTTTGTATATCTATGCATTACAGGAAATCGAAAGAAAAATATGTTAAAGAATATAATGTAAAGATCATTCGTTATTTTTGTACCGGATCATCCGACAGTTCATGAATTTTCTTGCACATATATTTCTTTCAGGGGGTGAAAATGATATCATGCTGGGGAATTTTATGGGCGATTATGTCAAGGGAAAGGATTACCAGAAATACCCCGATGGTATCAGGAAAGGAATCATTTTGCACCGGGCCATTGATTCTTTTACCGATACCCACCCGGTAGTACACCGCAGCAAAACTCATCTGAATGCCCGGTACCACAAGTTTTCCGGGATTATTGTGGATATTTTTTACGACCATTTCCTGTGTGTGGAATGGGAACGGTATGCCAATGTACCCCTGCAGGAGTACATTCACAATTTTTACCGGCTGGCTGCCGATAATTTCTCCAAATTCCCTCCCCTGGTCAAGCGTTTCCTCCCGTTCTTCATCATCAACAACTGGCTGGAATCATACCAGACCGTGGAGGGGATTGAAAGCGTGCTTTACCGCATGAGCCAGCGAACCTCACTTCCCGGCGAAGCCCAGTATGCCATTCATGAACTGGTACGCGAATACGATTCTTTCCGTCAAGAGTTTCTGGAATTCTTCCCCTCTCTGCAATCCTATGTGGAATTGCGGTTGAATCCAGAAAAAGCGGGTTCATAATAATTCAAGCCGGCTGGCATCCAGCCTGATAAATATAAACAGGAGCAAAGTAAACGCCCACAAGGACGACCCTCCGTAACTGAAGAAGGGCAATGGGATACCGATAACGGGAACCAGACCGATGGTCATACCTATATTGATAAAAAAGTGCAGGAATAAAACGGAAAACACTCCGTAACCGTACATCCGGGTAAACGACGACCGCTGACGTTCCGCCATGATAATAATTCTGATCAGCAGAAAGAGATAAAGCAAAATGATCACAGCCGAACCAACAAACCCCCATTCCTCGCCAACGGTACAGAAAATGAAATCGGTGCTCTGTTCAGGAACAAAATGAAACTTGGTCTGTGTCCCCTGCAAATACCCTTTCCCCCAGAACCCTCCGGAGCCAATGGCAATTTTCGACTGATTGATATTGTAACCGTATCCGAACGGGTCTGACTCGATTCCCAGCAAAATCTTGATTCTTCGTTGCTGGTGTTCGCTCAGCACCTGGTGCATAACGACATCGGCCGAATAAGAATACGCCATTAACCCTCCAAGCATCAGATAAATGAATAATCCCTGCCTGAATCGGTACCTGAAGAGATAATAAGCAAAAACTGGGGAAGGGATCAAAAGGGCAAGCCCGAAGATCACTGTCAGGGAAAGACCCAAATGCAACAAATGATTCGCAAGTACCACCCCGGCCACCGTAACAGACAGAATCAGCAGTGAAACAAGAAAAAACCTGAACTTCCCCGAAACCCACCAGAGGGTTAGCAGGGCTATTCCCATCAAACCGGCAAACAATATCCACTGCTCGACAAAAAGCGACAGGATAAATAAAAGAATGGCCAGAAATCCAAGCAACAGAAAGGAAATGGGCAGACCTTCCCTGAAAAGGACAATAAAAAACGATAAAAAAACCATGGCCGATCCGGTATCGGGCTGCAATAGAACGAGAACGGCAGGGACAATCATCAGCGAGAGGCTGGTGGCTATCGTCTTAAACGACCTGATTTTGATATTGTATGCACTGAGGTACCTGGCCAGGGTCAGAGCCACGGCCACCTTGGCAAATTCAGCCGGCTGAATGGCCAGACTGCCAAGGCTGAACCACGATTTTGAACCATGTATTCTGGTTCCCACCAGCAAAACCAGGATCAGGGAAAGAATTGCCAGGACATAGAACAGATAGGAAAAAAACAAAAAGAACCTCCATTCCATCAGCATGGTAAGAAAGGCCAGGGTAAATGCAAACAGTATCCACACCAGCTGCCTTCCGTACCGCTGGGAAAAGTCAAAAATGCTGCTGTGTTGCTCGTTGTATGCAACCGAATAGATATTGAGCCAACCCATGATAACCATCAGGGCATACAAAAACACTACGGTCCAGTCCGTATTGGCCCATATGTTAATCGTTCTCTTCATCCCTGATCAGCAGATTGGTATCCAGTATGTATTTTTCGAGCCAGGTTCTTTTAATTTCTCTGTTCATGTATTTTTCGATCATCAAGCTGGCTATGGGTGCAGCATACGTGGCACCGAAGCCTCCGTTCTCAACATAAACTGCCACCGCTATGCAGGGATCTTCTTTGGGAGCATAGGCAATAAAAATGGAATGGTCTTCTCCATGAGGATTTTCAGCCGTTCCGGTTTTCCCGCATACCCTTATCCCTGGAATAGCAGCTATGCGAGCGGTACTTCCGCTTCCGGGAGGACCGTTTACCGCCAGATCCATGCCTTCGGCCACGATTTCAAACCATGTTGAGTCAATTGTGGTTTCATGGATCACACTGAACCGGTTTGCAGACTCTCTACCATCAGCCCCTTCTTTAAAAATATGAGGGACATAATAATATCCCCTGTTGGCCAAGGTAGCTGCCAGATTAGCCATCTGCAGGGGAGTAATGAGAAGTTCCCCCTGTCCAATAGCCAGAGAAATAAGAGTGAGTGACTTCCATCTGTTTTCTCCGTAATAATAATCGTAATAACTGCTTTCGGGAATATTGCCGCTCAGTTCGCTGGCCAGGTCAATACCCAGTTTTTGTCCGAATCCAAAAGAAACCACATGATTGCGCCATTGTTGAAATGCTTCCGTAACACTGGAATACCTGGGATTATCGAGAATATTCCTGAACACATTGCAAAAGTATGCATTGCATGAATTCTGAATGGCTTCCGGTAGGTTCAGCGGAGAATCGTGTACATGGCATCCAACAGAAATCCCACCTGCATGATACCCCATATTACAAGTGTATTCCGTTTCGTAAGAAACCACCCCCTCCTGCAATCCTACCAGTGCATTCACTACCTTGAAGGTTGATCCCGGTGGATATTGTGCCATGAGGGCCCGGTTGAACAAGGGTTTTAGTGTATCCTGACTCAATTTCTGATAATTTTCCGAACGGATTCGTCCAACCAGCAGAGCCGGATCGTAGCTGGGAGAACTCACCATGGATAGGATTTCCCCTGTCAGGGGTTCGATGGCCACAATACTGCCAATCTTGTTCCGCATCAGCTTTTCACCGTATGCCTGCAGATCATGGTCCATGGTAAGATAAATATCCGTGCCGGCAACCGACGCTGAATCAAATATTCCGTCCATATAGGAACCCTGTATCCGGTTGTGTACATCCACCAGATATACATTCACTCCCTTTCTCCCACGCAACAACTCCTCATAAGTTTTCTCAACCCCGCTGATCCCGATATAATCGCCCATGGAATAATAGGGATCTGATGCAATGGTCTTTTCATCCACCTCCCCTACGTAACCCAGTACATGGGCTGCAGTTTGATCCGTATATTTCCTGAGTGTTCTGGGCTGAACAAAAAAACCGGGGAATTTGTACATTTTTTCCTGAAAAACAGCATAGGTCTCCGCCGAGATTTGTTTCAGGAAAGGTGACGGTCTGTACATGGAATATTTCCTGGCACCGGCAATGGCATCGTCTACCTTTTTGCGTGTCACACCCAGGATCCTGCAGAAATCAGCCGTATCGAACTCCGACAATTGCCTGGGATTGATCATCACATCATAAGCCGCCTCATTATATACCATAAGCTTTCCGTTCCGGTCATAAATCAATCCCCGGGCAGGATACTGCGTCACATACCGTAATACGTTGCTGCTGGCCGATAAGCGGTAAGTCCTGTCAATTACCTGAAGATGAAACAACCGTCCCAGATATACTAGGATAACAAGAATCAGGAGAGCCCCGACCACAAACTTTCTTTCAGCATAGGGATTGACCACTTCCTCGGGTTATTTTCTGAACATCACAAACTGACTCAAAACTACCAAAATAATTGAAAACACGGAACTCAGAATAACCCGGGAAAAAGTGGAAAAGAAATCGGTAAAACGAAACACTTCCAGATAAAACAGAAAAAAATGATGAATCACGATCAGTAGGGCGGAATATTTAAAGAACCAGGAAACTCCGTAATAGAAAATCCGGGGGAATGTCCCGGGTTCATATCCGTCACGGGGAGCGAAAATCCTGAGAACAAAAGGCCGGACAAAGGCCATCAGCACCGTGGCCGCTGCATGCAAACCCGGAGTATTCATGAACAGATCGACGGTCAAACCCAGCACAAATCCGGAAACCAGAAGTAACCAGGCGGGTGTTTCAAAGGGAAGGAGAAGGATGAAAAGAACGTACAGAAAAGGATTGATATATCCTGAGAACTCAATATTATTGAGAATCAGTACCTGTATCAGCACCAGCACGATAAACCGGAAAATATTCCGTGGAATGATCTCAATCACTGTTGGATAAATTTTCGATTGACTTTCTTTCCTCTTTTCTCAGATTGGTAACCACCTGTACCTGCACCAGGTTCTTGAAATCCGTAGCCAGTCTTACCCTGATCTCCAGGAAGTCGCCCCCTTTCCTGCTAACCTTGTCAACCACCCCTACCATCACTCCTTCCGGGAAAATGGCTGAATAGCCGCTGGTAAGTATGGTATCCCCCGGTAATACATCCACATGATGTGGAATTTCTGTCAGCGTGGCAAAACGGTAATCCAGTCCGTCCCAGAAAAGTGACCCGTAATAGTTGTTCTTTTTCATTCTGGCACTGACCCGAAAATCCAGATTCAGTACCGACAGTACCGTGGAAAAATATGGAGAAACCCGGTAAACCACTCCCACCAGACCACTGGGACAGATCACCCCGTCTTCTTCCTTGATCCCGTCAACCCTCCCCTTATCAAGTGTAATATAGTTCCTTTGTTTGTTTATGGTATTGTTGATCACCCGGGCGGGAGTATAATAATAGCTTTGCCCTCTGACACTGTCATGCACGGAATAGAAAAAGATTTCTTCCGATTCGTATGCCCTTCCGAGCTCGTTTTTCAGCCTGATATTTTCTTCAGCCAGTTGCCTGTTCAATTCCCTCAGGTAAAGGTAAGAACGCAGGTTCCCCAGCTTTTGGTGATAAGCCCCCTTCAAACGGTCGGTGGCATTCAGAATACCGGCCCGCTGGAATTCGTTTCGTTGAAAAAATATTGCCAGTGAAACCACCTCCAGGGCCAGGAACAGGAAAACGAGATAATACTTTAGTAAAAAACGGATTAAATTTCGCATTCCTGTGTCCTTACTTTTTTAGCTTATCTCATCAGGAAAGAAAACCGGTCCACATTCTTCAGGGCAATGCCTGTTCCGCGTGCCACGGCATGCAACGGATCTTCGGCCACGTGGAAAGGGATGCTGATCTTGTCGCTGAGCCGCTTGTCCAGTCCGCGTAACAGGGCCCCGCCTCCAGCCAGATAGATGCCGGTATTGACAATATCCGCATACAGTTCGGGCGGGGTTTGCTCCAGAACACCCAGAATGGCTGTCTCCACCTTTGAAATGGATTTGTCAAGACAATGGGCTATTTCCTGGTATGAAATCGGTATCTCAATAGGCATGGCTGTCATCAGATTCGGTCCCCGCACAATGTAATCGGGCGGAGGATCATCCAGATCGGTCAGGGCCGAACCAACATTTATTTTGATATCTTCGGCAGTACGTTCGCCGATCTTGATATTGTGCTGATGCCGCATGTAAGCCTGAATATCCGCCGTAAAACTATCGCCCGCCACCCTAATCGATTTATTACAAACAATGCCGCCCAGAGCAATCACGGCTATTTCGGTGGTTCCTCCTCCGATATCCACTACCATACTCCCCGTGGGTGCTTCCACATCAATTCCTATACCGATGGCAGCAGCCATGGGCTCATAAATCAGGTAAACATCCCTGCCTCCCGCATGTTCCGAAGAATCCCGTACGGCCCTTACTTCCACTTCGGTGCTTCCCGAAGGGATGCATACCACCATCCGCAGTGAAGGCGAAAACAGCTGGGGTTTGCTGTTGATCATCTTGATCATGCCCCGAATCATCAGTTCGGCCGCATGAAAATCGGCAATGACCCCGTCACGCAACGGTCTTATGGTTTTGATGTTTTCATGTGTCTTCCCATGCATCTGCCTGGCCTTCTCTCCAATGGCTATCAGTTTATTGGTTGCCTGATCAATGGCTACAATGGAAGGCTCATCCACCACTACCTTGTCATTGTGAATGATGATGGTATTGGCTGTTCCCAGGTCAATGGCCAATTCCTGCGTCAAGAATGAAAATATTCCCATAAATGCTTTCGCTAAAGTTGATTACAAATGTAAATATTTTAATGTTTAAAATGCCTCACTCCTGTGAAAATCATCGACATGCCATGTTCATCGCAAAACCTTACCGAATCTTCATCACGGATCGATCCTCCCGGCTGGATCACTGATCTGATCCCTGCCTTGAATGCAATTTCCACCGAATCGGCAAAAGGGAAAAAGGCATCGGAAGCCATCACAGCCCCTTCCAGGTCATGACCAAATTCCCTGGCTTTCTCTATGGCCTGCTTCAGGGCATCGACCCGGCTGGTTTGTCCGGTACCACTCCCCAGCAATTGCTTGTTTTTGGCCAGCACAATGGCATTGGATTTGGTGTGCTTCACAATTTTGTTGGCAAACAGAAGGTCTTCCCTGACCTCATCCGTAGGACTTGCTTTCGTAACTGTTTTTAAATCGCTGACCGATTCGGTACGGGTGTCCCGGTCCTGTGCAATCAAACCGTTCAGCAACGAACGGTACTGCCTGGCGGGAAATCGGGTATCTTTCGTTTTCAAGATGATGCGGTTCTTCTTCGACTTCAGTATTTGGAGGGCGTCTTCCTCATAGCCGGGAGCCATCATCACCTCAAAGAATATCTTGTTCATTTCCGTGGCGGTTTGCATATCCACCGGACTGTTGGACACAATAATCCCTCCGAAAGCCGAAACCGGATCCCCTGCCAGAGCATCTTTCCATGCATCGGGAAGTCTTTTTCTGGAAGCAATACCACAGGCATTGTTGTGCTTGATAATAGCCAGGGTGGTTTCATCAAATTCTCCGGTCAGGCAGAGGGCAGCATCAATATCCAGCAGGTTGTTGTATGATATCTCTTTCCCGTGCAACTGTTCGAAAACCTGATCCAGGTTCCCGAAATACCTGGCTGACTGGTGCGGATTCTCCCCGTACCGTAACGAACGTGAATGCTCCAGGCTCTGTTTATGAAAAGAAAAACCCACCCCCCGGTTGAAATATTCGAAAATCCTAATATCATAATCAGATGTAACATGGAAAGCATACACCGCATACCGGCGCCTGAATGCCAGGTCCGTTTCGCCCTTCCCCGATGCCAGCACCTCTGTCACTTCCTCATACTGGGAGCGGTGGGAAACAATCAGCACATCGTGAAAATTTTTTGCAGCTGCCCTGATCAGTGAAACCCCTCCAATATCGATCTTCTCAATAATTTCATTTTCCCCGGCCCCTGATGCCACCGTTTCTGCAAACGGATACAGGTCCACCACCACCATATCCACCACAGGGATATGGTACTCTTTCATCTCATACTGATCGGTTTCTTCATCCCTCCTGCCAAGGATCCCTCCAAATACCTTCGGATGCAGGGTCTTCACCCTTCCACCTAAAATGGATGGGTAACCGGTAAGCTCTTCAACACCGGTTACCGGTATACCCAGTGATTCTATAAACGATCGGGTGCCCCCGGTGGAAAATAGCTGCACTTTCTCCCGGTGAAGGACTTTGATCAATTTATCCAGGTTTTCCTTGTGATACACCGAGATAAGTGCGGTTTTGATCTTTTTTAAACCACTCATACACAATATTTTGTCATGAAGGCGTAAAATTAGTGAAAATACCAGAAAAAATCCCTGTTTTTTCAAGGAATGACGAAAACAGTCCTTCTAAATTTTTATGCCTGTATAAGTTGATTTAATCAATTATACTTAACTTTCGACTTCAAAATCTTTTCAGCTGTCTCAATGAAAAACCTGTGGATGGTCCTGAAAATGATCAGGGAAAGCTTTTTTACTGCCATTCGATCAGTCGTGGTCAATAAGATGCGAACTTTACTTACCCTGCTGGGAATAACCATTGGCATATTTGCTATCATTTCCGTTTTTACGGCACTCGACTGGATGGAAACCGGGATCCGTGACAATATTGCTTCCCTGGGAGAAGATATTGTGTATATCGATAAATTTCCCTGGTCAAATGACCCAAACCTGGCCTGGTGGGATATTATTCAGTGGCCGGTACCCACCATGCAGGAATATGAAATAGTTAAAAAACGATCAACACGGGCCGAGAATGTGGTTTTTAGTGTAACAGCCACACGTGATGTGAGTTACAGGAATAACCGGGTAGAAAATGTCAATATTCTCTGCGTAACCCACGAGTATGCCGATCTGCGTTACTTTGAAATGGAAGAAGGAAGGTATTTCTCCCCCGTGGAATCGGCCACCGGCAGAAATGTTGCGGTAATAGGAGCCGATGTGGCCAATAACCTGTTCAGGGGAATCAGTCCCGTTGGCAAAGAGATTTCCGTGCAGGGAGCCAGGATCAGAGTTATTGGAATGGTACGCAAAGAAGGTTCGGGCGGACTGGGCGACCAGGGACTCGATAAAACGGTCCTGATCCCTCTGAATTATGTGAGAAACCTGGTAAATATCCGAAGCGACCGGCTGATGCCCAATATCATGGTAAAACCGAAACCCGGTGTTACCAAATTGGAAATCGACGATGAGCTCCGTAGCATTATGAGGTCGGTCAGACGGTTAAAACCATCGGCTCCCGAGAATTTCGCACTGAACAGGGCCAGTATGATCACACAGGCCCTGGCCCCCATTTTTTCAGGAATTAATCTGGGGGGATGGATCATCGGTGGTTTTAGCATCCTGGTCGGAGGATTTGGCATTGCCAACATCATGTTTGTGAGCGTAAAGGAACGCACACATATCATCGGCATACAGAAAGCCCTGGGAGCAAAACGTTATTTTATCCTGCTTCAGTTTCTGTACGAATCGGTATTGCTTTCGCTCGTTGGCGGAATCCTCGGGCTGGTTATGGTATTCATCTCAACTCTTTTCGTCAACCAGTCGTTCGATGCCCATATTCACCTCACGGTGGGGAACATCCTGCTGGGTATCATCATTTCTGCTACAGTGGGTGTGATTTCCGGATATGCCCCGGCCCTCTCGGCTTCACGGCTGAATCCGGTAGAAGCCATTTCCGTGTCGTTCTGAATGGAAGGGGAACACACCGTTTGCCTGTTTCTCCGTTCCGCCCGCTTCCTTCTACCTGAGGTACGGCTCTGCCCAGCGGGTAAGAATGATAAAATCGGCACCGGTCAACTGTTCGGCTCTCTTCTCCAGCAGGGGATGCCGGTCATGAGTGGGCAACAACATGGCTTTTAAGGCATTTCGAAGCGTTTTTCTTCTCTGGTTGAATCCTGCCTTCACCAGCCTGAAAAACAACTCTTCTCTGCAGGGCAACCTGTCTTCCCTGTGCCGGGTCATCCTGATCACTGCCGACTTTACTTTCGGTGGAGGGGTAAACACTTTTTCGCCCACGGTAAACAAATATTCCACCTGGAAAAAGGCACCCAGCAATACACTCAGTATTCCGTAGGTCTTGTTTCCCGGAGCACTGCATATCCGTTCCGCCACTTCTTTCTGAACCATGCACACGACTTCCCTTACACTGTGGCGGTTGTCAAGAATTCTGAAAAAAATAGGGCTGGAAATGTGATAGGGGAAATTGCCAATCACCCCGAAAGGCTCTTCCGTTAAAACGGAAAGGTCTGTTTTCAGAAAATCTCCCTCAACGATCCTTCCGTACAGGGCAGGATAAGCTTCCTTCAGGTATTCCACTGCTTCCCTGTCAATCTCCACAGGAATAATTACCAGATCCTTCCGCTCCAGGAGGTATCCGGTGAGCACCCCTAAACCCGGTCCTACCTCAATCACGGTACGGTATCCTTCCGCACGCAGGCTGTTCACAATTTTTGTGGCAATGTTGCGGTCATGCAAAAAATGCTGACCCAGGGATTTTTTGGGGCGAACATACATGAGATTGATTTTTCCGGGTAATCACCGCAATTTCATGAATTGGTATGAAACCGCAAAACACAACCGGGGAAAATCACCTCTCCCCGCATGTTTTTTCAACGAAAGAAACTATCATTGTAGAAAATTTTTAACTGATGCCTTCTATCCTTCAAAAAATCCAGATATCCTTTATACTTCCCCTGATATTCTCTTCCCTCTCCTATTCCGCAACCCTTTCAGATTCAGCCAGGGTAAGCGTACTTACCTGTTCCCCGGGTAATGAAACCTATTCGCTTTTCGGACACACCGCCATCCGGGTGGTTGATCCGGCTCAGAACCTTGATCTGGTATTTAATTACGGCACGTTCGATTTCAGCACACCCAACTTTTACTTTAAATTCATCAGAGGAAGGCTCGATTATATGCTCTCGGTCAGCACATTCAGGGAATTTCTGGCAGAATACATTTTCGAAAACCGATCGGTATACGAACAGGAACTGATGATTCCACACTCCTCCAAAGAGGTGCTTTTCAACAACTTGCTTGAAAACTACCGACCGGAAAACAGATATTACCGGTACGACTTTTTTTACGATAATTGTGCCACCAGGGTCAGGGACATAATCCACGAAAGCCTGGATATTCCAGTACAGTATAATTATTCCGATTACAGGCAGGAACTATCTTTCAGGCAACTGATCGATCCTTACCTGGCCGCAACCCCATGGCTGGATGTAGGCATCGACATCGCCCTTGGGCTGCCGACCGACCGCATTGCCACCCCCTGGCAATATATGTTCCTTCCCGACTATATCATGACCATTTACGATAAAGCCATGATCAGTGAAGGAAACGGAAGCAGATCGTTCTGCAGCAACATAGTTACCGTGTTTGAAGCCGAACCTGATACTGAAACGGCTTCCAGCCCGCGCCCAGGTCAGATCTTCTGGGCCCTGTTTCTTGTGGCCATGCTATCTGCGGGTATTGAAACGGGAAGGAAAGCAAAATGGATATGGTTCGACAGGATTCTGTTTATGGCGCTCGGACTTCTGGGAACCCTGTTGGTGGTATTCTGGATATTCAGTGACCATATACCCCTTGCAGCAAACCTAAACATGCTGTGGGCCTTCCCATTTCACCTTATTGCTGTCTTTTTCCTGCGTCGCGGGACAAATCCGGCCTGGCTACGGATCTATTTCCTGACAGCCGCTGTTCCCGTTCTGGCACTTCTGATCAGTATGCCATGGACCCATAATCTTTTACCCCGCGCCATTCTGCCGGTTTTGCTTACCGTATTTCTCCGGTTGACGGTTGAAAGCCATCTCCTTTCCGGGTTTATGTCAGGCCGGAATAAGTAACACCTGTTGTCCCATGCGAAATAGTCACATTTTTTGTACTTTTGACCGGCCGGAAAAGATAAGTTATCCGGTTGGAATTCTGTCATATCAACTGTTATCTGTAAGTATCAGCACATGAATGAACCCCGGAAAGTAAAACTCCTGCTGGAAGACGGAACCGAAATGACAGGAAAATCGTTCGGTTACGAAAAACCGGTATCGGGGGAAGTAGTATTTAACACCGCCATGACCGGTTATCCGGAAAGTTTAACCGATCCCTCCTACCGCGGACAGATCCTTGTACTTACCTACCCGCTGGTGGGCAATTACGGGGCACCGGCTGAAGAAACGGAGAACGGTTTGTTAAAATATTTCGAATCGGACCGGATCCACATTTCTGCCCTGGTGGTTTCCGATTATTCGTTTCAGTACAGTCACTGGAATGCGGTCAACAGCCTCAGTCACTGGCTGAAAAAGCACCGGGTTCCCGGCATTTTCGGTATTGATACCCGTGCTCTTACCAAAATTTTGAGAGAAAAGGGAACCATGCTGGGCAAGGTTCTGATGAACGGAGACACGGTTGATTTTTATGATCCCAACCGGGAAAATTTGGTGGAACAGGTAAGCATCCGGGAAAAAAAGGTATACGGCAACGGGAAATACCGCATTCTGCTGATCGATTGCGGGGTTAAGTACAATATCATCAGATACCTTCTGCAACTTGACACAACCATCATCAGGGTTCCCTGGAATTACGATTATTCGAAGGAAGAATACCACGGTTTGTTCATATCGAACGGTCCGGGCGATCCCAAGCAATGCGGCACCATCATTGAACATATCGGCCGGTCACTGAAAGAGGATAAACCCATTTTCGGCATTTGCCTTGGAAACCAGCTTCTGGCGCTTGCAGCCGGAGCCGACACCTACAAGCTGAAATACGGCCACCGCAGTCATAACCAGCCGGTACGCCTGGTAAATACACCCCGGGCATACATTACATCACAGAATCATGGATTTGCGGTGAACAATGAAACCCTACCATCCGAATGGGAACCCCTGTTCATCAATGTGAATGATGAAACCAACGAAGGAATGAAACACCGTAGTAAACCCTTCTTTTCCACACAATTCCATCCCGAAGCTTCCGGAGGACCCACTGACACAGCCTTCCTGTTCAGTGAGTTTATCAGAAATATTCAGGAATACATAGGCGAAGAATAAAAACAACGTGTTATTCTCTTACCTGGCCGTTGCCGTAAATAACATATTTGGCAGAGGTCAGCGCTTCCAGTCCCATAGGCCCCCGTGCATGCAATTTCTGTGTACTGATGCCGATTTCGGCTCCAAAACCGAATTCAAACCCGTCGGTAAACCGGGTGGAAGCGTTTACATATACGGCTGCAGCATCCACCTCTTCAAGAAATTTCTGAGCACTGGCGTAGTGATTGGTAACAATGGTTTCAGAGTGTCCGGTGCCGTAGCGGTGAATATGTTCAATGGCTGAATCCAGGTCTGGCACCACCTTTACCGATATGATCAGGTCCAGGTATTCACGTCCCCAGTCCTCATCGTTTGCCGGAAACGCATTCCCTATGAGCGAGCAAACCGTTTCATCCCCTCTGATCTCAACATTCCTGCGCTTCAGTTGTTTAGCCACCCCGTGCAAAAAACCGGCAGCGATATCCCGGTGCACCAGAAGGCTCTCTGCCGCATTGCACACCCCCGGACGCTGGGTTTTGGCATTCACCACAATATGAACGGCCATTTCCCGGTCGGCATCCCGGTCAACATAGATATGACAGTTTCCTACCCCCGTTTCAATGACCGGCACCTGACTGTTTTCCACCACTGTACGGATCAAACCGGCTCCTCCCCGAGGAATCAGCAGATCAATGATTCCCCGGGCCTTCATCATTTCCACAGCACTGCCCCGTGAGGTATCTTTAACAAGCTGGATGGCCTCAGGCGGGAACCCCTGGCTGTTCAAAGTTCCCTGAAAAAGATCCACCAGGGCCTTGTTGGAATGGAAAGCTTCCTTTCCGCCACGCAAAATGGAAGCATTACCGGTTTTCAGGCACAGTGCAAAAGCATCGGCGGTCACATTCGGGCGGGCTTCGTAAATAATCCCCACAACGCCAAAGGGAACCCTTCTTTTGCCAATCATCAAACCGTTCGGCCTTCGTGTCATCCCCAGAATTTCTCCCACAGGGTCGTGCAGACCGGCTACCTGCCTCATTCCTTCGGCCATCGAGCGAATTCGTTCCGCATCAAGCCTGAGCCTGTCAAGCAAAGCACCTCCAATCCCCTGCTTACGTGCCTGTTCCAGATCCTTCCGGTTGGCAGCAACGGTTTCTTCTATTTTTTCCTCAAGGTTTGATGCCGCTTGAAGCAGCACAAGTTTTTTTTCATCCGATGAGGCTTTTGCCAGAAAATAAGCAGCCCGGCGGGCCCCCTTTCCGATATCATGTATTGTTTCCATTATTTTATGGTATGGATAGGTTGTGCGATAAAAAGCGTTCCCACTTCCTTCCCCTCAAGAATTTCCCGTATCACTGCGGGATCTTTTCCATTGGCAATCACCATGTGGGACCCTGCCAGCCTGCATATCCGGGCAGCCTCCAGCTTGGTGGCCATTCCCCCCGTTCCAACATCCGTCCCTGCACTCCCGGCAGCAGCCTCCACCTCTTCGGAAACATCATAAACCACGGGAATCAGCCTGGCCATGTGGTTTCTTCTTGGATCGGCCGAATATAAACCATCAATATCAGAAAGCAGCACCAGCAAATCCGCTCCGGTAATTTCACAAACCCGGGCCGAAAGCTGGTCATTGTCGCCGAACTCCATTTCCCTGGTGGATACTGTATCGTTCTCATTGATAATGGGAATAACCTCCATCGACAACAACGTCTTCAGGGTATTCCGGGCATTGGTTCTTCTCACAGGATCTTCCATACCGTCGCGTGTGAGCAGCACCTGGGCAACAAGCTGGTCATAATCCCTGAATATCCGCTGGTATATCTTGATTAGTTCGGCCTGCCCCAAAGCAGCCAGGGCCTGCTTGTCGGATAGTGTTGCCGGCCTTTTCAGGATTCCCAGTCTGCCGGCTCCCACTCCAACAGCCCCCGAAGATACCAGGATGACATGTTTTCCCTCCCGGCGGATCGTCGAAAGCACATGAGCCAGGCGCGTCATCCATTGAAAATTCAGCCGCCTGGTGTTGAAAGCCAGGCTGCTGGTGCCCACTTTTACCACGAGCAACTGCGATGTTTTTAATAATGCACGGTATTTCTGAACATTCATGTCAGGCAGGTTAAAATTCGGGAAGCCGGGAAGGAAAAAATACCGGACCGGCAGGAAGATCATCTTTCAGCATTCCAATACGCATGGCAACATGGGTCTCCTGTTCCATACCATACTCGTTTTTCTCTTCTCCCCAGATGATCAAATACTTACCGGGACTGGCCGTATGCACCACGATAAACCTGGGCCGGATCAAACCGGCCACCCTGAGCACCAGATAATAATTGTCATCCAGTACAATGTCTTCTGTTGAAAGGGCATCATTCTCATTGACCACGGGAATCACACCCCTGGACAACAGGTTATTCAGCGTATTGCAGGCGTTCCGGTTACGAACCGGATCGTTGGTTACATCGGCGGTAATCAGAATCTGTGCTACCATTTGATTATACTCTCCGAAAAATTGCTGGTATAGTTCCATCAGTCGCACCTGCCCGATGGCTGCCAAAGCCTGCTGTACCGTCAGGTTGTAAGGCCGGATACCCGAAATACGGCTTCCGAGATAAATAGCCCCCGATGAAACCACCACCACCCGTATACCCATATTTCTCAATCCGGAAATAACCCGGGCCAATCGATCGAATTTCCCGTTGTCCAGGTCTCCTTTTTTATTGAGCAGATGGACAATTTCCACCTTCACAACCACTGAAACATCGCTGGAAATAACCTTCCCTGACCGTCGTATTTCACCCATGCTTCATTCCTCCACTCCCGCTTTCTTCAGAAGCTTCCGGATAGCTTTTCCCGGAACGGAATAATCCGGTGTTCCGGTGGCATTATCCATTTTTCCCCGTATCCGGTTGGTCCCGGGATTGCCAATACTTCCCACATGGGTATGTTCCGGTTTCCCTGTAAACCGGAATTTCCCGTCCCTGATATCACCGGCCACCCTGCGATAAGCCTCCCGGAAAGGCATCCCCTCCATTACCAGCCGGTTCACCACTTCCACACTATAGCAGTAGCGATATTTTTCCTCCTGCATAATATCTTCCCTTACCCGGATACCGTCAAGGGCAAGGCCGGTTATATCGATCAATTCGGCCAGCTCACCAAATGCGGGAAGAACCATTTCCTTTATAAGCTGAAAATCGCGGTGGTATCCGCTGGGAAGATTGGCCGATACCTGCATCAGGGAGGCAGGAAGCGATTTCAGGCGGTTGGCGCGGGCCCTGATCAGTTCAAATACATCAGGGTTCTTTTTATGTGGCATAATGGACGATCCGGTAGTCATTTCCGGGGCCAAACTCAGGAAGCCGAAATCGGACCCTATAAAAAGGCAGATATCCGAGGCCAGTTTGGCCAGGGTATGAGCCACTGATGCCAGAGCCACTGATACTACCCACTCGGTTTTCCCCCGGCTTGACTGGGCATAAACCGGGTTCACACATAGCGATCCGAATCCCAGCAGGCGGGTGGTCAGTTCCCGGTCGACCGGGAATGAAGATCCGTACCCGGCCGCAGTACCCAGCGGATTCTGATCATTCACCTGCCAGGCGGTACCAAGCATCAGTACGTCATCCACCAGGCTTTCAGCAAAACTTCCCCACCATAACCCGAAGGATGAAAGCATGGCCACCTGCATATGCGTGTAACCCGGCATCAGGATATTCGCATGTTTATCACTGAGTGTCAGCAGCTTTTCGAACAGTTTCTTTATTTTTTCCATCAGAACGTGCAGTTCTTCCCTGGTAAAAAGCCTGATATCGAGCAGCACCTGGTCGTTTCTGCTCCTTCCGGTATGTATCTTTTTCCCGGTTTCCCCCAGCCGTTCGGTCAGGATCTTTTCCACCTGTGAGTGTATGTCTTCCGTACCTTCTTCGATCACAAACCGGTCTTCCCGGATATCAAGGTACACCTTTCCCAACTCAGCCAGGATCCGGCTGGTTTCTTCCCCGGTAAGGATACCTGATTCTCCCAGCATCAGGGAATGGGCTATCGACCCGGTCACATCATGCCTGGCCAGCAGCATATCCACTTCCCGGTCTTTACCGGTAGTAAACCGCTCCACCTCCCGGTGCACGGGAGTGCCTTTGTCCCATAGTTTCATTTTATAAGGATTTGGTATAACGATTGGATAACCAACCCGTTGACTGGCCTTATCCAACTATCTTTTTCTTTCCATGATCAGCCGGTGGGCCATCAGCCTGATAGCGTTGATCTTGATGAATCCTTCCGAATCCTTCTGGTCAAAGCCTCCTTCCACATCCATGCTGGAAAGATCCTGGTCGTATAGGGAACTTGGCGATTCTCTTCCTTCGATCAACACATTCCCTTTGTACAGGCTAAGGTAAACCACTCCGTCGATCACCTCCTGGCTTTTATCAATGGCCGCCATCAGGAAATCCATTTCCGGACTGAACCAGTATCCGTAATACACCAGTTCCGAAAATTTCGGTGTGAGCATGTTGCGTAGCCTGAGTACCTCACGGTCCATGGCAATGCCTTCAATATCCATATGAGCCTGGTGCAGAATGGTGGCGCCGGGTGTTTCGTATACCCCGCGCGATTTGATTCCCACATACCGGTTCTCCACCATATCAAGCAGGCCAATGCCATTCTTCCCGCCCAGTTCGTTCAGATAGACAAAAAGTTCGTACGGGTCGGTTTTCACCGTGCCGTCTTTTCTGTTCACCACCCTGACCGGTGTGCCGTCCTTGAAGTGAATCTCCAGGGGTGTTTCTTCGTCGGGCGCCTCCACTGGGTGTACCATTTTGCTGTACAGGTCTTTTTCGGGCTTGTAGGCAGGATCTTCCAGTATGCCGGCCTCATGACTGATATGCATCAGGTTGTCGTCTTCACTGTATGGCTTGCTCAGGGAAGCTTTTACCGGAATATTCATTTCCTCCACATACTTCAGCATGTCGGTCCGTCCGCTGAACCGGGCAAGGAATTCCGCATCTTTCCAGGGAGAAAACACCTTTATCCTGGGATTCAGAGAATAATAACCCAGTTCAAAGCGCACCTGGTCATTTCCCTTCCCGGTTGCTCCGTGTGAAACAATTTCCGCTCCTTCTTCCCGGGCAATCTCGATCTGCCGTTTGCAAATCAGGGGGCGGGCAATGGCGGTGCCCAGAAGATACCTGCCTTCATATACGGCATTGGCCCGGATAGCAGGAAAAATATAATCAGTCACCAGTTCCCTTTTCAAATCGGACACAATCACTTTCGATGCCCCGATTTTTCTTGCTTTTTCCCTGCACAACTCAAAATCATCGTCCTGTCCCACATCCGCTACATAGGCAATAACATCATAACCTTTGTCAACAAGCCACTTCAGAATAACAGAGGTATCCAGTCCTCCACTGTAAGCCAATACAATCTTTTCCACTTTAATACATTTTATAGATGAAACATAAAAATCGGTCAATCACCCCGGGCAGGTCAGGCACCGGCTGTTGGTTTCTTCCCTACAGCTTTTCCTCCAGATCGGGAAATATCATTTTCAGGCTTGACCTGATATCCTTCACCGGCACCCCGTCACGGGGAATGATCAGGATGGTATCGTCGCCGGCCACGGTGCCCAGTATCTCGAATTTTGCAGCCCTGTCAATCCTGATGGCAAAGCTGCTGGCATAACCCGGCAGAGTTTTCAGCACCCCCAGCGATCCGGAAAATTCAAGAGAAACGAAACCCTCGTCGAAACGGAGGGGCGACTGGCTGGTAGCTTCTTCCCGATGAAGCGATTCGGGCATAACATAATACAAACGTCCTTTCTCATCATACCGGCGGGTCACCTTCAGAAATTTCAAATCGCGGGAAAGTGTGGCCTGGGTCACCCTGAACCCTTTCTTTTCGAGTTTTCCCATCAATTCTTCCTGCGACCTGATCCGGTTAAAGGTAATCAGCTTCCTGATGGCCATCAGACGGTTGATACGATCTTTCATTTGTATATTTATGCTTTTATTTTGCAAATATATACATTTTTTATAATGAATCACCCTTTTCTCGGATTTTCTTCCTATTTTTACCCAACAAATTCCAGGCATGAAATCACATATCAGAAAGGTAGTGGTGCTGGGCTCAGGGGCACTGAAAATAGGGGAAGCAGGAGAATTCGATTACTCGGGCTCACAGGCCCTCAAAGCCCTGAAAGAGGAAGAAATCACCACCGTGCTGATCAATCCGAATATTGCCACCGTGCAAACTACCGAAGGAGTTGCCGATTTTATCTATTTTCTGCCCGTAACTCCCTTCTTTGTTGAACAGGTTATTGCCCGTGAGAAACCCGACGGCATTCTGCTGAGCTTCGGAGGACAAACGGCACTGAACTGCGGAATTGAACTATACCGGAGCGGCACACTGGAAAAATACGGGGTGGAAGTACTGGGAACCCCCATCCAGGCCATTATGGATACAGAAGACCGGGAGCTTTTCGTAAACAAGCTGAAAGAAATCGACGTAAGGACACCGGCCAGCATTGCCGTCACATCGGTGGAACAGGCCCTGGAAGCAGCCCGAAAACTGGGGTTCCCCGTCATCATCCGTTCGGCTTATACCCTGGGCGGCCAGGGCAGCGGTTTCTGCACCAGCGAAAAAGAACTCCGAAGCCTCAGCCAGAAGGCCTTTTCCTATACCGGCCAGATACTGGTGGAAGAATCGCTGAAAGGCTGGAAAGAAGTGGAATATGAAGTGGTTCGCGACAACCACGACAACTGCATCACCGTATGCAACATGGAAAATTTCGATCCCCTGGGTATCCATACCGGTGAAAGCATTGTGGTAGCCCCCTCCCAAACCCTCACCAATTCCGAGTATCATACGCTGAGAGAAATGTCCATCCGGGTGATACGCCATATAGGGATCATCGGCGAATGCAACATTCAGTACGCCCTGGATCCCCGCTCGGAAGAGTACCGCGTGATTGAGGTAAACGCCCGCCTTTCCCGCTCCAGCGCCCTGGCATCCAAGGCCACCGGCTATCCCCTGGCGTTTGTGGCAGCCAAACTGGCGCTGGGTTTCGGCCTGCCCGAACTGAAAAATTCCGTCACTCGCACCACCACCGCCTGTTTCGAACCGGCCCTCGATTATATCGTATGCAAAATCCCTCGCTGGGACCTGAACAAATTTACCGGCGTTTCCCACCACATCGGCAGCAGCATGAAAAGCGTGGGCGAAGTGATGTCTATCGGTCGAAGCTTCGAAGAGGCCATTCAGAAAGGATTACGCATGATCGGCCAGGGAATGCATGGCTTTGTGGGAAACCGCAACATGGAATTCGATGAAATCGAAAAAGAGCTGGCCGAACCTACCGATATGCGCATCTTCGTCATCGCCGATGCCCTGAAAAAGGGATGGACCGTGGAGCAGATCAGCAAACTTACCCGGATCGACTCCTGGTTCCTCTATAAACTGCAGAATATCGTTCAGCTGGAAGAAAAACTGGGCGCCTTTCAATCCCTGGATGAACTGCCCGACGATTTGCTCAGGGAAGCCAAAATACAGGGATTCAGCGATTTCCAGCTGGCCCGCATTATTCTCAAAACCGACCCCGAACACATAGAGCACCGGCTGCTCGATGTGAGAAAACACCGGATCAAACGGGGCATTGTACCGGTAGTGAAACAGATCGACACCCTGGCGGCCGAATACCCCGCCATGACCAATTACCTGTACCTCACATACAGCGGAGTGTTACACGACGTTCCGTTTGAACACGATAACCGCTCAGTGGTAGTGCTGGGCTCGGGAGCCTACCGCATCGGCAGTTCGGTGGAATTCGACTGGTGCAGTGTGAGCGCTCTGAATACCGTAAAGAAGAGAGGATTCCGTTCCATCATGATCAACTACAATCCCGAAACGGTTAGCACCGATTACGATATCTGCGACCGGCTTTACTTCGACGAACTATCGTTCGAGCGGGTAATGGATATCATTGAACTGGAAATGCCCCGGGGTGTGATCGTTTCCATGGGCGGGCAAATCCCCAATAACCTGGCATTGCGCCTGTACCAGGTAAAAGCGCCGGTGCTGGGAACTTCTCCCCTTTCCATTGACAACGCGGAAGACCGGCACAAGTTTTCCTCCATGCTCGACCAGCTGGGAGTGGATCAGCCCAGGTGGAGGGAACTCAGCGATCTCTCAGACATTTACGACTTCGTGGAAAAGATCGGTTTCCCCGTGCTGGTGCGGCCCTCCTATGTTCTTTCCGGAGCGGCCATGAACGTGGTCTCCAACCGCGACGAACTCGATCATTTCCTGAAACTGGCAGCCGATGTGTCGAAAAAACATCCTGTGGTGGTATCGGAATTCATCCAGCATGCCAAGGAAATAGAAATTGACGCGGTAGCCCGGGAAGGCGAGATCATGGCCTATGCCATATCTGAGCATGTGGAATTTGCCGGGGTGCACTCCGGTGACGCCACCATGCTTTTCCCACCCCAGAAAATCTATTTCGAAACGGTTAAAAGGATCAAACGCATATGCCGGGAGATTGCTCAGGAACTCAATATTTCCGGACCTTTCAACATCCAGTTCCTGGCCCGCGACAATGACATCAAAGTGATCGAATGTAACCTGAGGGCCTCCCGTAGTTTCCCTTTTGTTTCCAAAGTGCTGAAGACCGATCTCATTGAACTGGCTACCGATGTCATTCTGGGTTTCCCCGTGGAGAAGCTGCATAAAAGCACATTCGATCTCGATTATGTAGGAGTGAAGGCCCCCCAGTTTTCTTTTTCCAGGTTGCAAAAAGCCGATCCCATCCTGGGAGTGGATATGGCTTCCACCGGTGAGGTGGGTTGCCTGGGGGAAGATTTTTATGAAGCCATCCTGAAAGCCATGTTTTCGGTAGGTTACCGCATTCCCCGGAAAGCCATTCTGCTGTCAACCGGCGAACCCCGCTCAAAGGTCGAAATGCTGAACTCGGCCAGGGCCCTGAAAGAAAAAGGGTACCTGTTGTATGCCACCCGCGGAACCCAGCAATTTCTCGAGGCAAACGGAATAGATTCCACCGTGGCTCACTGGCCCGATGAGGAAAGCAAACCCAACACCATCGACCTGATCAGGAAAAAAGTAGTGGACCTGGTAATCAATATTCCGAAAAACCTTACCAAAACCGAATTGAGCAACGATTATCTCATCCGAAGAAATGCAGTGGATTACAACATTCCGCTAATTACCAATGCCAGGCTGGCCAGTGCTTTCATCCTGGCATTCTGCAAAATGGATATGAACGATATCAAAATCAAGCGCTGGGATGAATATTGATCCTGAAAACGACCTTCTGATCAGAAAGGCCTCACCCGACGAATACGCCATCATCGCCGATTTCCAGATCAGGTTGGCACGGGAAACGGAAAACATGGATCTTGATCTTTCCACGGTGGAAAAAGGGGTAAAAGCAGCACTGGCCGACCGGTCAAAAGGGCAGTATTACGTGGCAGAAACCGGCGGGAAAATCATCGCCTCGATGATGATCACCACCGAGTGGAGTGACTGGAGAAACGGAAATGTGTGGTGGATCCAGTCGGTTTACATTCTGCCCCAATTCCGGGGGAACAGGGTCTTTTCGCACATGTATGCCTTTCTTAAAAAACAGGTGGTTGAATACTCCGACGTACTCGGACTGAGGCTGTATGTCGACCGGCACAACCACCATGCCCGCAGGGTATATGAAGCACTGGGCATGAACGGACAACATTACACCACCTACGAGTGGTTGAAATAATCCTTTCATACCATCCCTGCCTGTGGATTACGGTACTTGCTTTCCTGATCCTGATGGTTTACGGAAGCATGATGCTTTTTTTCCGCAATGGATGGAACCGGATACCCGAGCACCGGGCACCGGCCGCGGAACCCTCCACAAAGATCAACGTGATCATCCCCGTAAGAAATGAGGCTACCCATCTGCCCCGGCTGATCCAAAGCCTCGATCACCAGGAGTACCCGAAAGGGCTGTACGAGATCATATTCGTGGATGACCATTCCACCGATAACACCTCTGCCCTGCTTCAGGAAAGATATCTGAAAAATCCCCACCACTTCACGTGGATACCCCTGCCCAACGGCATCAGCGGGAAAAAAGCCGCCCTGAAAACCGCCCTGTCTCAGGCCAGGGGTGAACTGATGGTACAAACCGACGGCGATGTTCTGCTGGGAAAATACTGGCTGGCCTCCATTGCTGCCTTTTATGAAAAACACCATCCCCTCCTGATCATCATGCCGGTGGCCTTTACAGGCAAAAGCGGAATTTTCGGCCTGTTCTGCAAGCTGGAGTTCGCCGGTTTGATGGCCGCCGCTGCCGGATCAGCCGGGGCCGGACGACCCGTTCTGTGCAACGGGGCCAACCTGGCCTATCCCGGTGAGGTGGTTGCCGGTCATCCCAATCTCTTCATGCATCAAAAAGCCTCGGGCGATGACATGTTCCTGCTTCAGGAAATGAAAAAAAGAAACCGTCACCGCATCCGGTACCTGAAATCAAAGCATGTGCTGGTCACCACCCCCGCCCCTGCAAGTCTGACAGAACTGATGCAACAACGTTACAGGTGGGTATCAAAAAGCAGTCGCTACAGCGACCCCGGGCTCATTGCAGCAGCTTTGCTGGTGTTGATCACAGCCCTGGCGCCATTTGTGCCGGGCGTATGCCTTATTCATAAATTCAACTATTTATTAATTTTATTTACTTATTTATTAATTAAATCAATATTTGATTTAATATTATTAATTCCATTTTTAAATTATTATAACTTGAATTTCAAGCCTTTTTCACTCGTCCTGTTTCAGGGGATTTATCCTTTCTATGTGCTTTTTTCTTTAGCAGGCGGACTTTCCGGTAAATTCAGGTGGAAGGAAAGGAAATTTTTCAGAGGCCGGGAAGAATAAATCCCGTACAAAAAATCCTATTTTTGGGTCATGTTCCGGAGAAAAAACCATGTTTCGGCCTCACTGGGAAGAATTGCCTGGAAAAAACTGCTGCATGACCCACTGGCGGTTTCCGGCCTCGGTGTGATAACCCTGGCCGTTATGGTGGCCCTGCTGGGGTATCTCATCACACCTGACCAGAGCCCCAACTGCAACAGGCAATATCTGGAACTTTCAGCACGCCCCCCGGGTTTTTCGGTCACCATCCTGAAAGTGAGAAAAAATGAGCCGGAAAAAGGAGGCAGTAAATGGCATACCATGTTGCACGGGAAAATTTCGCCTTATGATCACATTCCGGTCAACCGGTTCCGTTTTGAGAACAGCCGGGTAATGGCGGAAGAGTTCAGCGACATGCCCGGGGAGACCCTGTTTCTCAGGGAATTCAGCCTGCCCGATGTGGTATATGCCATTGATCCTTTAAAACCGGTTAGTACGGAAGGTGACCGGGTTTCATTTACCCTGCTTGACGGAACGCATGCCACGGCTTCCCTCAGCAGCCTGCAGGAGCAAATACTGGAAAACCTGGTAGTGCAGCAGAAGTTCCTGCTGGGTACCGACCGGTTCGGGCGCGACCTGCTGAGCAGGCTGATGCTGGGGACAAGGATTTCCCTTTCGGTGGGATTTATTTCGGTATTCATCTCGCTGGTTATCGGTATCGGGATAGGAGCCGCCGGCGGTTATTTCAGAGGCTGGACAGATTCATTCGTACTATGGCTGATCAATGTAGTATGGTCTGTTCCCACCCTGCTGATGGTCATTGCCATTACCCTGGTACTGGGGAAGGGTTTCTGGCAGATATTTGTGGCCGTGGGCCTGACCATGTGGGTAGAAGTAGCCCGCGTGGTGCGGGGCCAGGTTCTGGGTATACGTGAGAAAGAGTATGTGGAAGCAGCGCGTGCCATGGGATTTCCCCATTTTCGCATCCTTTTTCGCCATATTTTGCCGAATGCTTTTTCTCCCGTCATCATTATTTCGGCAGCCAATTTCGCATCGGCCATACTCATTGAGGCCGGACTTAGCTTCCTCGGGATAGGGGTTCAGCCACCCCTTCCTTCATGGGGAACCATGATCAAAGACCATTACGGATACATTATCATGGATCAGGCGTACCTGGCCATTCTGCCGGGTCTGGCCATCATGCTGATGGTGCTTTCGTTCACCCTGCTTGGAAACGGGCTACGGGATGCCCTCGATACCCGCACCCTCAGCGGAAGTGAGCTAAAGGTTCCTCTTGTTCAGGACCAGTCCTGAACAAACAATAAACAATACAATATACAATACGGCTAACGACAGGCTGAGCCACTGCGGCAAATCCGGGCTGCCGATACCCATGGCAGCCAGGTCAATCTGATCCTCACCTGCATGATTCATAAGGGATTCATCGGTTGGATTGCCTAAAACCCTGGGCATGGGGATGAGGTGAGAAATGACCCGGACCGGGAAATAACTGCGGGCTTCCCTGGGGAAAAAACGGCGCAATACGGGTTCTATCAGGGCAAAATAAAAAATGAACCCCAGGATGGATACCGCATTGTTCCTGATAATGAGAGTGATCAGCAGGGCCAGTGCCATGTAGGCTGTTGCCTGGACAAAATATACCAGCAGGCGCTGCATATTTTCGATCATCAGGCCGAAAGTGAGGTCGCGTGTATGAATCATTCCGAAAATCAGGGAGGAAATCAGCACCAGCCCCACAGCATACAGAGCGATCCACAGGATAACCCGGACTTTGCCCTGCAATAATTCCATTCTGCTTAATCCGTTCATCACCTGCTGGCGGTAGGTGCCATAGGAAAACTCGTTGCCGGCCAGCACAATCATCAGGATAGCCAGCAGCAGGTTGAACCAGCTGGCGATCCAGCTGAAGGTTTCCCATATATTCGGAAAGGAGTACAGGCTGCGGATGCTGAAACCCGGAACAGAAATCTGTACTCTGGAAAGCAGAAGCACTACCAGAAAGAAAAGAACAAAATGCAACAGGATAATCACCCGGAAAGGAACGTAATTCCAGGGCTTTGTTATGATATAATCAGCAATTATTTGTATATTTGAAAAAAATGCTGTTATGGAATTGTCAGAAATTAAACAGGCTATTGAAAAACTCAGTGAAGAGGAGCGTCAACAGCTACTCAGTGATTTAAAATTAGAGCATTACCAGCAGAAAGGTTACCTATCCCTGTTGTTAGAGAGAGCAGAAAGGGATATGGTCA
>Ga0209614_1000047_pt1 | contig 101879 bp, 102 predicted proteins | sample BlaSprsedimmetaG_FD_185484 | JGI IMG/M metagenome (GOLD analysis project Ga0209614, IMG submission 185484) | Hot spring sediment bacterial and archeal communities from California, USA to study Microbial Dark Matter (Phase II) - Blank Spring... ... | reverse complement strand
GGCAGCGGGGGGCTTTGGGCCGAGGCGGCCGGCGAGGTTGCACGCGTGGCTTGCGATGCCCTGCGGGCCGAGGCCGACGCCGGGGGCGAGATGTCGCCCGCCGATTACGCCGCCCTGTTTGACGCCATCCTGCGCGAGTACGAGGTCCGCTCGGCCCCCGAACCGCATCCCGGCATCATGATCTGGGGCACCCTCGAAGCCCGCGTTCAGGGGGCCGATCTGGTGATCCTGGCTGGGCTGAACGAAGGCTCCTGGCCCGAGACGCCCGCGCCCGATCCCTGGCTCAATCGCCAGATGCGCGCCCAGCTTGGCCTGTTGCTGCCCGAGCGGCGGATCGGGCTGGCCGCACATGATTACCAGCAGGCGATCTGTGCCCCCGAAATCGTGCTGAGCCGCGCGATCCGCGATGCCGAGGCACAGACCGTTCCCGCACGCTGGCTGAACCGGCTGACCAACCTGCTGGACGGGCTGAAGGTCACCGGCGGACCCGCGGCGTTGAAGGCGATGCGGGCCCGCGGCGCAGAATGGCTGCGCCTTGCCGATGCGCTGGAACGGCCCGCCGCGCCCATCCCGGCCGCCCCGCGCCCCTCGCCCCGGCCGCCTGTCGCCGATCGGCCCGCGCAATTGTCGGTGACGGCTGTCGAGCGGCTGATTCGCGACCCCTACGCCGTCTATGCGCGCCATATCCTGCGGCTGAAACCGCTCGACCCGCTGATCCACCAGGCCGATGCGCCCCTGCGCGGCACGGTCCTGCACAAGGTCCTTGAACGTTTTCTGGCCGCGCCGCTTGACCCCGATCCGGCGCAGGCCGAGGCGCGCCTGATGGCGCTGGCCGATGCCGTTCTGGCCGAGGATGCGCCCTGGCCCGCGGCACGGGCGCTGTGGCGGGCGCGGTTGGGACGTGTCGCGGCCGGGTTCGTGCGGGACGAGGCCAAACGGCAGGCCACGGCGCAGTGCATCGCCCGCGAGCGTTCCGGGGCGGTGTCGTTGCCCGATGGGTTCCGGCTGACCGCGAATGCCGACCGGATCGACCTGCGCGATGACGGGCGGCTGGTGATCTACGACTACAAGACCGGCACGCCGCCCAGCCAGAAGGCGATGGAAGTCTTCGACAAGCAGTTGCTGCTGGAAGCCTGCATCGCCGAGCGCGGCGGGTTCGACGGCATCGCCGCCGCCCCCGTGCATGAGGTCAGCTATCTGGGCCTCGGCAACCCGCCAAAGACCGTGACGAACCCGCTTGAAAACGGACTGGTGGATCGCACATGGGCCGAGCTTGCGCGGCTGATCGCGCATTATGCGCGGCCCGAACAGGGATACACCGCCCGCAGCCGGTTGCAGAAGCGGACGGATTGGACCGATTACGACCTGCTGTCGCGCTTCGGCGAATGGGACGAAACCGACGCCCCCGTCGCGATGGAGGTCGGCGGATGACGCGCCATGATGCGACCGAGCGCCAGGTTCAGGCGGCGGATCCGGCGAACTCGACCTGGCTGGGGGCGAATGCAGGCTCGGGCAAGACGCGGGTGCTGACCGACCGGGTGGCGCGGATCTTGCTGAACCGGGTGCCGCCGCAGCGCATCCTGTGCCTGACCTATACCAAGGCCGCCGCCAGCGAGATGCAGAACCGGCTGTTCGAACGGCTGGGCGGCTGGGCGATGCTGGGCGATGCCGATCTGCGCTGCGCGCTGCACGAACTTGGCGTGGATGGCCCGATAGAGGCCGCACTGCTGCGCGAGGCGCGGCGGCTTTTCGCGCGCGCGATCGAGACGCCCGGCGGGCTGAAAATCCAGACCATCCATTCCTTCTGCGCGTCCCTCTTGCGGCGGTTCCCGCTGGAGGCGGGCGTCTCGCCGCAATTCGCCGAGATGGATGACCGCGCGGCGCGGCGTCTGCGGGCCGAGATCGTCGAGGAGATGGCCGAGGGGCCGGAGGCGGCGGTCTTTGCCGGGCTGGCGCGGTTCCACGCCGACGAAGACCTGGACACCCTGACCGCCGAGATCGCGGGACAGCGCGACCGCTTTTCCGCGGCCGGGGATGCGGATGCGATCTGGCGGCTGTTCGGGCTGGCGCCGGGGTTCGATGCGGCGGCCCTGATTGCGCAGGTTCTGACGGGGACCGAGGCCGATCTGATGTCATCGCTGCTGCCCGCCCTGCGTGCGGGAAGCTCGAGCGATCAGAAGGATGCGGTGCGCCTTGCCGCGCTGGATCTGACCCGGCCCGATACGGCGCTTCTGGCCGGGCTTGAGGCGGTCTTCCTGACCGGCCCGGGCGCCAAGCAGCCGTTTTCGGCCAAGACAGGGTCGTTTCCGACCAAGGCAACGCGGGCCGCCCTTGGCCCCGCGCTGGACGATCTGAACGCACTGATGGTCCGGGTCGAGGGCGCGCGCACGCTCCGCATCGCGCTGGCCGCCGCCGAGCGGACATTGGCGCTGCACCGCTTTGCCGCCGCTTACCTGCCGCGCTATGCCCGCCGCAAGCAGGCGCATGGCTGGCTGGATTTCGACGACCTGATCCTGAAGGCCCGCGCGCTGCTGACCGATCCCGGCGTCGCGCAATGGGTGCTGTTCCGGCTGGATGGCGGTCTGGACCACATCCTTGTGGATGAGGCGCAGGACACGAGCCCCGCACAATGGGCGGTGATCGAGTTGCTGGCGCAGGAATTCACCGCTGGGCGCGGCGCGCGCGAAGGGGTCGAGCGGACGATATTCGTCGTCGGCGACAAGAAACAGTCGATCTATTCCTTCCAAGGCGCCGATCCGGGCGGGTTCGACCGGATGAAGGCGACTTTTGGCGAGCGGTTGCGCGGGATCGACCGCACGCTGGTCGATCTGACGCTGGAATATTCGTTCCGCTCCTCGCCCGCGATCCTGAACGTGGTCGACCTGACCTTTCCCGAAGGCGCGCGGCAGGGGCTGGACCGGGACATGCTGCACCGGGCGTTCCATACCGATCTGCCGGGGCGCGTCGATCTCTGGCCGGTGATCGAGGACAGCGAAAAGCCCGAGACGGGCGACTGGGCCGAGCCGGTCGACATGCTGGCCGAGGAGCATCACACGGTCCGGCTGGCCCGGCAGGTGGCGGGCGCGATCCGGGGGATGATCGACCGGGGCGAGACGATTGCGGTCAAGGAGCAGGACGGCTTCAGGCGGCGCAAGCTGCGTGAGGGGGATTTTCTGATCCTGGTGCAGCGGCGGTCGGACCTGTTCCACGAGATCATCCGCGCCTGCAAGGCCGAGGGGCTGGACGTGGCGGGCGCCGACCGGCTGAAGATCGGCGGCGAACTGGCGGTGCGCGATCTGACCGCGCTGCTGTCCTTTCTGGCGCTACCCGAGGACGACCTGTCGCTGGCCTGCGCGCTGCGCTCGCCGCTGTTCGGCTGGGACGAGGCGGCACTTTACCGGCTGGCCGCGGAGCGAGGCCATGCCTGGCTGTGGCAGGCGCTTCGCGATGCGGATCGGGCCGGAACAGAGACGAAATCCATCCTGACCGCCCTGCGCGACGAGGCCGATTTCCTGCGGCCCTACGAATTGCTGGAACGTATCCTGACCCGGCATGACGGCCGCCGCCGCCTGATCGCCCGGCTGGGCGACGAGGCCGGGGACGGGATCGACGCGCTGCTGGCGCAGGCGCTGGCCTATGAACGGACCGAGGTGCCCTCGCTGACCGGGTTCCTGGGCTGGCTTGAAAGCGACGAGGTCGAGATCAAGCGCCAACTCGACTCCGCGGGAAACCGGCTGCGGGTGATGACCGTGCATGGCGCCAAGGGGCTTGAGGCGCCGGTGGTGATCCTGCCGGATACGGCAGCCCGGCAAGTGCGCATCCAAGACCAGCTATACCTGCTGGAAAATGGCAGCATCGCCTGGAAGACGCCTGCCGAGGACCGTCCGCCCGCGCTGGCCGCGGCGCACGAGGCGCGGGTGCGGCGCGAGGAGGAGGAACGCGCCCGGCTGCTTTACGTCGCGATGACGCGGGCCGAGCAATGGCTGATCGTCGCCGCGGCGGGCAAGCTGACCAAGGATGGCAGCGATTGGTACAGCCGGATCGCGGCGGGGCTGGACCGCGCGGGACCAGTGACCTGCGATTTCGGCTTCGCGACCGGGCTGCGCTACGAATTGGGCGATTGGGGCGATGCAGCGGCGGACGAGCGCCCGGCACCGGCGCCGACCCTGGCGCTGCCCGATTGGGCACAGCGCCAAGCCCAGCGCCCGGCCCGCCCGCCGCAGCCGCTGTCACCGTCTGATCTGGGCGGGGCCAAGGTGATGGCGGGCGAGGCAGGCGGGCTTGCGGCCAAGGCGGCGATGGCGCGGGGCACATGGCTGCACCTGCTGCTGGAACACCTGCCCGCCGCCGCGCCCGCCGACCGCCCGGCGCTGGCCCATGCGCTGCTGACCCGTTGCGACCCGCCAGCGCCCGAAGCCGGGATCGACAGCCTGCAGGCCGAGGCCGAGGCGCTGCTGGCCGATCCGCGGCTCGCCCCCGTCTTTGCCCCCGGCACGCTGGCCGAGGTGCCGTTTTCCGCCGAGCTGAACGGCCGCCCGCTGCGCGGCACCATCGACCGGCTGATCGTTGGCGCCGATCACATTTGCGCGGTCGATTTCAAGACCAATGCCCTGACCCCCGATCGGCCCGAGGATGTGCCCGAAGGGCTCTTGCGGCAGATGGGCGCCTATGGCCATGCGCTGGCCTTGATCTATCCCGGGAAGCGGGTCGAAACCGCGATCCTGTGGACACGCACGGGGCTGCTGATGCCCATCCCCGAGGCCCTGGGCAAGTCGGCGCTTGCCCGCGCGGACCTGCCTTGACGGCCCATCGCCCGCTTCTTACTGTCCGGCAACTTTCGCAGGTTCCAAGGAGAGACCCGATGCCGACCCATTCCGTCACCGACGACACCTTCGACGCCGAGGTGCGCAATTCCGACATCCCCGTGGTAGTGGATTTCTGGGCCGAATGGTGCGGGCCCTGCAAGCAGATCGGCCCGGCGCTGGAAGAACTGGCGGACGAGTACGAGGGCAAGGTCAAGATCGTCAAGGTGAACGTGGACGACAACCCCAACACCCCCGCCCAGATGGGCGTGCGCGGCATCCCGGCCCTGTTCCTGTTCAAGGACGGGCAGGTGGTGTCCAACAAGATCGGCGCCGCACCCAAGGCCGCGCTGAAGGGCTGGATCGAAGAGTCGGTCTAAACGACCGCGTCCAGGGCTGAGACAAAGGGGCGCTGCGGCGCCCCTTTCTGTTGCACGCCTTGTGGGGCAGCATCGGGCACATATATGCGCCGAAGCGCAAGGCACGGAGGGCGCCCATGGCAAGAGACGAGTTTCCCGGCTGGCACGGCACGACCATCATCGGCGTCAAGCGCGGCGGGCAGGTGGTGATCGCGGGCGATGGGCAGGTGAGCCTGGGCCAGACCGTCATCAAGGGCACCGCGCGCAAGGTGCGGCGCCTGTCGCCCGGCGGATATGACGTGGTGGCGGGGTTCGCAGGCTCAACGGCGGATGCCTTTACCCTGCTGGAACGCCTCGAGGCCAAGCTGGAGGCGACGCCGGGGCAGTTGCAGCGCGCGGCGGTGGAGCTGGCCAAGGACTGGCGCACCGACAAGTATCTGCAAAAGCTCGAAGCCATGCTGATCGTCAGCGACGGGGCCGATTTGTATGTCATCACCGGCGCGGGCGATGTGCTGTCGCCCGAACATGACGTTGCGGCCATCGGGTCGGGGGGCAACTACGCGCTGGCCGCCGCCCGCGGTCTGGTCGAGAACACCGAGTTGTCGGCCGAAGAGGTCGCCCGCAAGGCCATGGCGATCGCCGCAGATATCTGCGTCTACACGAATGGCAACCTGACGGTGGAGACGATTTCCAAATGACCGACCTGACCCCCCGCGAGATCGTCTCGGAACTGGATCGCTTCATCATCGGGCAGAAGGACGCCAAGCGCGCGGTTGCGGTGGCGCTGCGAAATCGCTGGCGGCGCAAGCATTTGGCCGACGACCTGCGCGAAGAAGTCTACCCCAAGAACATCCTGATGATCGGCCCCACCGGCGTCGGCAAGACCGAGATCTCGCGCCGCCTTGCCCGGCTGGCCCGCGCGCCCTTCATCAAGGTCGAGGCGACCAAGTTCACCGAGGTGGGCTATGTCGGACGCGACGTGGAACAGATCATCCGCGATCTGGTGGACAGCGCGATCGCCCAGACCCGCGACTGGATGCGCGAGGAGGTCAAGGCCGCGGCGCATCTGGCCGCGGAGGAACGGGTGATCGAGGCCATCGCCGGGACGGATGCCCGCGAACAGACGCGCGAGATGTTTCGCGGCAAGCTGAAACGCGGCGAGCTGGACGAGACGATGATCGAACTGGAGGTGGCGGATACCTCGAACCCGCTGCCGATGATGGAGATCCCCGGAATGCCGCCCGGCCAGGGCGGCGGGATGATGTCGCTGGGCGATCTCTTCGGCAAGGCGTTCGGCGGGCGCAGGGTGCGGCGCAGGATGACGGTGCGCGACAGCTACGAGATCCTGATCTCGGAAGAGGCCGACAAGCTCCTGGATGACGAGACGGTGACGCGCACCGCGCTGGAGGCGGTGCAGGAAAACGGCATCGTGTTCCTGGACGAGATCGACAAGGTCTGCGCCCGGTCCGACACGCGCGGCGCCGATGTCAGCCGCGAGGGGGTGCAGCGCGACCTGCTCCCGCTGATCGAGGGCACGACGGTTTCCACCAAGCACGGACCGGTCAAGACCGACCATATCCTGTTCATCGCCTCGGGCGCCTTCCACATCGCCAAGCCGTCCGACCTGTTGCCCGAATTGCAGGGCCGCTTGCCGATCCGGGTGGAGCTGCGCGCGCTGACCGAGGCCGATTTCGTCCGCATCCTGACCGAAACCGAAAACGCGCTGACCCGGCAATACGCGGCCCTGATGGAGACCGAGAAGGTCAATGTCACCTTCACCGAGGATGGCATCGCGGCGCTGGCGCGGATCGCGGCCGAGGTGAATGAAAGCGTCGAGAATATCGGCGCGCGGCGGCTTTACACGGTGATGGAGCGGGTATTCGAGGAACTGAGCTTCACCGCCCCGGATCGCGGCGGCGAGGCGGTTGAAGTGAATGCCGATTTCGTCGAGAAGAATCTCGGGGCGCTGACACGGTCGGCCGATGTGACGCGCTACATTCTCTGATCCCGGCCGCTGGGGCTGCCCGTGCTGCGACAGATCGCCATGCTCTTGTGCCTTGTCGCGCTGGCGGGCTGTGCGGCACGCGGTATGGTGGCCATGGCGCCCGAAGCGACACCCGGGACGGTCGAGCGGATCGTCTATGTCGGCACGACGCGCATGGCGGATGCCGGGCGGCTGTTCGCCAATACCCGGTCCGAAGAGCTCAGCTTTGGTGCGTTCACGGTTTCCATCCCTCCGAACCGGGCACCGGGCGTGATAGCCTATCCCAAGGGCCAGCCCGATCCAGGGCGTCAGTTCCTGATGCGTTCGGCCCGAATGTTCGATCACCCCTCCGCTTTCACCGCGGCACTGGCCCGCGATATCGCCGCACGGCCAAGGGGAAAGCGGGCGGCGGTCGTTTTCGTCCATGGGTTCAACACGAATTTCGCCGAAGGTCTCTATCGCTCGGCGCAGCTGGCCCATGATTTCGGGATCGAGGGGGTCGCGGTGCATTATTCCTGGCCCAGCGCCGCCAGCCCCTTCGGCTATGGCCATGACCGCGACAGCGCGCTGTTCGCGCGCAGGGGGTTCGCCGAATTGCTGGAGGCGCTGATCGCGGCCCGGCCCGACGAGTTGCTGATCGTTGCCCATTCGATGGGCGGCCTGCTGACGATGGAGACCCTGCGCCACATGGCGCTGGCCAAGCCCGGGCGCGTCGCGCGCGAGATCGACGGGCTGATCCTGCTCTCGCCGGATATCGACGTAGACGTGTTCCGCGCGCAGGTCCGCGATATCGGCGCGATGCCGCAAAGGGTGGTCGTCTTCACCTCGCAACGCGACCGGGCTTTGTCATTGTCTGCCCGGCTGTCGGGCAGCCGGGACCGGCTCGGCAATATCCGGAATGTCGCCGACGTGGCCGATCTGAATGTCACGGTGCTGGACGTGACCGGGTTCTCGACCGGGATGGGCCATTTCACGGCCGGCACCTCGCCCGACCTGTTCCGGTTGCTGCGCGACGTGCCGACGCTGCAACAGGCGTTCGACTCGGGCGCGGCCGGGCGGCCGGGGTTGTTGCCAGGCACGGTCATCACCGTGCAGAACGCAACCGCGATCATCCTGTCGCCGCTGACCGCGCTGGCCCGGCAATGAAGGCTCAGCGGGGGCGGCGCAGGTAGACGTAAACCGCCCCATCGCCGCCATGACGCCGATGCGCCTGCGCGACCTGCAGCACGGCGGCGGCCAGCGGCGGCTGGTGCAGCCAGTGCGGAACCTGCCGCCTGAGCACACCGCGACGCTCGGGGATCGGGCCATCGCCGTCCGGCCCTTGTCCCTTGCCGGTGATGACAAGCACCAGGCGCCGCCCCTCGGCCTGGGCGCGCAGGATGAAGCCGCTCAGCGCCGGATGCGCCTCGGCCAGCGTCATGCCATGCAGGTCGATGCGCGCCTCGGGCGACAGCTTGCCGCCCTTGAGCCGGTTGAACGCCTTGCGGTCCATGCGGATCGCCGCGTCCGAGGGCGGGGCGGATGTCGCGGTTCCGTTCGCCCGCGCGCCGATGCGGAAAGGGGCAATCGGGGTGGGGCCCGGGGACAAGGCGGCGGGCGGCTCTTTGGGTTCACCCGGTTCGGGCGCGGGTCCGGGGCGCTTGCCCGGCAGGGGACGGATGCGTCGGGCGACGAGATCCCACAGCGCGCGATCCTCGCCGCTCAACTGGCCGGAACGACGTCGGGCCACAGGCCTAGCCCTCGGGCAGCAGGGCAAGCGCTGTCTCGATCGGCAAGAGCACGATCATGCGCCCGCGGTCACGGATACGTCCGGCCCTTTCGCCCGCCGCCTTGCCCGTGCCATAGAAGATGTCCGCCCGCTGCGCCCCCTTGATCGCCGATCCGGTGTCCTGCGCCACCATCAACCGGTGCAGCGGCGCGCGGCCGCCCTTTTCGATCCACACGGGCGCGCCCAGCGGGACAAAGGCGGGATCGACGGCAATGGTGCGCATCGGCGTGATCGAGCGATTCATCGCGCCCAGCGGCCCCTTGTCGGCGGGCAACTGATCGAGTTCGCGGAAGAACACGAAGGAGGGGTTGTGATGCAGAAGCGCGCGCCCTTGCTCGGGGTTGCGGCGCACCCAGGACCGGATCACCTGGGCCGAGACCTGATGCGGCTCGTAGATGCCGCGGCGCACCAGTTCCTGTCCGATCGAACGGTATTCATGCCCGTTCTTGCCGCCATAGCCGACCCGCAGCGTCGTGCCGTCCTTCAGACGGATACAGCCCGAGCCTTGCACCTGAAGGAAGAAGACATCCACCGGATCGTCGAGCCAGGCGATTTCCAGCCCGCGGCCCCGCAGGACGCCGTCTTCCTCGATCTCACGCCGGGAATGCCAGGACTCACCCTGGATCAGGTCCGGCGGGGTGCGATAGACCGGGTAGCGAAAGCGCGCATCGGGGCGGCGCGCGCCCTCCAGTTCGGGTTCGAAATAGCCGGTAAACAATGCCGGGCTGCTGCCACCGATCAGCACAGGCCGAAAGAACAGTTCGAAAAAGCGTCGCGCATCCTGCTGGTGTTCGGCGACCGCGCAAAGCGATGACCAGGTCAGGTCGGGCAGATCAAGGCAGGTTTCGCGAAAGACGGCCAGCGCGGTGGCGTGGTCGTCCCGTTCCCAGCCCTTGAGATCGGAGAACCGCAGGATTTCGACCGGCAGATCGGGCCGCGCGGGCCCTGCGCTCATCGCAAGCGCCAGACAGGCCACCGCGCCCAGGCCACGGATCATTCGCCCGTGGCGACAAGCTGCCAGTTGGGATCGTCCACGCCCATCCGGCGCGCAAAAGTCCAAACGTCACGCTGGCGCTTGATCTCGCTGGGGCTGCCCTCGACCACATCGCCCGAACGGTTGCGCACGACAGAGATCAGCTCGCCCACGAATTTCACGACCAGTTCGGCCTCGCCGGTATCGCGGTCGAAGGTTGCGTCCTTGAGTGCAAGCTCTCGCACGCCGACGAAATTCGCCTCGACCGTCAGGCCCTGTTCCTCGCGCAGCCGGACCGCTTCGGCAAAGCTGTCCAGAACCTCGGGGGCGAGGAAGGACTTGACATCTTCAAGCTCGCCCCGCTCGAAGGCCATCAGGATCATTTCATAGGCGCTGCGCGCGCCATGCAGGAACTCGCCCACCGAAAAGCCGGGCTCGGCCATCTTCATGGCGGCAAGCGCCTTGGCCGCCGGACTGCCATCGGGAACGTGATCGGTGATGTCGCTGTCGACACCGCCCTGGATCACCTCGAATTCGCGGCGCGAATCGGAACGGCGCGAGGCGGGGTCGGGCATGGACAACGGCGGCTTCTCGAAACCCTCGCGCGTGCCAAGCACCGAACGCAGGCGCAGGATCAGGAAAGCGGCAATTCCCGCGAGAACCAGAAGTTGGATGATGGCAGAGCCCATGGTGACCTCGCAGCGTGCCGTCAGTCTTTGTATCTGAACGATATCCGACTTATGTAAGGCAGATGCCGGGTCAAGTCCACCTGCGCGGTTCGTCGAGGGTTCTCCATGTGGATTTTCGTTCTCTTCCTGTGTGTGCCGCTGATCGAGATCGCCCTGTTCATCCAGGTGGGCGGTGCGATCGGCCTGTGGGCCACGCTGGCCATCGTCGTCCTGACGGCGGTGATCGGCACCTTGCTGATCCGCCAGCAAGGCGCGATGGCGATGGCGCAGCTTCGCAATTCGTTCCGGGAATTGCGCGATCCGGCCGAGCCGCTGGCCCATGGGGCGATGATTCTCTTCGCCGGCGCGCTGCTGCTGACGCCCGGTTTCTTTACCGATGCCGTGGGTTTCGCGCTTCTGATGCCGCCCGTGCGCGCCGCGGCCTATCGCTGGCTGTCGCAACGGATCGTCGTCCAGAGCATGACATATGGGGCGGACCGCGGCCCCCGGCCCCGCGCACAGACCCATGGCGGCGTGATCGAGGGCGAATTCGAGGAGCTGAGGCCCGGAGGAAACGACCAGCCGCGCGGCCGATCGGGCTGGACGCAGCATTGAGCCGATGCGCCCAAGCTGCTAATCGGATCGCGACGTAACATTCGCCAGGAGCACATCATGAGCGAGACCGAAGGCAACGGCGCGGGCGCACAGCAACCGCCGCAGGTGCGGATGCAAATCCTCGGCCAGTATATCCGCGACCTCTCGTTCGAGAACATCCTTGTCCAGAAGGGCGTGCAAGGCGAGGTGACGCCCGATATCAGCGTTCAGGTCGGACTGGACGCGCGCAAGCGTCCCACCGAGCACCAGTTCGAGATCATCTGCAAGTTCACGATCAACTCGAAGAACAAGAACGACGGGGCGACGCTGTTCCTGCTGGAGATCGAATATGGCGGGGTCTTCCATGTCGAGAACGTGCCCGAAGACCAGCTTCACCCGTTCCTGCTGATCGAATGCCCGCGGATGTTGTTCCCCTATATCCGCCGCATCGTGTCCGACATGACCCGCGATGGCGGCTTCCCGCCGCTGAACCTGGAACCCGTTGATTTCGTGGCGCTCTACAGGCAGGAAATCGCCCGCCGGGCACAGGAGGCCCAGCCGGCCCCGAATGTGGGCAATGGCGGAACGGCCTGACGGTCTAGCCGAACTGCCGCCAGAGGGCCTTGTCACCCAGGCCTTCGACAAAGGCGGCATGCGCCGCTGCCTCCTCCTCTGTCAGTCGGGGGGGCAGCGATTTTGGACGGGGGCGGGGGCGCCATTCTCCACCCGTCGCGGCGTCGGCCCCGGCCGCCGGACCTGAAGACAGCACAAGGTCGGGCTGACGCCCGCCGACAAGTTCCAGATAGACCTCGGCCAGGATCTCGGAATCGAGGAGCGCGCCGTGCTTTTCGCGCGCCGAGTTGTCGATCCCGAAGCGTCGGCACAGCGCATCCAGCGAGGCGGGCGAGCCCGGAAATTTCTGCCGTGCCATCGCCAGCGTGTCCAGGGCCCGTTCCCACGGGATCGCGGGCAGGCCGACCCAGCCCAGTTCGGCATTCAGGAACTTCATGTCGAAGGCGGCGTTGTGGATCACCAGCCGCGCATCGGCGACGAATTCCAGGAACTCGGCCGCCACCAGCCGGAACACGGGCTTGTCGCGCAGGAAGTCGTCGCCCAGCCCATGCACCTGGAACGCCTCGGTTGGCATCGGGCGTTCGGGATTGATGTACTGGTGATAGGTCCGTCCTGTGGGCAGGTGATTCCACAGCTCGACCGCGCCGATTTCCACGATGCGATGGCCTTCGGACGGCTCGAAGCCGGTGGTCTCGGTATCGAGAACGATCTCACGCATGGTGTTCCCTCAGCTTGTCGAGCAAGGCTTGCACCTCGGCGCGGGTCTGTTCAAGGCTGCGCGTCTCGATGACATGGTCGGCACGGGCGCGTTTCTCGGCATCGGGCATCTGCCGCGACAGCAGAAGGCCGAACTGCGCCTCGGTCATGCCCGGGCGGGACAGCACGCGGGCGCGCTGCACCTCGGGCGCGGCGGTCACGACCATCACCGCGTCAAGCCGATCATCGGCGCCGGTCTCGAACAGCAGGGGGATATCCAGCACCAGCACCGGCGCGTCGGCATGCGCCTTTGTGAACGCTTCCCGGTCGGCGGCTACCAGAGGATGAACCACCGCCTCGATCCGGGCCAGCGCCGATGGATCGCGCCCGATCCAGTCCTTGAGCGCAGCACGGTCCACACCTGCCTGGCCGACCGCGTCGGGGCAAAGCGCAGCAATGGCCGGAATGGCGGCTCCACCCGGGCCGTAAAGCCGGTGAACCGCCGCATCGGCATCCCAGACCGGCACGCCCAGCGCACGGAAGATGTCCGCGGTCGTCGATTTCCCCATCCCGATGGATCCCGTCAGGCCCAGCAGGAAAGGACGCTCGCTCATTCCGCCAGCAACACCGCACGGGCGGCGGCGTCCACCTCGGGGCGGCGGCCGAACCAGCGTTCGAAACCGGGCGCGGCCTGATGCAACAGCATGCCCAGCCCGTCCACCGCGATGCAGCCCCGCGCCCGCGCCTCGACGAGGAATGTGGTTTCGAGCGGCGTGTAGACCAGATCCGAGACCACCGCGCCGGGGCTGAGCGCATCCAGCGGCACGCGGAATTCCGGCTTGCCCACCATGCCCAGCGAAGTCGTGTTCACCACGGTCGCCGCGCCCTCGATCATGCCGGCGGCCTGCACCCAGTCATGGACGACAATCTTGGGACCGAACTCGGCGCGCAGCGCCTCGGCGCGGGACCGGGTGCGGTTGCTGACGCGAATCTCGCGCACCCCCTGTTCGGACAGCGCCGCAATCACGGCCCGCGCAGCCCCGCCAGCCCCCAGGATCGCGGCTGGCCCCGCCGCCGGATCCCAGCCCGGCGCGCCCTGGCGCAGGTTCTCGATGAAGCCGATTCCGTCGGTATTGTCGGCATGCACCTTGCCATCCGCGCGGAAGATCAGCGTGTTCGCCGCCCCGATCAACGCCGCTCGGTCGGACACCAGATCGGCAAGGCCCAGGATCGTCTCCTTGTGAGGGATGGTCACGTTCACCCCGACGAAACCCATGCGCGGCAGGGCGGCCAGAACCTCCTTCACGTCGGCCTGCGCGACATCCATGGGAATGTAATAGCCCCGGATCCCGTAGCGTTCCAGCCAGTGCCGATGAAGCAGCGGTGACTTGGAATGGTCAACCGGAGAGCCGATCAGCCCGGCCAGCGGTATCTTTTCACTCATGCCATCAACGCTCCGCGTGTGGTCAGAAAGGTCAGAAGCGGCAGAAGGGGCAACCCCAAGATGTCGAAATAGTCCCCTTCGATACGCGAGAACAGCCGGATCCCTTCTTCCTCGATCTTGTAGGCGCCGACTGCGTCACGCACGCCATGCCAGTTGCGATTCAGATAGTCCTCCAGGTAGGCGTCCGAGAAGGGGCGCATGGTCAGCTTGACCCGGCCGACATGGCGCCAGAGCGGCTTGAGGTCGTCATAGATGACGACGGAGGACAGCAATTCATGCGGGCCGCCCCGCAAGGCCCGCAATTGCGCGCGCGCCTCGTCCATCGAGGCGGGCTTGCCCAGAATCCGGCCGCGATGGGCCAGAACCTGATCGCAGCCGATCACCAGCGCCTCGGGTGCCTTGGCCGCGGCGCGTTCGGCCTTGAAGGCGGCAAGCGTCTCGGCGATCTCGGCGGGGGCGGCGCCCTCGGCCTCCAGACTGTCGCGGATCGCGGCCTCGTCGACGGAAACCGGCTTCGCCTCGAATACCAGACCTGCCCGTTCGAGAAGCTGTCGCCGGATCGGCGAGCCGGAAGCAAGGATCACGCGGTCGGACATCTCGGTAGAACCCTGTGGAAAAGCGCGGGAACGGTTTTCGCATGTGGTGGAACAAGCCGGCCCAGAGCCTCCGAGGTGCCGGTCGGTCGGGAAAAAGTCAAGCCAGCGGCCCTGTCGATCCACGGTGGATCGTCGCATCCCGGTCCTGTGAGGGACTCGCCCCGACCGGAACAATCCCCCCATATCCACAGATACGTATCGGATTAAATATATCTAAAGTATTGTTCAATAATGGTTTTTATCATGTCTCCCCGATGTCCCGAAGATACCAACATGCTTTTCAACATCCGCCGCCCTGTGGACAGAGTCGGGGAGGGATCGGTAATCCCCAATACCCACAGCCCCTACAGAAACATCATCTTTTCTTTTCTTTCCTTATTCCCTTAGAAGGGGCGCGATCGGATCCTGCGCTGGAGTGAGAGAATGGCCGAGTTCCTGGCGTCCTACTATCCCTGGACCAAGTCGCTGCACATCATCGTTGTGCTGACCTGGATGGCCGGTCTTTTCTATCTGCCCCGGATCTTCGTCTATCACGCCGAACGCGCATCCGTGGGCAGCGAGACCGACGAGGTTTTCAAGATCATGGAGATGAAGCTCTACCGCTACATCATGAATCCCTCGATCATCCTGGTCTGGGTCTTCGGCCTTGCGCTGGTCTTTACGCCCGGCATCGTCGACTGGGGATCGGTCTGGCCCTATGCCAAGGGCGCGGCGGTGATCGGGATGACCTGGTTCCACATGTGGCTGGGCCTGCGGCGCAAGGAATTCCTTGCGGGCACCAACACGCGCACCGGGCGCAGCTACCGGATGATGAACGAGGTGCCGACGCTGTTGATGCTCGTGATCGTCTTCGCGGTGGTCCTGAAATTCTGAAAGATTGACTCGGGCCGGTCCGGGTTCTATTGACGTCGGTCAGCGGGCCGTCCGGCCACGCGCGTTCCCCTTTTCCGCAAGCCGCGCCTCCGGGTGCCCCTGTCGCGATACTCCCATGACCCAGGAAAGCCTGAACCTCGCCGATCTCAAGGCCAAGAGCCCCAAGGATCTCCTCGCCATGGCCGAGGAGCTGGAAATCGAGAACGCCTCGACGATGCGCAAGGGCGAGATGATGTTCTCGATCCTGAAGGAGCGTGCCGAGGAAGGGTGGGAAATCTCGGGCCAAGGCGTGCTCGAGGTGTTGCAGGACGGCTTCGGCTTCCTGCGCTCGCCCGAGGCGAACTATCTGCCCGGTCCCGACGACATCTATGTCTCGCCCGACATGATCCGGCAGCATTCCTTGCGCACTGGCGACACGGTCGACGGGGTCATGGTCGCCCCGCGCGAGAACGAGCGTTATTTCGCGATCACCAAGGTCACGCGCATCAATTTCGAGAATCCCGACCGCGCGCGGCACAAGATCAACTTCGACAACCTGACGCCGCTCTATCCCGACGAGCGGCTGAAGATGGAAATCGAGGATCCGACGATCAAGGACCGCTCGGCCCGGATCATCGACCTGGTGGCGCCCATCGGCAAGGGCCAGCGCGCCCTGATTGTTGCACCGCCGCGCACCGGCAAGACGGTGCTGTTGCAGAACATCGCCCATTCGATCGAGACGAACCACCCCGAGACCTATCTGATCGTCCTGCTGATCGACGAACGCCCCGAAGAGGTGACCGACATGCAGCGTTCCGTGAAGGGCGAGGTCATTTCCTCGACCTTCGACGAACCTGCAACGCGTCACGTCGCGGTGGCCGAGATGGTGATCGAAAAGGCCAAGCGTCTGGTCGAGCATAAACGAGATGTTGTGATCCTTCTGGACTCGATCACAAGACTTGGGCGTGCGTTCAACACCGTAGTGCCGTCCTCGGGCAAGGTGCTGACCGGTGGTGTGGACGCCAATGCCCTGCAACGGCCGAAACGGTTCTTCGGCGCGGCGCGCAATATCGAGGAGGGCGGGTCGCTCACCATCATCGCGACGGCACTGATCGACACCGGCAGCCGTATGGACGAGGTGATCTTCGAGGAGTTCAAGGGCACCGGCAACTGCGAGATCGTTCTGGACCGCAAGGTGGCGGACAAGCGCGTCTTCCCGGCGATGGACATCCTGAAATCCGGCACGCGGAAAGAGGATCTTCTGGTCGACCAGAAGGATCTGCAAAAGACCTTTGTCCTGCGGCGTATTCTGAACCCGATGGGCACGACGGATGCCATCGAGTTCCTGATCTCCAAGCTCAAGCAGACCAAGACCAATACCGAATTCTTCGATTCGATGAACACCTGAGGGCCGCGCCCGGAGGTGACCAATGGACACGATCTTCGCGCTGGCGACGGCGCGCGGAAAGGCCGGCGTCGCTGTAATCCGCATTTCCGGTCCGCAGGCGCAGCGCGCGGCGTGTGCGTTGGCAGGGACCCTGCCGTCCACGCGGCGGGTCGGGCTGCGCCGATTGGTCGATTCGCAAGGCGAGCTGCTGGATAGCGCGCTGGTCCTTCGTTTTGAAGAGGGGGCCAGTTTCACCGGCGAAGACGTGGTCGAACTGCATTGCCATGGCAGCCCGGCGACCGTGACCGCGCTGTTGCGGACATTGGGCGAAATGGATGGCCTGCGCATGGCAGAGCCCGGCGAATTCACCCGCCGTGCGCTGGAGAACGGCGTGCTCGATCTAGCCCAGGTCGAAGGGTTGGGCGATCTGCTGGAGGCCGAGACCGAGGCGCAGCGGCGGCAGGCCTTGCGCGTTCTGTCTGGGGCGCTGGGTGAAAAAGCGGAAGGTTGGCGGGCGGCATTGATCCGGGCCGCGGCCTTGCTCGAAGCGGTGATCGACTTTGCAGACGAGGATCTGCCCGTTGATGTGACGCCCGAAGTGGCGGATCTCTTGCAAGGCGTCGCCCGATCACTGAACACTGAAATTGCCGGGGTCGCAGCGGCCGAGCGCATCCGCGAGGGGTTCGAGGTCGCCATCGTCGGTCCGCCGAATGCCGGAAAATCGACGCTTCTGAACCATCTGGCTGGACGCGAGGCGGCGATCACGTCGGAACATGCGGGAACCACGCGGGATGTGATCGAGGTTCGGATGGATCTGAATGGCCTGCCCGTGACAATCCTCGACACGGCCGGGCTGCGCGACAGTGCCGACGCGGTCGAGACGATCGGAATCGAGCGTGCGATTGCGCGGGCGCGGAGTGCCGATCTGCGTGTCTTCCTCCTGGACGAGGCCGGGCGCATCGAAAGGTTGGAACCGGCGCCCGGAGATATCGTTGTGCGGGGCAAGGCGGATCTGATCGGGGCTGAGCAATTCGCGGTGTCCGGCAGGACGGGTCAGGGCGTTGGCGATCTGGTCGCGCGGATCACCGCATTTCTCGAAACCCGCGCGGCCCGTGCCGAAACCGCCACGCGGGAGCGGCATCGTCTGGCGATGCTTCGGGCAAGCGAATCTATTGCCGAGGCGCAGAATCAGCTATCGCTGGGGATGGACGCGGCGGAACTGGCCGCCGAGGATCTGCACCGTGCAATTCGTGCGCTTGATTCCCTCGTCGGCCGTGTCGATGTGGAGCAGGTGCTGGACGAGATCTTTGCGCGGTTCTGCCTGGGGAAGTGAGGAGTGTTTCACGTAAAACATCGCGACTTCGATGTCGTTGTCGTGGGGGGCGGCCATGCCGGGGCCGAGGCCGCCCATGCCGCCGCACGCCTTGGCGTCCGGGTCGCGCTGATCACGCTGCGCCGCGACGCGATTGGCGTGATGTCCTGCAATCCGGCCATCGGCGGGCTTGGCAAGGGCCATCTGGTGCGCGAGATCGACGCGCTGGACGGAATCATGGGACAGGCCGCGGATCGTGCGGGCATCCAGTTCCGTCTGTTGAACCGCCGTAAGGGGCCGGCTGTGCAGGGGCCACGCGCCCAGGCCGACCGACGAGCCTATCGCGAGGCCGTTCAGGCCGCGCTGTCCGCCGTGCCGAACCTGACGATCCTCGAGGCGGAGGTTGCGGACCTGATCGAAACCGCCGGGCGGATCGTCGGTATCCGCCTTGCGGATGGGGCCGAAATCGCCGCGGGCGCGGTCGTTCTGACCACAGGCACCTTTCTGCGCGGAGTTATCCATATCGGCGACCGGCAGTTTCCGGGCGGTCGGATGGGCGATCGTCCATCCGTGCCATTGGCCGAAAGGATCGATAGCTTCGGCCTGCCGCTGGGTCGGCTCAAGACCGGCACGCCGCCGCGCCTGGATGGCCGCACGATCGACTGGGATCGTCTGGAGGGTCAGCCCGGCGACGAAGAGCCGGTGCTTTTCTCCTTTCTTTCCAATGGGCTGCACCTGCCGCAAGTCTCCTGCAGTATCACCCACACCAATACGCAAACGCATGAGATCATCCGGCAGAACCTGTCGCGCTCGGCGATGTATGGGGGGCATATTGAAGGGGTCGGGCCGCGCTATTGCCCCTCGATCGAGGACAAGATCGTGCGGTTCGCCGACAAGGACTCGCATCAGATCTTCCTCGAACCCGAGGGGCTGGACGATCCGACCGTCTATCCCAACGGCATCTCGACTTCGCTCCCCGAAGAGGTGCAGCGGGCCTATGTCCGCTCCATCGCCGGGCTTGAGAACGCGGTGATCCTGCAACCCGGCTACGCGATCGAGTATGATTATGTAGATCCCCGCGCGCTGCGCAGCACGCTGGAATTGCGCGACGTGCCGGGGCTGTATCTTGCCGGGCAGATCAACGGCACCACGGGCTATGAAGAGGCCGCGGCGCAGGGGCTGGTCGCGGGGCTGAATGCTGCGCGCCATGTGTGGGGCAAGGGTCCGGCGCAATTCACCCGCACAAGCAGCTATATCGGCGTGATGATCGACGATCTCGTGACTCGCGGCGTCAGCGAACCCTACCGGATGTTCACCTCTCGGGCCGAGTTCCGGCTGTCATTGCGCGCCGACAATGCCGATCAGCGGCTGACTCCGCTGGGCCTGGAACTGGGGTGCGTCGGGGAAGAGCGCGCGCAGGTCTTTGCTGACAAGATGGAGCGGATGACGCGGGCGCGGGGACAATTGGACGCCATGTCGCTCACGCCGCGCGAGATATCGGCGGCTGGTATCAGGGTGAATGCCGATGGGAACCGGCGCAGCGGCTTTGACCTGCTGGCCTTTCCTGACGTCCGCTTGGCAGATCTGCTGACGCTGGACCCATCCCTTGCCGCGATTGATGCAGAGGTTGCGGCCCAGTTGGAGCGGGACGCGCTTTATGCGAATTACATCCGCCGTCAGGAACAGGACGTGCAGGCGATGCGGCGCGACGAGGCGCATGCCTTGCCGAATGATTTCCCTTTTGACCGCATTGACGGGTTGTCGAACGAGTTGAAGGGCAAGTTGATGGCGGCTCGACCTGAAACCCTTGCGCAGGCGGCGCGACTCGAGGGGATGACACCGGCCGCTCTGACGCTGATCCTTGCCCGGTTGCGGCAGATCGAGCGGCGCTCGGCATGATGGCGTCGCCCGGGGGGATTTCCGATGTTTCACGTGAAACATCGGACCGGCTTGACCGCCTTGCTGCTCTGCTGCGGAAGTGGAACCCGGCGATCAACCTGGTTTCGCGCGCGACGCTCGACGTCCTGGAAAGCCGCCATATCGGTGATTCCGCGCAGCTTTTCAGCCATTTGCCGAATGGCGCGCGACGCTGGACCGACCTGGGCAGCGGCGGCGGCTTTCCCGGCCTGGTCATCGCGATCCTGGCCGCCGAAGGCGCGCCTGATCTGGCCGTCGACCTGATCGAAAGCGATCAGCGCAAGGCCGTGTTTCTGCGGACGGCGGCGCAGGAGCTTGGCCTTGATAATGTGACCGTTTTCGCAAGCCGGATCGAGACCGTGCCATCGCGTCAGGCGGACGTGGTCTCGGCACGCGCCCTGGCGCCGCTGAGCCAGCTTCTGGACTTTGCCGACCGGCATCTGGCGCAAGGCGGGATCGCGCTTTTTCCCAAAGGCGCGCGCCATGACGAAGAGCTGGACGAGGCGCTTGCATCCTGGCGGTTCGACGTTCAGAAGATCCCCAGCACGACCGACCCCCAGGCCGTCATCCTGAAAATCGGAGGCATCGCCCGTGTCTGATCCGACGCGTCCCAACGGCCCGAAGATCATTGCCGTGGCCAACCAGAAGGGCGGCGTCGGCAAGACCACGACCGCGATCAACCTGGCCGCCGCGCTGGTCGAAGAGGGCTGCAGGGCGCTGATCGTCGATATCGACCCGCAGGGCAATGCCTCGACCGGGCTGGGGATCGAGGCCGGACAGCGCGCGCGCACCACCTATGACCTGCTGCTGGAAGAGGCGCCGCTGGATCAGATCGTGGTGAAGACCGAGATCGACGGCCTGTTGATCGCGCCCGGAACCACCGATCTCAGCTCGGCCGATATCGAGATGGTCGCGAATGAAAAGCGCAGTTTCCTGCTGCATGACGCGTTGCGCCAGCCCGCGATCGACGCCTATGGGCTGGATTTCGTGCTGATCGACTGCCCGCCTTCGCTGAACCTGCTTACGGTGAACGCGATGGTTGCCGCGCATTCGGTTCTGGTGCCGCTGCAAAGCGAGTTCTTCGCGCTCGAGGGGCTGTCGCAACTCATGCTGACGATTCGCGAGCTGCGCCAGACCGCGAATCCCTCACTGCGAATCGAGGGGGTCGTGATGACAATGACCGACCGCCGCAACAACCTGTCCCAGCAGGTCGAGAATGACGCGCGGGCCTATCTGGGGGATCTGGTGTTCCAAACCGTGATTCCGCGGAACGTGCGGGTGAGTGAGGCGCCGTCTTTTTCGATGCCGGTGTTGAGCTACGATCCCATGTCCAAGGGCGCGCAGGCTTACCGGGCCTTGGCACGCGAGATATTGGGGTTTAAACCAGCGATAACCGCATGATGTTGGGAGATTGCCCATGACTCTGAAGAACAAGGGCAAGCGGGGCCTCGGCCGGGGTCTGTCGGCGCTGATGGCGGATGTGCAGATCGACCCCGTTCCGGAGCAGGGCGAGGCGCCGCGCGGCAAGCCCGACCAGATCGTGACGCTCGACCTGCTGGAACCGAATCCCGATCAGCCGCGGCGGCAATTCTCGGACGAGGCGCTGCAGGAGCTCGCCGCTTCGATTCGCGAGAAGGGGGTGATCCAGCCCCTTATCGTCCGCCCCAGCAAGCGGACCGAGGGGCGATTCGAGATCGTGGCGGGCGAACGCCGCTGGCGGGCCTGCCAGATGGCGCAGACCCACGAGGTTCCGGTGATCGTGCGCGACCTCGACGATATCGAGGTGCTGGAAATCGCGATCATCGAGAATATTCAGCGCGCCGACCTGAACGCGGTCGAAGAGGCGATGGGCTATCGCCAGCTGATGGACCGTTTCGGCCACACCCAGGACAAGGTGGCCGAGGCACTGGGCAAGAGCCGCAGCCATATCGCCAACCTGTTGCGGCTGCTGCAACTGCCCGAAGAGGTGCTGGACCACGTTCGCCAAGGGCGGATAAGCGCGGGCCATGCGCGGGCGCTGATCACCACCGAAAACCCGGCGCGGCTGGCGCAAGAGGTCATCGCGGGCGGGCTGTCGGTGCGCGAAACCGAGAAACTGGCCAAGCGCACGGTCGACCCGCCCACCGCGCCGCGCAAGGCGGGCGGGGCAGCGGAAAAGGATGCCGATACCCGCGCGCTGGAACAGGATCTGTCGGCCAATCTGGGGATGAAGGTCTCGATCGAGCATTCCGTCGACGGCTCGGGGCGGCTGGTGATCGGCTATCGCAATCTCGATGACCTGGACCGGCTTTGCGGCGCGCTGAGTTCCGCGCGCGGCAGCGATTTCGGCTAGGGTAGGTCAGTCCGGCAGAAGCTCGCGGATCACCGCGTTCAGCACCGCGCGCCCGGCATCGGTGGTCCGCAGGCGGTCGCCCTCACATCGGATCAGGCCCAGGCCCGCAAGTCCTGCGATCCGGCTGGCGTCCAGCGGCTGCCCGGCAAGGTGCTGATACCGCACAAGAGATAGCCCCTCGGTCAGCCGCATCCCCATCATGAGGTATTCGGTCGCCTGGTCCTGTGGGGAAAGCGCTGTCCGCAGCGCCTCGCCATGCCCATCGCGCGCCACGCGCGCCAGCCACCCGGCCGGGGCAAGTGGCGCTTCTGTTGCCCAGCGCCGACCGTCCAACGTCAGGCGGCCATGGGCGCCGGGGCCGATTCCGGCATAATCGCCATAGCGCCAATAGATCAGGTTGTGCCGTGATTCCGCGCCGGGCCGGGCGTGGTTCGACACCTCATAGGCGGGCAGGCCAGCGGCGGCGCAGATCTCCTGCGTGGCCAGATACATGTCGGCGGCGCGGTCGTCATCGGGAAGGCCGCGCAGTCCGCCCCTTGCGTGCCGATCGCCGAAGGCCGTGCCGGGCTCGATCGTCAGCTGGTAAAGCGACAGGTGATCGACGCCCAGCGCCAGCGCCTGCCCAAGTTCTGCCTGCCAATCGGCAAGCAACTGGTCCTGCCTTGCATAGATCAGGTCGAAGCTCACCCGCTCGAACGTGTTGCGCGCGATGTCGAAGGCGGCGCGCGCCTCGGCCGCAGAGTGCAACCGGCCCAGACGGCCCAAGTCGGCATCGTTCAGCGCCTGCACGCCCAGCGATACCCGGCCCACGCCCGCATCGCGATACCCGGCGAACCGGCCCGCCTCGACCGAGCCGGGATTGGCCTCCAGCGTCACTTCCATGTCGTTCGCGCAAGGCCATGTCGCGCGCACGGTGTCCAGGATCGCGGCCACCAGGTCGGGTGCCATCAGGCTGGGCGTTCCGCCGCCGAAAAAGACGCTGGTCAGCGTGCGCGGGCCGGTTTCGGCGCCGATGCGGCGGATCTCGGACAGGTAGGCGCGTTGCCATTCGCCCATGTCGATGCTGGCCGCGACATGGGAGTTGAAGTCGCAATAGGGGCATTTCGACAGGCAGAACGGCCAGTGGACATACAGCCCGAAGCCGCCCGCCTGCCAGTCCTCAGCCGCCAATGGACCGCACCAGCTTTTCGAAGGCGCGGCCGCGATGGCTGATCCGGTTCTTTTCCCAGCGGTCCATCTGGGCAAAGGTCACGTCGAACCCGTCCGGCTGAAAAATCGGATCATAGCCGTGGCCCTGATCGCCGCGGCCCGGCCAGACGATGCGGCCTGGCACCTCGCCCACGAAAACCTCATCCTGCCCATCGGGCCAGCCGAGGACGAAAGTGCAGGAAAACCGCGCGGAGTAGGGCGCTGGCGTTCCGGTTGCCTGAAGCTCGCGCCAGACCCGTTCCATCGCCATTCCGAAATCGCGACCAGACCCTGTTTCGGCCCAATCCGCCGTATGCACCCCCGGCGCACCGCCCAGCGCATCGACCGAAAGCCCGCTGTCATCGGCCAGAGCGGGCAGGCCGGTGGCCTTGGCGGCGGCATGGGCCTTGATCCGGGCATTGCCGATGAAACTGTCCTCGGTCTCGGGGGGTTCGGGCAGGTTCATCTCGGCCGCGCCGACCACGGAAATGCCGTGCGGCTCCAGCAGATGCGCGATCTCTTCCAGCTTGCCGCGGTTGTGGGTCGCCACCAGCAGCCTGTCGCCCGTGAAACGGCGCATGGCTCAGCCCCCGACCGCTGCCCTTTGCGCCGCGACCAGATCGGCCACGCCCTGCTCGGCCAGCGCCAGCAGCTTGTCCATCTGCTCGCGCGAGAAGGTGGCGCCCTCGGCGGACATCTGCACCTCGATCAGCCGGCCCGAGCCGGTCATCACGAAGTTCCCGTCGACGCCCGCCTCGCTGTCTTCGGGATAGTCCAGATCCAGCACGGGCTGGCCGGCATAGATCCCGCAGGACACCGCCGCCACCGGATCGGTCATCGGGTCCGAGATCACCTCGCCCGTCTTCATCAGCTTGTTCACCGCCAGCCGCAGCGCCACCCAGCCGCCGGTGATCGCGGCGCAGCGCGTGCCGCCGTCGGCCTGGATCACGTCGCAATCGACGGTGATCTGCCGCTCGCCCAGCGCCACCCGATCGACACCCGCCCGCAGCGACCGCCCGATCAACCGCTGGATTTCCACCGTGCGCCCGCCCTGCTTGCCCACAGACGCCTCGCGCCGCATCCGCGTCGTGGTCGCGCGCGGCAGCATCCCGTATTCCGCCGTCACCCAGCCCAGCCCCGAGTTCTTGAGAAACGGCGGGACGCGCTCTTCCAGCGAAGCGGTGCAAAGCACACGGGTGTCGCCGATCCGGATCAGGCACGACCCTTCGGCATGTTTCGTCACGCCGGTCTCGATTGAAACGGGGCGCATTTCGCTTACATCACGGCCTGACGGGCGCATGGCATATCCTCTCTCGGGTTCGGCGCTTTGCTCCCACGAGAGGGGGGCCGATGCAAGCCCGATTGACGCAACGCTGCGTTGTCCTTTAATTACCGCGCTTTTCAGGAGGACTGCCGAAGGTGACCGAGACCCCGCGACTTCTCGACGAGATGAACGACCGCTCGCGCGAGGTCTTCCGCCGGGTGGTCGAGGGCTATCTGGAAACCGGCGATCCGGTGGGCTCGCGCACGCTGACCCGCACCATGAGCGAGAAGGTCAGCGCCGCCACCATCCGCAACGTGATGCAGGACCTGGAATTCCTCGGCCTTCTGGACAGCCCGCATGTCTCGGCCGGGCGGATACCCACGCAGCTCGGCCTGCGCATGTTCGTCGATGGCCTGCTGGAAATGCGCGAGCTTGAGAGCGAGGATCGAGAAAAGATCGACGCGACGCTGGACAGCAACGAACGCGATATGGGCGTGATGCTGGACCGGGTCGGCGCGGCGCTGTCGGGCGTGACGCGGGGGGCGTCGCTGGTCCTGGCGCCGAAACACGAGGCGCCGATCAAGCATATCGAGTTCGTGAGCCTTGCCCCCGACCGGGCGCTGACGGTTCTGGTCTTTGCCGATGGCCATGTCGAGAATCGCATCTTCGAGCCCGCGCCGGGCCAGACGCCGTCCTCCATGCGCGAGGCGGCGAATTTCCTGAACGCCCTGGCCGCCGGCAAGACCCTCAGCGAGTTGCGCGACGTGATGCAGGTCGAGATCGCGCGCCGTCGCCGCGAGTTGAACGAATTGGCCCGCGTGATGGTCGAGGCCGGGCTTGCCGTCTGGGAGAACAAGGGCGAGCCGCATGAGCGGCTGATCGTGCGCGGCCGGGCGAACCTGCTGGCCGACAGCGCCGAGGCCGAGGAACTGGACCGCATCCGCACCCTGTTCGACGATCTGGAACGCAAGCGCGACATCGTCGAGTTCCTTGAGCTTGCCGAGGAAGGCGAGGGCGTGCGCATCTTCATTGGCTCCGAAAACAAGCTTTTTTCACTTTCGGGTTCCTCTCTGGTGGTCTCTTCATATATGAACGCTGACCGGAAGATCATCGGAGCCGTTGGCGTGATCGGGCCGACCCGGCTGAACTACGGGCGGATCGTGCCCGTCGTGGACTATACGGCACAGCTGGTCGGAAAGCTGATTTCCGACCGGGGCAAGGGATAAGACATGGCTGACGCAGAGAAGAAAGAGATCGAGATCGACATCGAGGCGCCCGGAGACGAGAGCACGGAAGAGACCGACCAAGTCCAGGCCGACCCTGAGGCCGACGAGATCGCGAACCTCCGCGCCGAGCGGGATGAACTGCGCGACCGTTTCATGCGGGCGCTGGCCGATGCCGAGAACTCGCGCAAGCGGGCCGACCGCGACCGGCGCGAGGCCGAGAATTACGGCGGGGCCAAGCTCGCCCGCGACATCCTGCCGGTCTATGACCACCTGTCGCGCGCGCTGGATATCGTGACCGAGGAACAGCGCGAGGCGCAAAAGGCGTTCCTCGAAGGGGTCGAGCTGACCCTGCGCGAGCTGCTGAACGTCTTTTCCAAGCACGGGATCGAGCGCGTGGCGCCCGAGGTTGGCGATACGTTCGACCCGCAGATGCACCAGGCGATGTTCGAGGCGTCGGTGCCCGGAACGAAGGCCGGTGAGATCATCCAGGTGATGACGGTCGGCTTCACGCTGCACGACCGCCTGTTGCGCCCCGCGCAGGTCGGTGTGTCCTCGACGCCGGCTTCTTAGTCGCGGTCGGCAAGCGCCTTCAACGCGTACACCAGCTCCAGCGCCTCGCGCGGGGACAGCTCGTCGGGATGCACCTCGGCGAGCATCTGTTCCAGGGCAGAAGGGCGGTTCTGCGGCGGGGCGGCCCGGACCGCCGAGAACAGTGGCAGATCGTCGATCAGCCCCCTTTGCGCGCGCCCACCTTCGCGCTCGCCCCTTTCCAGCGCGTCCAGAACCACCCGCGCCCGTTCGACGACCGTCTCGGGCAGCCCGGCAAGGCGGGCAACCTGCACGCCGTAGGACCGGTCCGCCGCGCCCTTGCGGACCTCGTGCAGGAAGATGACATCGCCTTCCCATTCCTTCACCGCCACGGTCGCGTTCTCGACGCCTGCCAGCCGGTGTGCAAGCGCAGTCAGTTCGTGGTAATGGGTTGCGAACAGCGCGCGGCAGCGGTTGACGTCGTGCAGATGTTCCAGCGTCGCCCAGGCGATCGACAGCCCGTCCCAGGTCGCCGTGCCGCGCCCGATCTCGTCGAGGATCACCAGCGCGCGGTCGTCCGCCTGGTTCAGGATCGCGGCGGTCTCCACCATCTCGACCATGAAGGTCGAGCGTCCGCGTGCCAGGTCGTCAGAGGCGCCGACCCGGCTGAACAGCTGCGAGACAAGCCCGACATGGGCGCGCGTCGCGGGCACGAAGCTGCCCGCCTGCGCCAGGAGCGCGATCAGCGCATTCTGGCGCAGGAAGGTCGACTTGCCCGCCATGTTCGGCCCGGTCAGCAGCCAGATCGCCGCGCCCTCGCGTCCATCCGACAGGGCGCAGTCGTTGGCGACAAATGGCGCACCGCCTTGCCGGCGCAGGGCGCGTTCCACCACCGGATGGCGTCCGCCCTCGATCACGAAGGCGCGGCTATCGTCCACCTTCGGCTCGCACCAGTTCTCGCCCCGGGCCAGATCGGCCAGCCCTGCCGCAAGGTCGATCTCTGCCAGTGCCGTGGCGGTCTGCCCGACCGGCCCGGCCTTGGCCAGAACCCCGGCTTTCAGGCCGTCATAGAGCCGCTTTTCGATCTCCAGTGCCCGGCTTCCGGCATTCAGGATTCGGGTTTCGAGTTCCGACAGTTCGACCGTTGTAAACCGCACCGCATTCGCCGTGGTCTGACGGTGGATGAAGCGTTCCGACAGCGGCGGTGACAGCATCCGGTCGGCATGGGTCGCGGTGACCTCGATGAAATAGCCCAGCACGTTGTTGTGTTTGACCTTGAGCGAAGCGATGCCCGTTTCCTGCGCGAACTCCGCCTGCATCGCCGCGATCACCCCGCGCCCCTCGTCGCGCAGCTTGCGCGCGTCGTCCAGGTCGGCATCGTGACCGGGCGCGATGAAGCCGCCGTCGCGGACCAGAAGCGGCGGTTCGGCGATCAGCGCGGCGTCCAGCAGATCGTGCAGGTCATCATGGCCCAGAAGCGCGCCGCGCGCCTCGGCCAGCAGCCCCGGCAGATCGCCCGACAGGTGCAAGGCCACCGCCCCCGCCTGCGCCAGCCCGTTGCGGATCGCGGCCAGATCGCGCGGGCCGCCCCGGTCCAGCGCAAGGCGCGACAGGGCGCGGTCCATGTCGGGGCATCTCCGCAGCGCATCGCGCAGCGCATTGCAAAGACCCGCATCTTCGACCAGCGCGCGCACGGCGGCCAGCCGGGCGTGGATCGTGGCCAGATCCCGCGAGGGGCTGGAAATGCGTCGTTCCAGCAGCCGCGCGCCCGGCGCGGTCACGGTGCGGTCGATGGCGTGCAGCAAGCTGCCCTCGCGCCCGCCCGACAGGCTGGCGGTCAGCTCCAGGTTGCGCCGCGTCGCCGCGTCGATCTGGACGCTGCCGCCCGCGGCCTCGCGCACCGGGGGGCGCAGCAGCGGCAGCTTGCCCTTCTGCGTGATCTCCAGATAGTCGACGATGGCCCCCATCGCGGCGATCTCGGCCCGACCGAAGCTGCCGAACCCGTCCAGCGTGTCCACCCCGAACAACGCGGCCAGCCGCCTTTCGGCCGACATGCTGTCGAAAGTCGCCCGCGACAGCGGCGTGAGCGCGGCCCCGGAATCCGTGACTATTCCGGCCCAATCGGCCTCTGATGCCTCGCTCAGCAACACCTCGCGCGGCGCGAGACGGGCCAGTTCCGGCCCCAGCCGGACGGGCGGGCAGTCCGTCACCCGGAAGGCACCTGTCGAGATATCGACCCAGGCGAGCGCGCCCGCGTCCCGCACCTCGGCGAAGGCCGCGAGGAAATTGTGCCGCCGCGCCTCGAGCAGCGAGTCCTCGGTCAGCGTGCCGGGCGTGACCAGCCGCACCACGTCGCGTTTCACGACCGCCTTGGACCCGCGCTTCTTCGCCTCGGCCGGATCCTCCAGTTGCTCGCAGACCGCGACGCGAAACCCTTTGCGGATCAGGGTCAGCAGGTAACTTTCAGACGAATGGATCGGCACGCCGCACATCGGAATGTCCTGGCCCTGATGCTTGCCGCGTTTCGTCAGCGCGATGTCCAGCGCCGCGGCGGCGGCGACGGCATCGTCAAAGAACATCTCGTAGAAATCGCCCATCCGGTAGAACACAAGCGCCCCGGGATGCGCTGCCTTGATCTCCAGATATTGCGCCATCATCGGCGTGACGCTGCCCGGCGCGCTATCCAACAGACCCTCCCGCATTGCTGATTCGGCGGGACACTAGACAAGAGCCCCTGCAAGGGGAAGCGCCATTGCAGGTGCCGCAAGGCCCGCCTTTCGTCAGTTGTCGCGTCCAGGACCGCATTGTAATGTCCGCAGGTTCGAGGAGGAGCACCGTGACATCAGATATGTTACTTGTTGAAAAGCCCCTGCAATTAAAGGGGCAGGAGCCGATTGCACATGGCAACCGGCGCGCGATCTATTCTGTCGAGGACCATCCGGGGATCCTCGTCAAGGTTCTGCTCAGCGCCAGCGCCCAGAGTCGGGTCATGCCCGCCAAGCGCCTTCTCCGGCAGCTTTTCCCGTCGCTGGCCTATCGCTTCCTGTTCCGCGAATACGCCTGCTACCTGCGCGCCAAGATCACGCAATCCGACGATTCCGGACCGCTTCCGATCTCCGAACTGCGCGGGCTTGTGCAGACGGATCTGGGCCTGGGGATGATCGTCGAGAATATCTGCGACCGAGACGGAAATCCGGGCCCGACGTTGCGCCGCTTGCTGGCCTCCGGCGCGTTCGACGCGCGGCATCTCGAGTTATTGAACAATTTCGTGCGCCGCATCTACACCCTGCACATCCGCGCCAACGACCTCAACCCCAGCAATATCGTTCTGGGCCATCGCGGCGGAGTGGAGCAATTCGTCCTGGTCGATGGTCTGGGCGACAGTCACCTGATCCCGGTCAGGTCCTGGGCCCGCTGGATGAATACCCGAAGCCTCAATCGCCGTTTCGCGGCCCTCACGAATCCCGGCGGACTGGTTTGGGATGCCGACACCCGCGAGTTCCGCCTGCCCCGAAGTCGTGAAGGAACTGCCCTTTGAGCAACAACAACCGCGTCACCCCCGAAGAGGCGCTGAGCTACCATATCGAGCCCGTTCCGGGGAAATACGAGATCGTGGCCACCAAGCCCATGACCACGCAGCGGGATCTGAGCCTGGCCTATTCTCCCGGCGTCGCGGTGCCCGTGCAGACGATCGCGGACGCACCCGGAACCGCCTATGACTACACCACCAAGGGCAACATGGTGGCGGTGATCTCGAACGGCACGGCGATCCTTGGCATGGGCAATCTGGGCGCGCTGGCCGCCAAGCCGGTGATGGAGGGCAAGTCGGTGCTGTTCAAGCGGTTCGCCGACGTGAACGCCATCGACATCGAACTCGACAGCGAGGATCCCGATGAGCTCATCCGCGCCATCAAGTTGATGGCGCCGACCTTCGGGGGCATCAATCTCGAGGATATCAAGGCACCGGAATGTTTCATCATCGAGCAGCGGCTCAAGGAAGAGATAGACATTCCCGTTTTCCACGACGACCAGCACGGAACGGCGGTGATCTGTGCGGCGGGGCTGATCAACGCGCTGCACCTGACCGGCAAGAAGATCGAGGACTGCCGGATCGTCCTGAACGGGGCGGGGGCCGCGGGCATCGCTTGCCTGGAACTGATCAAGGCGATGGGGGCGAAGCATGACAACTGCATCGCCTGCGATACCAAGGGCGTGATCTGGCAGGGCCGCACCGAGGGCATGAACCAGTGGAAATCGGCCCATGCGGCGAACACGGACGCCCGCACGCTGGAACAGGCGATGGTGGGCGCCGACGTCTTCCTTGGCGTCAGCGTCAAGGGTGCGGTGACGCCCGAAATGCTGATCTCGATGGCGGACAACCCCGTCATCTTCGCCATGGCCAACCCCGATCCCGAGATCACGCCCGAAGAGGCGCGTGCGATCCGGCCCGATGCGATCGTGGCCACCGGGCGGTCCGACTACCCCAACCAGGTGAACAACGTCCTGGGCTTTCCCTATCTCTTCCGCGGCGCGCTGGACATCCATGCCCGCGCCATCAATGACGAGATGAAGATCGCCTGCGCCGAGGCGCTTGCCGAGCTTGCCCGCGAGGACGTGCCCGACGAGGTCGCCATGGCCTATGGCAAGAAGCTGAGCTTCGGGCGCGACTATATCATCCCGACGCCGTTCGATCCGCGGCTGATCTACACGATCCCGCCCGCCGTCGCCCGCGCGGGCATGGACACGGGCGCGGCGCGGCGCCCGATCGTCGACATGGACGCCTACCGCCACAACCTCAAGGCGCGGATGGACCCGACCGCGTCGGTCCTGTCGGGGATCGCCGCGCGGGCCAAGGCGGCGCAGGCCCGGATGATCTTTGCCGAGGGCGACGATGAGCGCGTGCTGCGCGCCGCGGTCGCCTATCAACGGTCGGGCTATGGCAAGGCGCTGGTCGTGGGCCGCGAACATGACGTCAAGGAAAAGCTGGAACAGGCCGGGCTGGGCGACGCCTGTCGCGAGCTCGAGGTGGTCAATGCCGCCAATACGCGCCACCTCGAGTCCTATCGCGCCTTCCTTTACCAGCGGCTGCAGCGCAAGGGCTTCGACACCCACGATATCCACCGGCTGGCGACGCGCGACCGGCATGTGTTCTCGGCGCTGATGCTGGCGCATGGCCATGGCGACGCGCTGGTGACGGGCGCAACACGGAAATCGGCCCATGTGCTGGAACTCATCAACCACGTCTTCGACGCAAGGGCACAGGACGGGGCGGTCGGCGTGACCGCGCTGCTGAACAAGGGCAAGATCGTCTTCATCGCCGACACGCTGGTGCATGAATGGCCCGAGCCCGAGGATCTGGCCAAAATCGCCGAGCGGGCGGCGGGCGTTGCGCGCAGCCTGGGTCTGGAGCCCCGTGTCGCCTTCCTGTCGTTCTCGACCTTCGGCTATCCGGTGTCCGAGCGCGCGACCAAGATGCACATGGCGCCCCAGGTGCTGGACCGGCGCGGCGTCGATTTCGAGTATGATGGCGAAATGACCGTCGATGTCGCCCTGAACCCGGTGGCAATGGCCCGATATCCGTTCTGCCGACTGACGGGGCCGGCCAACATCCTCGTGATGCCGGCCCGCCACTCGGCCTCGATCTCGGTCAAGCTGATGCAGGAGATGGCGGGGGCCACGGTGATCGGGCCGATCCTTGCGGGCGTCGACAAGCCGATCCAGATCTGCGGCACCGTCTCGACGGTGAACGACATCCTGAACATGGCGCTTCTGGCCGCCTGCGAGGTCGGCTGATGACGGTCTACTGCCTGGGCTCGATCAATGCGGACCATGTCTACACGGTCCCGCATCTGCCCGCGCCGGGCGAAACCCTTGCCGCCAACGGCCTGACGCGCGGGCTGGGCGGTAAGGGCGCGAACCAGTCGGTCGCGGCGGCCCTTGCGGGCGCGCGGGTGGTCCATATCGGCGCGGTCGGCGCGGATGGCGACTGGGCGGTGCAGCGGCTGGCGCGCTTCGGGGTCGAGACCGATCACATCGCGATCTGCGACGCGCCAACGGGCCATGCGATCATCAATGTCGCACCCGATGGCGAGAATGCCATCGTGATCCTGCCCGGTGCGAACATGCGGCAGGATACTGGCCGGATCGCCGACGCGCTGGCGGGGGCGGGGCGGGGCGACACGCTTCTCCTCCAGAACGAAACCTCGCACCAGGCCGAGGCGGCCGCTCTGGCCACGGCTTCAGGGTTGCGCGTGGTCTATTCCGCTGCGCCCTTCGATCTGGCGGCGCTGGGCGCTGTCCTGCCGCATCTGTCGCTTCTGGTGCTCAACGCGGTCGAGGACGCCCAGATGCGCGCCGCACCGGGCCGGAGGATCGACGGGTCAGAGATCATCGTCACCGATGGCCCACGCGGCGCGGTCTGGCGGTTCCACGGCCAGACACTCTCGATGCCCGCTTTCCCGGTGACCCCGGTCGATACCACGGGGGCGGGCGACTGTTTCATCGGTTCGCTCGTCGCGGCGCTGGATCGCGGTCTGCCCCGCCCTGAGGCGCTGCGCTATGCCAGCGCCGCCGCCGCAATCCAGGTCACCCGCCCGGGCACCGCCGACGCCATGCCACCACGCGCAGAGGTCGAGGCCTTCCTCGCCCGCGCCTAGGATCCGGCAAAGGGCGCGGCATCGCCCCAAAGCGCGCGAACCCGCGCGTCGCGCCCGCAGGCCTCGCGATAGAGCTTGTAGGCCTCGGCCTTGGATTTCGGGCCGAAGCGGGTGATCACGATGTCCCGCTTGCGGTAATAATCCTGATGATACTCCTCGGCCGGATAGAAGGGCGCGGCTTCCAGGATCGGCGTCACCACCGCTTGCCCCAATGCAGCCTGCGCCTCGGCCTTGGCAGCCTCGGCAACCCGCCTTTCCACCGGGTCGGAGACGAAAACCGCCGTCCGATAGCTCTCGCCCCGATCACAGAACTGGCCCCCCGCATCGGTCGGATCGACCGAGCGGAAGAACAGCGACAGGATCTGCTCATAGCCGATCACCTGCGGGTCATAGACGATGCGGACCGCCTCGTAATGCCCGGTGCCGCCCGCGGTGACCTGCCGATAGGTCGGGTTCGCCACCGTCCCGCCGGTATAGCCCGACACGACCTCCGCCACCCCCGCGACCCGTTCGAAATCCGCCTCGACGCACCAGAAACAACCCCCCGCCACGATCGCGGTCTGCATCTCGCCCGCCTCCGCCCCCGGATGCCTGACGGTCAGGCCCAGAACGATTGCTGCCGCCAGCACCAGCGGCTTGAGAATGTCACGCATGCGCATCTTTCCCGGACTCCTTCCAGGCAAAAGGATAAGCCCGGTTCAGGCCATCCCGGAAGCCACAAGCCCGTGACCATGCGTGCGGAGGGCACGGATGACCCGGGCGCACTCCGCCCCCCTCCTTCTTCTGGCCGAAAATATCCCGGGGGTCCGGGGGCAGCGCCCCCGGCGGGTCGGCTTGCGCAGCAAGCCGAAACCCTTCGCGCACTCGATCCGCGGGCTTTCGCCCGCCGCCTCGCCCTAGCCGCCCAGCCGCCGCTTGCGCATCGCGATCAGCCGCAGCCGCAGCGCGTTCAGCTTGATGAAGCCCTGTGCGTCCTTCTGGTCATAGGCGCCCGCGTCGTCCTCGAAGGTGACATGGCTTTCCGAATACAGCGAATGCTCCGACCAGCGGCCCACAGTCCGCACCGAGCCCTTGTAGAGCTTCAGCCGCACGGTGCCGGTGACATGCTCCTGCGACTTGTCGATAAGCGCCTGCAGCATCTCGCGCTCGGGACTGAACCAGAACCCGTTGTAGATGAGTTCCGCATAGCGCGGCATCAGCTCGTCCTTCAGATGCGCCGCGCCGCGGTCCAGCGTGATCTGCTCGATCCCCCGGTGCGCTTCCAGCAGGATCGTGCCACCGGGGGTTTCGTAGATGCCGCGCGACTTCATCCCGACGAAGCGGCCCTCGACCAGATCCAGTCGGCCGACACCATGCCGTCCACCGATCTCGTTCAGTCGGGTCAGCAGGGCGGCGGGCGACAGCGCCTCGCCGTTGATTGCCACCGCATCGCCGCGCTCGAAGCTCAGCTCGACATATTCCGGCGTATCGGGTGCCTTCTCGGGATCGACGGTGCGCTGATAGACGTAGTCGGGCGCCTCGACGGCCGGATCCTCAAGCACCTTGCCCTCGGAGGAGGTGTGCAACAGGTTCGCGTCGACCGAGAACGGCGCCTCGCCGCGCTTGTCCCTGGCGATCGGAATCTGGTTCTTCTCGGCGAAGTCGATCAGTTTCGTGCGGCTGGTCAGGTCCCATTCCCGCCAGGGCGCGATCACCTTGATCTCGGGGTTCAGCGCGTAGGCGGAAAGCTCGAACCGCACCTGGTCGTTGCCCTTGCCGGTCGCGCCATGGGCCACGGCATCGGCGCCGGTTTCCGCCGCGATCTCGATCAGCCGCTTGGAGATCAGCGGCCGCGCGATGGAGGTGCCCAGCAGGTAGAGCCCCTCGTAAAGCGCGTTCGCCCGGAACATCGGGAAGACGAAGTCGCGCACGAATTCCTCGCGCAGGTCCTCGATATAGATCGCGCTGGCGCCCATCATCTCGGCCTTGGTGCGGGCCGGTTCCAGTTCCTCGCCCTGGCCCAGGTCGGCGGTAAAGGTCACGACCTCGCAGCCATAGGTCGTCTGCAGCCATTTCAGGATGATCGAGGTGTCGAGGCCGCCGGAATAGGCCAGGACGACTTTCTTGGGCGAGGACATGCGGAGAACTCCGTTGAGGGAAATCCCGGCGGCGTTTATTGCGTTTCGGTCAAAGGGGCAAGGGCGGCCCGGGGCTTGCATTCGGCCCACCCGTCGCGCCAGAAAAGTGCATGAGCGATTTCTTCACGAAGGCCCGTGCCGCCGAATCGGCCCTGCGCGAGCTGTTCCCGCCGACGCCTCTGCAGGGCAACGTCCATCTCTCGGAACGCTATGGCGCCGAGATCCTGCTCAAACGCGAGGATCTGACGCCCGTGCGCTCCTACAAGATCCGTGGCGCGTTCAACGCGATGCGCAAGGTTCTGGCCACCCGGCCCGATCAGCGCGTTTTCGTCTGCGCGAGCGCGGGCAACCATGCCCAGGGCGTCGCCTTTGCCTGCCGCCATTTCGGGGTGCAGGGGGTCGTCTTCATGCCGGTTACCACGCCGCGGCAGAAGATCGACAAGACCCGCACCTTTGGCGGCGAGAATATCGAGATCCGGCTGACCGGCGATTATTTCGACGACACGCTGGCCGCGGCCCAGGCCTGGTGCGCCGAGGCGGGCGGGCATTTCCTTTCGCCCTTCGACGACGAGGACGTGATCGAGGGGCAGGCATCCGTCGCGGTCGAGATCCTCGACGCGCTGGACGGCGCACCTGATCTGGTGATCCTGCCGGTGGGCGGCGGCGGGCTTGCTGCGGGCGTCGTCTCGGCCCTGCGCGAGGTGGCGCCCGGAACGCGCGTCAAATTCGTCGAACCCGCAGGCGGCATGTCGCTGGCTGCGGCGGTGGCCGCCGGGGCGCCGGTGACGCTGCCCCGTGTCGATACCTTCGTCGATGGCGCCGCGGTCGCGCGGATCGGGACAAGGACCTTCGGCGTGCTTGGCGGGATCGACGCGGGCGACGTTCTGGCCGCGCCCGAGGACCGGATCTGCGCCACCATGCTCGAGATGCTGAATGTCGAGGGGATCGTGCTGGAACCCGCCGGTGCGCTGGCCGTCGATGTGCTGCCCGTGCTGGCCGATCAGATCGCGGGCAAGCGGGTCGTCTGCGTCACGTCGGGCGGGAATTTCGATTTCGAGCGGCTGCCCGAGGTCAAGGAACGCGCCCAGCGCTATTCGGGCGTGAAGAAGTATTTCATCCTGCGCCTGCCGCAGCGCCCCGGCGCGCTGCACGATTTTCTCGACCTTCTGGGGCCGGAGGATGACATCGCGCGGTTCGAATATCTCAAGAAATCGGCCCGGAACTTCGGCACGGTGCTGATCGGGATCGAGACATCGCGGGCCGAGAATTTCCCCGCGCTGTTCGCCCGGATGGGCGAGCGGGGCCTCGTGCATCGCGACATCACCGACGATGTGGTGCTGTCGGAATTCCTGATCTAGGCGACCCGCGACCGGGCCTTGCCCGCCGCCATCAGCAGCCCGCGGGATTCGGCATAGCTGTCGAGCAGCGCCGAAAGCTCGACCGCTTCGCCCTGCGCCAGCTGGTGTTCCAGACCCCGGCAGATCGCGCAGAACTCCTTGAGCCCGAGATTCAGCGCCGAACCGCGCACGAAATGCAGGTCCGACGGAAGGCAGGCGGGATCCGGCGCGTCGCGCAGCCGGGTCATCACCTCGTCCACCTCTTCCAGGAACAGATCCAGCACTTCGTCAAAGGCATCCTCCCCGACTTCGCTGCGCAGTTCCTCCACCCTTTTCCAGTCGATCATTGCAATCGTCACCTCCGCCACGCCCCCGCCGCGTCTGGTCAGGCTAGGGGCGGCAGCTTAACGGTGAATGAGCCTCAAGGCGAAAAAAAGGTCGAAAACGATCTTTCACGGCCCGTTAAGCCCCTGTGCGCTATTGCGACCGATGAACAGCACAGGGATGCCCGTGGCCATCGCGATCGAAAAGCCCCATTTTCCGCAGGAACCGCCCTCGCTGGTGCGGCTGGTCCTGCTGGTCGATGACAGCCGCCTGCAACGGCGCATCCTGCGCGCCTCGCTGGAACGCTGGGGCTATGCGGTCGAGGAATGCGGCTCGGCTGAAGAGGCGCTGGAGATCTGTGGCGACCGGCCGGTGGACCTGATCATCAGCGACTGGATGATGCCCGGCATGAACGGGCCGGAATTCTGCCGTGCCTTCCGTGCCCTGCCGCGTGACAGCTATGGCTATTTCATCCTGCTGACCTCGAAATCCGAGACCGGAGAGATGGTCCACGGCCTTGATGTCGGCGCCGACGAATTCCTGACCAAGCCCGTGAACGCCAACGAGCTTCGGGCGCGAATCGCCTCGGGCGAACGCATCCTGCGCATGGAAAACCAGTTGCGCGAAAGGAACAGATTGCTCAGTGCGACGCTTGGCGAGTTGCGCAGTCTCTATGACGCCGTCGACCGCGACCTGGTCGAGGCGCGCAAGCTGCAACAATCGCTGTTGCGCGACCGCTCGCGCCGCTTCGGCGGGTCCGAGGTTTCGCTGCTGTTGCGTCCCTGCGGCCATGTCGGCGGCGATCTCGTCGGCTTCTTTCCCGCGGGCGATGGGCAGGTCGGCCTGTTTTCGGTCGATGTCTCGGGCCACGGGATAAGCTCGGCGATGATCACGGCGCGGCTTGCCGGGCTGCTGTCCTCGGCCTCGGCCGAACAGAACATCGCGCTGGAATCCGATGCCGATGGCGCCATCCATGTCCGCCCGCCCGAAGAGGTCGTGGAACATCTGAACCGGCTCTTCCATGAAGAGCTGGAGACCGAGCATTACCTCACCATCCTGCTGGCCGTGGTCTCGCTCGACAGCGGGGTCATGCGATTCGTTCAGGCGGGCCATCCCTATCCGGCGATCCAGCGGGCCGATGGCCGGGTGGAGTTCATCGGCTCGGGCGGCTTGCCCGTGGGTCTGATCCCGGGCGCGCGCTACGAGGTGGACGAAGCCCGCCTTCACCCCGGCGACCGCATCCTCATGGCCTCGGATGGCATCACCGAATGCCCGTCCCCGTCGGGCGATCAACTCGGCGACGAGGGGCTCTGCGCCCTGATGGCGCGCAACGCCGCCATGCGGGGCGAGTCCTTCCTCGAAGTCGTGATGACCGAACTGATCGCCTTTGCCGGCAGCCCGGACCTGCCCGACGACGTCTCGGCAGTCCTGTTCGAGTTCGGCTAGGCCGAGGTTCCCCTAGCGCGCGACCCCCAGAAAGCGCGCCACGAAATGGCGGTCGCCCGCATTGCCCAGTTCCCGCAACGCCGCTTCGGGCGACATCCACAGCGCGCTATGGCCCGGCTCGCGCGGGGCGCCATGGGCGCGGACCGGACGGGCCAGATAGATGGCGCACAGCTTTTCCGCCCAGAGGTCATATTCCGGCATGTAGGTGAACCGCCGGAACGCCCCCAGCCGCCGCGTCACGTCGATCCGCCAGCCGGTTTCCTCGAACACCTCGCGATGCAGCGCCGACAGCGGCGATTCGCCCGGCTCGATGCCGCCGCCGGGCAACTGGTATTCCGGGACCGGCTCCTGCCGATGCGTGACCAGAAGCGAGCCGTCGCGCACCAGCAGGGCATAGGCGCCCGGGCGCAGCCGACAGCGTTGGTCCGCCTGTATCGCCTCGCCGAATTGACGGATGATGCTCTCCCCCTTTGTGCTAGCGCCGCAGGCTCTATATAACGCCCCCCGGGCCAAGGCCCAGAACCAGGGAAACGCTCATGTCCATCGGATCGCAGATCGCCTGGGACGATACCGTCCTGCCCTTCCAGCTTGACCGCAGCGATATTCGCGGGCGGGTCGCCCGGCTGGATGGCGTTCTGGACCAGGTTCTTGCCCAGCACCGCTATCCGCCCGAAATCGAGGCGCTGGTGACCGAGGCCGTCTTGCTGACCGCGATGATCGGCCAGACGATCAAGCTGCGCTGGAAGCTGTCCTTGCAGGTGCGCGGCGACGGCCCGGCCCGGCTGATCGCGACCGATTACTACGCCCCCACCGAGCCCGGCGCCCCGGCCCTGATCCGCGCCTATGCCAGTTTCGACGCTGCGCGGCTGACTCCGGGCGCCGACCCCTTTGGCCTGATCGGGCAGGGCTATTTCGCGATGCTGATCGACCAAGGCCGCGACATGCAGCCCTATCAGGGGATCACGCCGATCGCCGGCGGCTCGCTTGCTTCCTGTGCCGAGACCTATTTCGCCCAGTCCGAACAATTGCCCACCCGGTTCGCGCTGGGCTTCGGCCGGACCCGGCTGCCCGGCCGGCCCGAACGCTGGCGCGCGGGCGGCGTGATGCTGCAGCTGATGCCCGCGGCCTCGATCCCCGCCGCGGCCGAGGGTGGCAGCGGCGAGGCGGGGCTGTTGCAGGCGGATGACATCCTCGACGGGGACGAGGCCGAGGCCTGGGCTCGGGCCAACCTGCTGCTCGACACGGTCGAGGACATGGAACTGATCGGCCCCGCAGTGCAGCCGACCGAGCTGCTTGTCCGGCTGTTCCACGAGGAACGCCCGCGCGTCTTCGATCCCCAGCCGGTGAAGTTCGGCTGCACCTGTTCCGAGGACCGGGTGCGGCAAAGCCTGTCGATCTACTCGGCCAAGGATATCGGCCACATGACCACCGACGAGGGGATCGTGACCGCCGATTGCCAGTTCTGTGGTGCGCATTACGAACTGGACCCCGCGACCCTGGGGTTCGAGGCGGAACAGGGGCGCGATGCCGGGGAGTGATCCGCTCACGCTGCTGCGGTGGGCGCTGTCCCGGCCGGGCGGTGAAACCTCGGATCACGACCTGAACCCCGATTTCATCATGCCCGAAGGCCGCGTGTTGCGCCTCGCCGCCGTTCTGGTGCCGATCCTGTCCAGCCCGGCGGGGCTGCGGGTGATCCTGACCAAGCGATCTTCCCGGCTGGTGCATCACCCCGGCCAGATCGCCTTTCCGGGCGGCAAGCTCGATGCGGGCGACGATGGCCCCGTCGCCGCCGCGCTGCGGGAATCGCATGAGGAAATCGGCCTGCCCCCCGATCTGGTCGAGGTTCTGGGCATCCTGCTGTCGCATGAAACCGTTACGGGCTTTACCGTGACACCCGTCCTGGGCCATGTCAGAGACTGTTTCGACCCGATCCCCGAGGCCGGAGAGGTGGACGAGGTGTTCGAAGTGCCCTTCGCCGAACTCATGGATCCCGCGCGCTATGTCGTCCAGTCGCGGTTCTGGCGCGGCCAGCGGCGGCATTACTACACCGTGCCCCATGGCCCCTATTACATCTGGGGCGCGACCGCACGCATCCTGCGGGCGCTGGCCGACCGGGTGGCGCGATGATCCGGGTGCGGGGCGAGTGGTTCTTTGCCGACCATACCCAGTCGGTCTGCCGCATGCTGACCGCCGCGGGCCATCAGGCGCTTTTCGTCGGGGGCTGCGTGCGCAACGCGCTGTTGGGCGTGCCGGTCTCTGACATCGACATCGCCACCGATGCGCGCCCCGACCGGGTGATCGCCCTGGCCGAGGCGGCCGGGCTGAAGCCGGTGCCGACCGGGCTGGAGCACGGCACGATCACCGTGGTCGCGGGGCATCTGCCGCATGAGGTCACGACCTTCCGCCGCGATGTGGAAACCTTCGGGCGGCATGCCGTGGTGGCCTTTGCCGATACCGCCGCCGAGGATGCGCATCGCCGCGATTTCACGATGAACGCGCTTTACGCCACGCCCGAGGGCGAGGTGATCGACCCGCTGGGCGGCCTGCCCGACCTGATCGCGCGGCGGGTGCGCTTCATCGACGATGCCGATGCCCGCATCCGCGAGGATTACCTGCGCATCCTGCGCTTCTTCCGGTTCCATGCCTTTTATGGCGATGGCGATGGCGGGCTGGACGCCGACGGGCTCGCAGCCTGTGCCGCGCATGTCGAGGGGCTGTCCCGCCTGTCGCGCGAACGGGTGGGGGCCGAGATCGCCAAGCTGCTCTCTGCGCCCGACCCCTGCCAGAGCGTGGCCGCCATGGCGCAGGCTGGCGTGCTGGCGCAGGTGCTGCCGGGATCCGATCCGGCCTTGCTGCCGGTGCTGGTGCATCACGAGGCCGCGCAGGGCCTGCCGCCCGACCCGATCCGGCGCCTCGTGGCGCTGGGCGGCGCGGATCATGCCAAATGGCTGCGCCTGAGCAAGGCCGACGCGCGCAGGCTGGCCCGGCTGCAGGAGGCGATGACCGGGACCGACACGCCCGGCGCGCTGGCCTACCGTCTGGGCGCGGCCGAGGCGCGGGATGCCATGCTGCTGCGCGCCGCCGCGACCGGCACGCCCCCCCCGGCCGACCTGTCCGACCGGATCGCCGAGGGCGCTGCCGCCATTTTCCCCGTCACCGCACGCGATCTGATGCCCGCCTTCACCGGTCCTGCGCTGGGCGCGCAGCTCGACGCGCTGGAGACACGCTGGATCGAGTCGGGGTTCAGCCTGACCCGGGCAGAGCTGCTCGGCCAGCCAAAGGCCGTTTCGGGCCGGAACAGAGACGCATAGGCCACTCAAGCCGCGCCATGGTGGCCCTTGGCCCCGCCCCGGTCTATAGTTCCGCGCCAACCCCCGCCAAGGCCATCCCGCCCGTGTTCCGCTTCTTCGAAAACCTGGTCGATCCCTACACGGCCTACCGCCAGACCGACACCCCGCCGCAGCGGCTGGCGCCGTTCCTGTGGGAATATGCCCGGCCCTTCCGCAAGGTCTTTGTCGCCGCCATCGTGCTGGCCATCGTCGTGGCCGCGGTCGAGGTCTGGCTGATCCACGCGATGGGGCAGGTGGTCGATATCCTGTCCTCGGGCACGCCCGAACAGGTCTGGGACGATTACGGTCTGACCCTGATCGTGCTGGCGGTCTTCATCCTGATCCTGCGTCCGGTGCTGCAAGGGCTGGATGTGGCGATCCTCAACAACGCGATCATGCCGAATTTCGGCGCGCTGATCCGCTGGCGGGCGCATGCGCAGGTGCTGCGCCAGTCGGTCGGCTGGTTCGAGAACGATTTCGCCGGCCGCATCGCCAACCGCATCATGCAGACACCCCCCGCGGCGGGCGAGGCGGTGTTCCAGATCTTCGACGCCATCGCCTTTGCCGCGGCCTATACCATCGGCGCGCTGATCCTGCTGGGCCAGGCCGATCCGCGACTGGCGGTGCCGCTGCTGATCTGGCTTGTGTTCTATGCCGCCCTGGTGCGCTGGACGATGAAGCGGGTCGGCCCCGCGTCCAAGGCCGCGTCGGATGCGCGCAGCGCGGTGACGGGGCGGGTGGTGGACGCCTATACCAACATCCATGCGGTCAAGCTGTTCGCCCATCACGACCGCGAGCTTGCCTATGCCAAAGAGGCGATCGACCGCTCGCGCGAGACCTTTGCCGCCGAGATGCGCATCTTCACCAAGATGGACATCGCGCTGACCGCGCTGAACGGCTTTCTCATCGTGGGCGTGGTGGGCTGGGCGATCCTTCTGTGGATGCAGGGCACGGCCAGCGTGGGCGTGGTCGCGGCGGCCACCGCGCTGACCTTGCGGCTGAACGCAATGACCGGCTGGATCATGTGGGCGGTGTCGAGCTTCTTCCGCTCGCTCGGCGTCGTGGCCGAGGGGATGGAGACCATCGCCCAGCCGATCACCCTGACCGATGCGAAGGACGCTAAGCCGCTGACCCTTCGCGAGGGGCGGATCGAGTTCCAGTCCCTGACTCACCATTACGGGCGCGGCTTCGGGGGGCTGGACAGGGTCGACCTCACGATCCGCCCGGGCGAAAAGGTCGGCCTGATCGGCCGGTCGGGGGCGGGCAAGTCGACTCTGGTGAAGCTTCTGCTGCGGTTCTACGAGGCCGAGGGCGGGCGCATCCTGATCGACGGGCAGGACATCGCGCAGGTCACTCAGGAATCCCTGCGCCGCCAGATCGGCATGGTCAGTCAGGACGCCAGCCTGATGCACCGCTCGGTCCGCGACAACATCCTTTACGGCCGCCCCGAGGCCAGCGAGGCCGAGATGATCGAGGCGGCAGGCCGGGCCGAGGCGCATGAGTTCATCCTTGATCTGCGCGACCCCGAGGGGCGCGCGGGCTATGACGCCCAGGTGGGCGAGCGGGGCGTGAAGCTGTCGGGCGGGCAACGCCAGCGCGTGGCGCTCGCCCGCGTGATCCTCAAGGACGCGCCGATCCTCGTGCTGGACGAGGCGACATCGGCCCTTGATTCCGAGGTCGAGGCGGTGATCCAGGACACGCTTTACAACGTGATGGAGGGCAAGACCGTGATCGCCATCGCGCACAGGCTCTCGACCATCGCGCATATGGACCGGATCGTGGTGCTGGATGCGGGCCGCATCGTCGAACAGGGCAGCCATGCCGAATTGCTGGCGCAGAACGGACTTTACGCGCGGTTCTGGGCGCGCCAATCGGGCGGTTTCATCGGCACCGAGGCGGCGGAATGAGCCTGGTGATCGACCGGCTGTCCCTGCGCGGCGAAGGGGTCACGTCCGATGGCCTGACCGTCGCGCTGGCGCTGCCCGGCGAACTGGTCGAGGGCGACGCCGCCGAGGGCCGCATCGCCCGGCCGCGCATCCTGACGCCGGTGGCAGACCGCGTGCGCCCGCCCTGTCCGCATTTCGCCAGTTGCGGTGGCTGCGCGCTGCAACATGCCAGCGACGGTTTCGTGGCCGCGTGGAAGACCGGCGTGGTCGAAACCGCGCTGGCGGGGCAGGGGCTGGCCGCGCCGCTGGACCCGGTCCACACTTCGCCCCCCGCCAGCCGCCGCCGCGCCGTTCTGGCCGGGCGGCGCACGAAAAAGGGCGTTCTGGTCGGCTTTCACGGGCGGGCCAGCGATCAGATCGTCGCGATCCCCGATTGCCGGCTCCTGCATCCCGACCTGATGGCCGCCCTGCCCGGATGCGAGGCGCTGGTGGCGCTGGGTGCCTCGCGCAGCGGCGAGGTCACGCTGACGCTGACCCGCTCCGAGGACGGGGTGGATCTGGCCGTCACGGGTAGCAAACCGGCTGCCGCCGCCGGGCTGGCCGCGCTTGCCGAACACCATGACCTGGCCCGGCTGACCTGGAATGGCGAGGTGATCGCCACCCGCCGCCCGCCGCGGCAGCGGATGGGCCGCGCCCATGTCGTGCCGCCGCCCGGGGCCTTTCTTCAGGCGACCGAGGACGGACAGGCGGCGCTGACCCAGGCCGTGCGCGCGGCGCTTGCGGGCGCGCAGCGGGTCGCCGACCTGTTCGCGGGTTGCGGCACCTTTGCCTTGCCGCTGGCCGAGGTGGCAGAGGTTCACGCGGTCGAGGGCGACGCCGCGATGCTGGCCGCGCTCGACCGGGGCTGGCGCGAGGCGCCGGGGCTGAAACGGGTCACGCATGAGGCGCGCGACCTGTTCCGCCGCCCGCTGCGCCCGGACGAACTGGCCCGTTTCGACGGGGCCGTGATCGACCCGCCGCGCGCGGGCGCCGAGGCGCAGGTGGACCAGATCGCCGCCTCAGGTCTTGCGCGGCTTGCCTATGTCTCGTGCAATCCCGTGACCTTTGCCCGCGACGCCAAGAGGCTGGACTCCGCGGGATTCCGCCTCGGCGGCGTGCAGGTGGTCGATCAGTTCCGCTGGTCCTCCCATGTGGAACTTGTCGCGACATTCACGCGGGGCCATATCGCCAGTCAACGCGGCTTTCCGATTCGGGTGGAGCAATGAGGGACAAACTGGCCTGGGCGCTGGAGTTGCCCGTCACACGCAACGCCATCATGGGCGTGATCCTGTTCAACGCCGTGCTGCTGGGGATGGAAACCTCGGACGAGATCATGGCCGAGGCGGGACCGCTGATCCTGATGCTGGACAAGCTGTGCCTTGCGATCTTCGTGGCCGAGATCGTGGCCAAGCTGGTGGCCTATCGGCTGTCCTTCTTCCGCTCGGGCTGGAACATCTTCGATTTCGCCATTGTCGGCATCTCTCTGGTGCCCGGCGCACAGACGCTTGGCGTGCTGCGGGCGCTGCGCATCCTGCGTCTGCTGCGCGTGATCTCGGTCGCGCCGCGCCTGCGTCGGGTGGTCGAGGGGTTCATCACCGCGCTGCCGGGCATGGGCTCGGTCTTCCTGCTGATGGGGATGATCTTCTATATCGGCGCGGTCATGGCGACCAAGCTGTTCGGGGATGCCTTCCCCGACTGGTTCGGCACGCTGGGCCTGTCGGCCTATTCGCTGTTCCAGGTGATGACGCTGGAAAGCTGGTCGATGGGCATCGTCCGCCCGGTGATGGAGGTCTATCCCTATGCCTGGGCGTTCTTCGTGCCGTTCATCATGGTCACGACCTTCGCGGTGGTGAACCTGCTGGTGGGTCTGATCGTCAACTCGATGCAGGACGCCCATCACGAGGAAGACACGCTCAAGACCGATGCCTATCGCGATGAGGTGCTGTCGCGCCTGGCCGCGATCGAGGCCCGGCTTTCGGGGTCCGAAGCCGCGCCGGAACCGGGTTTGCAGGATGAATCCGCGCGCAAGATCGCGTATGATCGCCCCTAGGCAAGAAACCGGAACGAGCGGACAAGGCGGGAATGATCGGACGACGTGCTTTCATGGCGGCGGGAGCGTGTCTTGCGCTGTCCGCCTGTGGATCGAAATTCAGAACCTATAACGGGCCAGAGGTCACGCGGGTCGTGGTTCTCAAGGACAAGCGGCGGATGTATCTGCTGCACCACGACAAGGTGCTCAAGGGCTATGATGTCGGGCTTGGCTTCCAGCCCAACGGGCACAAGCTGCACGAGGGTGACGGGCGCACGCCCGAGGGGCGCTACCTGATCGACCGGCGCAACCCGAACAGCAATTTCCATCTGTCGGTGGGCATATCCTACCCGAACGAGCGCGATGTCGACGTCGCGCGCAGCCTCGGTCTCAACCCGGGCGGCGACATCTTCATCCATGGCCGGGCGGGCAAGCACAAGGGCAAGCGCCGTGACTGGACCGAAGGGTGCATCGCGGTCTCGGATCGCGAGATCGAAGAGATCTATGCCATGGTGCGCGATGGCACCGTGATCGACATCCTGCCCTGAGCCGGCGCGGATCGGGCCGCGCCTAGAAGGCCGAAGCGACCTGATCCGCCCGCGATCCGGTGATCAGCGACCACCAGATCTTGCCGTTCGGCTCCTGGTAATAGGCAAAGCCCATATCGGTCAGCCGCGGCATCAGCAGCGTCTCGCGCTTCTCGGGATCCTCCAGCCAGGCGGCCAGGATTTCCAGCTCGGTCTCGTAGGTCTCGGCGATCAGCTCGGCGCCGACACTGCCCTGGTAGCCCGCACGGCTCACCCGGTCCAGCGTCGAGGAACCGTCCGAGCCGAAGGTCCAGGGCCGGTTCTGCACCGCCATGTCGCGGGCATGGGTGGCGGCGGCGGCGTTCAGACGCGAGTCGAGTTCCAGCGGTCGCACGCCGCGCGCCTCGCGCACGGCGTTCACCGCGTCCAGCATCCGGTACTGGATGCGGGCCCGGTCCGCTTGCGATATGCGGTAGACCTGCGGCAGGGGCTTGCCGTCCGGGCCAAGCCGGACGGGTTCGGTGGGTGTGCACGCCGTAACGGCAAGAACGATCGCAAGGGCCGGGACCAGAACTTTCATCGGGACATCCTAACACGCTTCGGGCGATGTCTAGCGGCTCTGCGCCGCCGGTTCAAATCCCCAGAGTTCTGACAGGTGTTTGAATTGCGGTGAAGCGCGGTCAAGCATATATATTCGTGCAAAGTGGAACCCTTCCAAACCTGGAGTGAAAGTTGAACAGCAAGGTCCCGTCTTTCCCGTGTCGCGTGACGCGCAGGCGATTCGTCGGCGGTTCGGCTGCGCTCCTTGGCGGACTGGCCGCGCCCGCCGTCCTTGGGCAGACCGTCGAGATGGAGCAGTCGATCGCCCAGGGGGCGCGGCGCAACACCGCGATGTTCCGGGCGCTGGACTGGCAGCCCTATTTCTCCGACCTGCTCAACGGCGCCATCCTCGTCGATATCTCGTCGCGCGCCCTGCATTACTGGTCCGAGGACCGCGCGGTCTACAAGGTCTACCCGACCTCGGTGCCGATGTCCGAGGATCTGACCCGACGCGGGCGCACCTCGGTCATCCGCAAGGTCGAAGGCCCGGACTGGCGACCCACCCCCTCGATGAAGAAGCGCAATCCCGAATGGCCGGACTATGTTCCCCCGGGACCGGACAATCCGCTGGGCACGCATGCGCTGCACCTGAGCTGGACCTATTACCGGATCCACGGCACCCATGACACCCGCAAGATCGGGCGGCGGTCGTCGAACGGATGCGTCGGCCTCTATAACGAGCATATCGCCGAACTGTTCGATCTGGCCAAGGTGGGCACGCAGGTGTTGCTTATTTGACGACAATTTACGAGACCGCCGGACAGGGCGCTCGGCATTGTTGAAAACCGCGATGGTCGCGGATTAGACAGGCAACACAAGCCTTCGATGCATGCGACAGGCGGAACCATCCGTCTCGCGCTGTTATTTGGGAGTAGAAAGATGAAGAAGATCGCCCTTGCCACGGCCCTTTCGGTCGCCGCGACCGCCGGTTTCGCCGGCGGCTACTCGGAGCCGGTGATGGAACCCGAAATCATCGTTCAGGACACCTCGTCCTCGGCCGGTGGTGTCATCGTTCCGATCCTGGCCCTGATCCTGTTCGCGGCCGTGATCGCCGACTGATCGCGGCAATACCGTGAAAAGAAAGAAGGCGGTGGGTTCTCCACCGCCTTCTTTCTTTTGCCCTTTCGCCAAAGGGCGCAGCGTCAGCCCAGCCAGCCGCGTAGATGAGCCCGGATCACGTCGCACAACGCCTCGATGTGCTGATCGTCGTCGTTGAGGCAGGGGATATAGGTGAACTCCTCGCCGCCCGCCTCCTCGAAGCTTTCCCGGATCTCCTCGTTGATTTCTTCCAGCGTCTCGATGCAATCGGCCGAGAAGGCCGGCGCAATCACCGCGATCCGCTTCTTGCCGCGCTCGGCCAACCGGGCGACCTCTTCAACGGTATAGGGTTGCAGCCATTCCTCGGGGCCGAATCGGGACTGGAACGTGGTCGTGATCCGGTCATCCGCCCAGCCCAGCCGCTCCTTCAACAGGCGCGTCGTCTTGAGACACTGGCAATAATAGGGGTCGCCCTCGGTCAGATAGCGCGTCGGCACCCCGTGATAGGAACAGACCAGCACGTCCGGCTTGTGTTCCAGCGCAGCATAGCCCCGCTCGACCGAGGCGGCCAGCGCGCCGATATAGGAAGGTCTGTCGAAATAGGCGGGCACGGTGCGCACCTGCGGCTGCCATTTCTCGTCCATCAGCGCACGGAAGAAATGATCGTTCGCGGTGGCCGACGTGGCGCCCGAATATTGCGGGTAAAGCGGGAAGAACAGGATCTTGCGGCAGCCCTTGTCCACCATCTCGCGGACCTTCGACTTGGTCGAGGGGCTGCCATAGCGCATGCAGAAATCCACCACGACCTCGCTGCCGAAACTGGCCTCCAGCGCCTCGCGCACCTTGATGGTCTGCGATTTGGTGATGGTCATCAGGGGGCTTTCGCCCGCCTCGTTGTTCCAGATCGACTTGTAGGCTTCGCCCGACGAGAACGGCCGCTTGGTCAGCACCACGAGTTGCAGGATCGGCTGCCAGATCCAGGGTGAATAGTCGATCACCCGCTTGTCCGACAGGAACTCGTTCAGATAGCGCCGCATCGACCAGTAGTCGTAATTGTCCGGCGTGCCGAGATTGGCCAGCAGGATCCCTACCTTTTCGGCCGGGATCTTCGGGTGGTCGGCGGGGGCGTGGGTTGGGCGCCGGGCTGCTGCAGAGGACAGACCATCCTTGCTCCCACCTCGCTTGGAGTCGAACATCACGTCTTTTCCGGGATCTCTGTCGGGCTTCAAACTGGAATACCTCAAGCACATAAACGCATTCCGACCGGGGTCAATCCGTCCCCGGGCCGTTTCCATCGCCAAGCATCCGCTCGGTCGTGCCCAACGCCTCGGCCAGCCTTGTGCGGGCCGAACCCGGGCGCAGGGGCTTGGGTTGCGTGTCAGCGGGCGCCCACCCCGCAAGGTAGATCAATTCGGCGGTTGCGGCGATGCGGCCATCCGGTCCGGCATGGGCCTCGGCATAGCGCCGGGCGGCCTCGGCGAACAGCGCGCGCGGCGTTGTCCGGCGGTGCCGCGCGGCCAGCGCATTGGTCTCGCCCATCGCGCGCAACTCGCGCATCAGGTGGAACGGGGTCTGGTAACTTACCGTATGCAGGGCAGAATCGGCCACGGGCAGCGCGAATCCCGCGCGTTGCAGCAACCCGCCCAGATCGCGAATCTCGCCCATCGGCAGCACCCGGGGCGACAGCCCGCCGGTCAGCGCCACCTCGGCCTCGGCCAGCGCCGCGCGCAACTCGTGCAAGCTGCGACCGCCGAACAGCACGGCGAGGAACAGCCCGTCAGGGCGCAGCGCGCGGCGGCATTGCACCAGTTGCCCGACGGGATCGTTCGCCCAGTGCAGGCAGAGCGCATGGATCACAAGATCGTGTGCGCCGGGCGCCAGAGCCAGCGTCTCGTCATCCTCGACAAGTGCCGCGCCGGGAAAGCCGCGTTGCCACGGCTCGGGAAAACCGGTGACGACGGCAGGCGACGTAAAGGTTCTGTTAACCTCTATGAGCCTTTCCTGAATCTCGTCAGCTGCGAGTGCGTGCAGGAAAAGCTCGGGCGCGCGGCGGGCGCGGGCACGGTGGCGCTTCAGCGCCGCACGGTCGGTCAGGTCGGGTGGGCTCTGCATCGGGTCTCCGCCAATCGAAGGGCCTATGTAGGGACGGGGGCGGATGTTTCAAAGCGCATTGCGACTGATCTATCCCCCGCGCTGCGTATCCTGCGGCGAGATGGTGGAACGCGACTTCGCCCTGTGCGCGGCCTGCTGGGGCCAGATGGATTTCATCGCCGGGCTGGTCTGCGATTGCTGCGGCACGCCGCTGCCGGGCGAGGATGGCGGCACGCCCGAATATTGCGACGACTGCCTGGCCCGGCCGCGGCCCTGGTCGCGGGGCCGCGCGGCGCTGCTTTACCGCGACAAGGCGCGCAAGCTGGTGCTGTCCCTCAAGCATGGCGACCGGACGGAACTGGCGCGCCCCGCGGCCGAATGGATGCTGCGTGCGGGCCGGGCGATCCTGACGCCCGGGATGGTGGTCGCGCCGGTGCCGCTGCATCGCTGGCGGCTTTTGCGGCGGCGCTACAACCAGGCCGCGCTGTTGTCGCAAGCATTGGCCGAGGGCGCGAGTCTCGCGCATATTCCCGACCTGCTGATCCGCCGTCGCAAGACCCGGGTGCAGGACGGCATGGGGGCCGAGCAACGCTTCGCCAACCTCGCGGGCGCCATCGCCGTGCATCCCCGCCATCGCGAGCGGCTGCGCGATCGCACCGTGCTGCTGGTCGATGACGTCATGACCTCGGGCGCCACGCTGTCGGTGGCGGCCGAGGCCTGTCTTGCCGCCGGTGCCCGGGAGGTGCGCATCCTGGTTCTGGCCCGCGTTGCGAAAGCGTCATCAACGCCTATAGTACCGGCCAGGCGAGGGAAAACGGACCATGAGATCGGTTGAAATCTACACATCGCCGCTTTGCGGCTATTGCCACGCCGCCAAGCGGCTGTTGCAGCAAAAGGGCGTCAGCTATTCGGAAATCGACGTGGGCGCGCAGCCCGCGCTGCGCCAAGAGATGATGGCCCGCGCCCATGGTCGCCACACGGTTCCGCAGATCTTCATTGGCGAGATCCATGTCGGCGGCTGCGACGAGCTTTACGCGCTGGACCGGGCGGGCAAGCTCGATCCCTTGCTGGCGGGGTGACGGCGATGCGGGTGGCCCTGATCCAGGTCACATCGGGCGATGTGCCCGAGGCCAACATCGCCCCGGCCTGCGAGATGGTGCGCCAGGCGGCGGTGGACGGCGCGCAATTCGTGCTGACGCCCGAGGTAACCAACTGCCTGTCGTCCAGCCGGGCGCAGCAGGACCGCGTCCTGAGCCATGAAGAGGACGACCCGATGCTGTCGGTCCTGCGGCAAGAGGCGGTCAATGCCCGCATCTGGCTGCTGATCGGCTCGCTGGGTCTGAAGACGCATGACCCCGACGGACGCTTCGCCAACCGCTCCTTCCTGATCGCCCCGGACGGGTCCATCGCCGCGAAATACGACAAGATCCACATGTTTGACGTGCAGATCACCGAAACCGAAAGCTACCGCGAATCGGAAGGCTACCGCCCCGGTGACCGTGCGGTGGTGGCGCCGACTCCCTTCGGCAGGATCGGTCTGTCGATCTGCTATGACCTGCGCTTTCCCCATCTCTACCGCGCGCTGGCCCAGGGCGGGGCCGAGATCCTGACCATTCCGGCCGCCTTCTCGCCGGTGACGGGGGCGGCGCATTGGGAAACGCTGCTGCGCGCCCGCGCGATCGAGACCGGATGTTATGTGCTTGCGCCAGCGCAATGCGGGCTGCACCCCGCGACCGAGGGCCGACCGCGCCGGACCCATGGCCATTCGCTGGCCGTGGCCCCCTGGGGCGAGGTGCTGGCCGATGGCGGGACGGCACCCGGCATCACCCATGTCCAGATCGACCGGCAGGAGGTGGCGCGCGCCCGGGCCCGCGTGCCCTCGATCACGCATGACCGGCCCTTCGCCCCGCCCCCGTGAGCGAGATCGGCGACAGCCTGGCCGTGACGATCTTCAGCGAGATCTTCATGGCCGACCAGCTGGCGCGCAACCGGATCGCGCGGGCGCTGCCCAAGGGAATGGAGATCAGCCATTTCTCGGTGCTGAACCATCTGGCCCGGATCAACGAGGAACGCAGCCCCGCCCAGCTTGCCGCGACCTTCCATGTCACGCGGGGCGCGATGACCAACACGCTGAACCGGCTGGACTGGGCGGGCCATGTCCATATCCGCCCCGACTGGGACGATGCGCGTCGCAAGATGGTCTCGATCAGCCCCTCGGGCCGGGCCGCGCGCGATGTCGCGATACAGGCCATGACCCCGGTCCTGGCCGAGGCCGTGGCAGATATCGGCGAGGACCGGCTGCGCGCCGCGCTGCCCGTCCTGCGCATGCTGCGCCAAAAGCTGGAAGGCCCGCGCTAGGCGGGCTTCACCGAGGCGGTGACATAGTTCACCGACAGATCCCGGCTCGACAGCGACCAGCCCCAGGTGATCGGGTTGAACACGAAGCCGGTGCGGTCCACGGGTTTCAGCCCGGCCTGTTCCAGCAACCGGCACAACTCGTCCGGCGTGATGAACTTGGACCATTCATGCGTGCCCCTGGGCAGCCAGCGCATGACATATTCCGCCCCGACAATCGCCATCGCAAAGCTTTTCGGGTTGCGGTTGATCGTCGAACACAGATGCAGCCCGCCCGGTTTCAACAGTTTCCGGCAGGCGGTCAGATAGGCCAGCGGGTCGGACACATGCTCGACCACTTCCATGTTCAGCACCACGTCGAACTGTTCGCCCGCCTCGGCCAGCGCCTCGGCGGTGGTGTGGCGATAGTCGATCATCAGCCCCGATTGTTCGGCATGGATGCGCGCGACGGGAATGTTGCGCGCCGCCGCATCCGCACCCACCACGGTTGCCCCCAGCCGCGCCATCGGCTCGGACAACAGCCCGCCGCCGCAGCCGATATCCAGCAGGCGCAGCCCCTTGAACGGCATCTCGGCCGAAAGGTCGCGGTCGAACTCCGCGGCGATCTGGCGGGTGATGTAGTCCAGCCGACAGGGGTTGAGCATGTGCAGCGGCTTGAACTTGCCATTCGGATCCCACCATTCGGCGGCCATCGCCTCGAATTTTGCGACTTCCGTGGGGTCGACGGTCGCTTCGGCTCCTTGCATCGCGGGCTCCGTTCCTGTCTTCTGTATCAATGCCCTTGGGGCGTGTGGCTTTCGCGTTATATAGGCGACGCATGGACAAATCGGCAGGCCAAAAGCGCGCATCGCAACTTCTTTACCCGCTGGTCGATCCGTTCGACCAGCGCATGCTGGATGTTGGCGACGGCCACCGTCTTTATGTAGAGCAATGCGGCCATCCCGACGGTATCCCCGTCATCGTCCTGCATGGCGGCCCCGGTGGCGGGTGCAGCCCGGCGATGCGGCGCTATTTCGACGCGGACGAGTTTCGCGTGGTCCTGTTCGACCAGCGCGGTTGCGGCCGCTCGCGGCCCCATGCCAGCGTTTCGGCCAACACGACCTGGCATCTGGTCGAGGACATCGAGACGATCCGCAAGACGCTGGGCATCGAGCGCTGGGTGCTGTTCGGCGGAAGCTGGGGCGCCACGCTCGCGCTGATCTATGCCCAGACCCATCCCGACCGCGTGGCCTATCTGGCGCTGCGCGGGGTGTTCCTGATGACCCAGGCAGAGCTCGACTGGTTCTATGGCGGCGGCGCGGGGCAGTTCTGGCCCGACCTCTGGGCGCGTTTCGCCGAGATGATCCCCCAGGAAGAGCGCGGCGACATGATCGGGGCCTATCACCGTCGGCTGTTCTCGGGCGACCTGATGATGGAGACGCGCTTTGCCCGCGCCTGGGCCGCCTGGGAAAACGCGCTGGCCTCGATCGACCACGAAGGCCCGCTGGGCGAGGCGCCGACCGATTACGCCCGCGCCTTTGCCCGGCTCGAGAATCACTATTTCCGCAATCGCGGATTTCTGGACCGGGACGGGCAGCTTTTGCAGGACATTCCCCTGATCGCGCATATCCCCGCAACCATCGTGCAGGGCCGCTATGACATGGTCTGTCCGCCCGCATCGGCCTGGCGGCTTGCCGAACGCTGGGGCCGGGCCGATCTGCGGATGGTGCCGCTGGCCGGGCATGCCCTGTCCGAACCCGGGATCAGCGCCGAACTGGTGCGCACCATGCGCGGCGTCCAGCGGCAAGCGGCGGCTTTGGGGCTGTGAGCATCAATATCCGCTTCTGGGACCGGCTCGCACGCCGCTACGCGCGGATGCCGCTGCGCGATCCCGAAACCTATGAGCGCAAGCTGGCGATGACCCGCGCCCACCTTTCCCCCGGCGCGCGCGTGTTCGAGATCGGCTGCGGCACCGGCACGACCGCGCTGAAACACGCCCCCCATGCGGGCCATGTCACCGCCATCGACTGTTCCGCCAACATGATCGGGATCGCGCGCGACAAGGCCGCGGCCGAAGGCATCGCCAATGTCACCTTCGAGGTGGCCAGCCTTGAGGACATGCCGGATACGCCCGGCGCCTGGGACATGGTGATGGCGCATAACGTGCTGCACCTGTTACCCGACCGCCCCGGCGCGCTGCTGCGTATCCACCGCATGCTGAAACCCGGCGGCGCGTTCGTCTCCTCCACCGCCTGCGCCGCGCGTGCGCCTTGGCTGTTCCGAGCCATCGTCCGGACCGGCCACGCGCTGCGCCTGCTGCCGCTGTTCAACTTCCTGACCGAGGACGGGCTGAAGGCCGAGATCCGCGCCGCCGGGTTCGAGATCGTCGAGGAACTGCTGCCTCCCGGCGGGCGGTCGGCGCTGTTCCTGATCGCGCGCAAGCAGACCTGACCCCCCGGGGACACAATCTCCTTGCACAAACGCCCCGTTCCGCCTATACCGCGGTCAACAACGGCGGTTCGGCCTCCACACCCGATCCTCCACCGGTGAGTTTTACACGGGCCGTTGGCCCGTTTTTTTGTGTCTGGAACACCCATGCCCGACCTCATCGCCAAGACTGCCATGGACCGGCGCCTCGCCGAGATCCTGAGCCCCGTGATCGAGGGGCTGGGGTTCGAGCTTGTGCGCATCCGGTTGATGGGCGGCAAGACCAAGACGCTGCAGATCATGGCCGAACACCCGGAAGGCGGGATCGAGGTGGACGAATGCGCCCGGATCTCGACCGCGGTTTCTGCGGTGCTGGATGTCGAGGACCCGCTCGAGGACGCCTATACGCTGGAGGTCTCCAGCCCCGGCATCGACCGCCCCTTGACGCGGCTCAAGGATTTCGCGGTCTGGGAAGGCCATGAGGCAAAGATCGAGACGACCGAGATGATCGACGGCCGCCGCCGCTTCAAGGGCGTGCTGGCCGGTGTCGAGAATGACGAGGTGCTGATCGAGATCGACGGGCCGGACGGGCAGCCTGTGACCATCGGGCTGGAGTATGACTGGCTGTCGGACGCCAAACTTGTGCTGACCGACGAACTGATCCGCGAGATGCTGCGCGCCCGCAAGGCCGCCGGCATCATCGACGGGGACGATTTTGACGAGATCGAGACGGACGAGGGTTCCGTCCCGCAGGAGGACTGAGACATGGCGATTACCTCTGCCAACCAGCTTGAACTGCTTCAGACCGCCGAGGCTGTGGCGCGGGAAAAGATGATCGACCCCGATCTGGTGGTGCAGGCGATGGAAGAATCCCTCGCCCGGGCCGCCAAGTCGCGCTACGGCTCGGAAATGGACATCCGCGTGTCCATCGACCGCAAGACGGGCCGGGCGAGTTTCACCCGCGTGCGCACCGTGGTCGAGGATGACGCGCTGGAGAATTACCAGGCCGAACTGACCGTCGCGCAGGCGAAACAGTATCTCGACGATCCCAAGGTGGGCGATACCTTCGTGGAAGAGGTGCCGCCCGTCGAAATGGGCCGGATCGCCGCGCAAAGCGCCAAGCAGGTGATCCTGCAGAAGGTCCGCGAGGCCGAGCGCGACCGCCAGTTCGAGGAATTCAAGGACCGCGTCGGCACGATCATCAACGGCCAGGTCAAGCGCGAGGAATACGGCAACGTCATCGTCGATATCGGTCGGGGCGAGGGCATCCTGCGCAGGAATGAAAAGATCGGCCGCGAAAGCTATCGCCCGAACGACCGCATCCGCTGCTTCATCAAGGATGTCCGCCGCGAAACCCGTGGCCCGCAGGTCTTCCTGTCGCGCACCGCGCCCGAGTTCATGGCCGAACTCTTCAAGATGGAAGTGCCGGAAATCTACGACGGCATCATCGAGATCAAGGCCGTGGCCCGCGACCCGGGCAGCCGCGCCAAGATTGCCGTGATTTCCTACGACAACTCGATCGACCCCGTGGGCGCCTGCGTCGGCATGCGCGGCAGCCGCGTTCAGGCCGTCGTGAACGAGCTTGAGGGCGAGAAGATCGACATCATCCCCTGGAACGAGGACCAGGCCACCTTCCTCGTGAACGCGCTGCAACCCGCCGAGGTCAGCAAGGTCGTCATCGACGAGGAGGCCGGCAAGATCGAGGTCGTGGTCCCCGACGAGCAGCTTTCGCTCGCCATCGGTCGGCGTGGCCAGAACGTGCGCCTGGCCAGCCAGCTGACCGGGCTCGACATCGACATCATGACCGAGGCCGAGGAAAGCGCCCGCCGCCAGGCCGAGTTCGAGGAACGCACGCGGCTCTTCATGGACACGCTGGACCTTGACGAGTTCTTCGCCCAGCTGCTGGTCTCGGAAGGGTTCACCAGTCTTGAAGAGGTCGCCTATGTCGATCTCGACGAGCTTCTGGTGATCGAGGGCGTGGACGAGGACACCGCCGCAGAGCTTCAGGCCCGGGCCCGCGACCATCTCGAAGAGCAGAATCGCAAGGCGCTGGAACATGCCCGTGAACTCGGCGTCGAGGACAGTCTGGTTGAATTCGAAGGCCTGACGCCCCAGATGCTCGAAGCACTGGCCGAGGACGGCATCAAGACGCTTGAGGACTTCGCCACCTGCGCCGACTGGGAACTGGCTGGCGGCTGGACCACGGTCGATGGCCAGCGGGTCAAGGACGAAGGCATCCTCGAGAAGTTCGACATGTCGCTGGAAGAGGCGCAGACCCTGGTGATGACCGCGCGGGTCCTGCTGGGCTGGGTCGATCCGACCGAGCTCGAGGACGACGCCGGGGACAAGACCGACGCCGAAGAGGGCGAAGAGGAGGCCGGAGCCTGATCCGGGGCTCCGGGAGGCCGACATGGGCCGAGCAGGCGCGCGAAAACCTGACGGCGAGCCGGAGCGGCGCTGCATCGCCACCGGCGAGGTGCAGCCGAAGGCGGGACTGATCCGCTTCGTCGTCGGCCCCGACGACCAGATCGTGCCCGACCTTGCGGCCAAGCTGCCCGGCCGGGGCATCTGGGTCGCGGCGGATCGCGACGCGCTGGATCTGGCGGTCTGCAAGCGGCTGTTCGCGCGGGCAGCGAAACGCCAGGTCACCCTGCCCGAGGGGCTGGTCGATCTGGTCGAGGCCGGGCTGTTGCGCCGCGTGGTCGAGGGGCTGTCGCTGGCGCGCAAGGCCGGGCAGGCGGTGGTCGGGTATGAAAAGGTCAAGGGCTGGCTCGACAGCGGCCGGGCCGCCGTTCTGGTTCAGGCCAGCGACGGGTCGGAACGGGGCAAGACCAAGCTCAGGCCCCCGCAGCGCGAGGGCGCCTATATCGACTGTCTGACGGCCGGGGAAATCGGTTTGGCTTTCGGCCGCGAACATGTGATACATGGCGCGCTTGCGGCTGGCGGACTCATGGAACGTGTAGTAGAGGATGCCGCCAAGCTTTCGGGCATCCGCAAGAAGATCGGGGGCGAGGCCCCCGGAAAGGGTTGAAGGCCTTATGGACGACACTGACGGCAAGAAGACACTGGGACTGCGCGGCGCCTCGCGGCCCGGCCAGGTGAAGCAAAGCTTCAGCCATGGCCGGACGAAGAATGTGGTCGTCGAGACGAAGCGCAAGCGCGTCGTCGTGCCAAAGCCCGGTGCCACGAAATCCGGGGCCACGACCTCTGGCGTTGCGGGCAGCGACCCGGCAAAGCGCCCGGCCGGGATTTCCGATGCCGAGATGGAGCGTCGTCTGAAGGCCCTTCAGGCGGCCAAGGCCCGCGAGGTCGAGGAAGCCGCCCAGCGCGCGGCCGACGAGCGCCAGCGCGAGGAAGAGCGCAAGCGCCGCCGCGACGAGGCCGAGGCCAAGGAACGCGAACAGCGCGAGATCGAGGAAGCCGCCCGCCGCAAGGCCGAGGAAGAGCAGGAGCGCCGCCGCAAGGAGGCGGAGCAGAAGCCCGCCGCAGCGCCGCCGCAGCCCGCCGTCCAACCCGAGTCGGCCAAGACCGCGCCGCCGCGCAAGGTCGGCCGCGAACGCGAGCGCAGCAACGATCGGCAGACCCGCACCAAGGCCAGGGATGACAGCCGCCGCGCCGGCAAGCTGACGCTGACCCAGGCGCTGGACGGCGGCGAAGGTGGTCGGCAGCGCTCGCTCGCCGCGATGAAGCGCAAGCAGGAGCGGATGCGCCAGAAGGCGATGGGCCGCGGCGATACGCGCGAAAAGGTCGTGCGCGAAGTCCAGTTGCCCGAACAGATCGTGGTCTCGGAGCTTGCCAACCGCATGGCCGAGCGCGTGGCCGACGTGGTCAAGGTGCTGATGCAGAACGGCATGATGGTCACCCAGAACCAGGTCATCGACGCCGACACCGCGGAACTCATCATCGAGGAATTCGGCCATCGCGTGCAGCGGGTGTCGGATGCCGATGTCGAGGACGTGATCGCCACCGTCGAGGACAAGGCCGAGGATCTCGAACCGCGCCCGCCGGTCATCACCATCATGGGCCATGTCGACCACGGCAAGACCTCGCTGCTGGACGCGATCCGCGACGCCAAGGTCGTCGCGGGCGAGGCCGGCGGCATCACCCAGCATATCGGCGCCTACCAAGTGAAGACCGATGGCGGCGCGTTGCTGACCTTCCTCGACACGCCCGGCCACGCGGCCTTCACCTCGATGCGGGCTCGCGGCGCGCAGGTGACGGATATCGTCGTGCTCGTGGTCGCCGCCGACGACGCGGTGATGCCGCAGACCGTCGAGGCGATCAACCACGCCAAGGCCGCCAAGGTGCCGATGATCGTGGCGATCAACAAGATCGACAAGCCCTCGGCCAACCCGACCAAGGTGCGCACTGACCTGTTGCAGCACGAGGTGGTGGTCGAGCAGATGTCGGGCGAGGTCCAGGATGTCGAGGTCTCGGCGATCACCGGCCAGGGGCTGGACGAATTGCTGGATGCCATAGCGCTCCAGGCCGAGATCCTCGAACTCAAGGCGAACCCGAACCGCACCGCTGAAGGCGCCGTGATCGAGGCGCAGCTCGACGTGGGCCGCGGCCCGGTCGCGACCGTGCTGGTCCAGAAGGGCACCCTGAAGAAGGGCGATATCTTCGTCGTGGGCGAGCAGTGGGGCAAGGTCCGTGCGCTGATCAACGACAAGGGCGAACGTGTCGACGAGGCCGGTCCGTCCGTCCCGGTCGAGGTGCTGGGCCTGAACGGAACGCCCGAGGCCGGCGACGTGCTGAACGTCGTCGAGACCGAGGCCCAGGCCCGCGAGATCGCCGAATACCGCGAGGCCAAGGCCAAGGAGAAACGCGCCGCCGCCGGGGCTGCCACGACGCTGGAACAGCTCATGGCCAAGGCCAAGGAGGACCAGAACGTCGCCGAGCTGCCGATCGTGGTCAAGGCCGACGTGCAGGGCTCGGCCGAGGCGATCGTCCAGGCGATGGAAAAGATTGGCAATGACGAGGTGCGCGTGCGCGTGCTGCATGCCGGTGTCGGCGCCATAACCGAAAGCGATGTGGGCCTTGCCGAGGCGTCCGGCGCGTCGATCATGGGCTTCAACGTGCGTGCCAACGCCCCCGCCCGCAGCGCCGCCAACCAGAAGGGCGTCGAGATCCGCTATTACAGCGTGATCTACGACCTCGTGGACGATGTGAAGGCGGCGGCCTCGGGCCTGCTGTCGGCCGAGATCCGCGAGACCTTCATCGGCTATGCTCAGATCCGCGAGGTCTTCAAGGTCTCGAATGTCGGCAAGGTTGCGGGCTGTCTGGTCACCGAAGGCGTAGCGCGGCGCTCCGCCGGGGTGCGTCTGCTGCGCGACAACGTGGTGATCCACGAAGGCACGCTGAAGACGCTCAAGCGCTTCAAGGACGAGGTGGCAGAGGTCCAGTCGGGCCAGGAATGCGGCATGGCCTTCGAGAATTACGAGGACATCCGCCAAGGCGACATTATCGAGATTTTCGAGCGGCAGGAGATCGAGCGCAAGCTCGCCTGATCCTTCGACCGGAAGAAACCACCCATCAAGGGGGCGTCCATCGGGCGCCCCTTTTCGTCATCGCCCCTCGGTCGGGATGCCGCTGCCTCAGGCGGCCTTGTTGACCGGCTTGCCCGTGAACAGTCGGTCACCAACCTTTACCACGATCCTGCCATCGGGCCGCCGCGCCACAAAGGCGCCTTGCACCGAAACGCAGGAGCCAATCAGGATCGTCCGGATCATTTCTTATCATCCTCAGGTTACAACGGTTCTTTTGTAACCGTTGCGTAAAATTTTTCGGAATTTTATTTCGCCTTTCGCCGCACCGCGCGCATGCGCGGAAACTTGCCGATCCGGACCCGCCCTGCCCCGCGGCGCCCCGCTACAGCCAATCTCGAAGCACGGGGATCAGCGGCAGATCGGCGGGCGGCATCGGATAGCTGCGCAGATCCTTCGCGCGCACCCAGGCCAGCGCCTGCCCCTCCTGCCCATGGGGCTGGCCTTCCCATTTGCGGCAGGCGAACAGCGGCATCAGCAGGTGGAAATCCTCGTAGCTGTGGCTGGCGAAACTCAGCGGCGCGAGGCAGCTGGCCCATGTGTCGATGCCCAGCTCTTCCTTCAACTCGCGCATCAAGGCCGCTTCGGGCGTCTCGCCCGGCTCGACCTTGCCGCCGGGAAACTCCCACAGGCCCGCCATCGACTTGCCCTCGGGCCGCTGCGCCAGCAGCACGCGGCCGTCCAAATCGACCAGCGCGACGGCCGCGACAAGAACGACCTTCACGACCGGTAATCGGCGTTGATGTCGATATAGCGATGCGTCAGGTCACAGGTCCAGACCGTCGCCGCCCCGCTGCCAAGGCCCAGATCCACCGCGATCACCAGTTCCGCGCGCCGCATATAGGCCGCGCCCGCCTCCTCGGCATAGCCCTCGGCGACCATGCCCTTCTCGGCCACCAGGATATCGCCGAACCGGATCGCCAGCAGGTCGCGGTCGGCCTTCGCCCCCGACTTGCCCACCGCCATCACGATCCGGCCCCAGTTCGGATCCTCGCCCGCGATCGCCGTCTTGACCAGCGGCGAATTGGCAATCGCCATTGCCACCTTCCTGGCATCCGCCGCGTTCGCCGCGCCGGTCACCGCGATCTCGACGAACTTGGTCGCCCCTTCGCCATCGCGCACCACCTGTTGCGCCAGATCCAGCATCACACCGCGCAGCGCCTCCTGAAAGACGCGGGCGCGCGCGCTGCGCAGATCGGTGATCTCGGGCGCCCTGGCCTTGCCCGTGGCCGCCAGCAGCAGCGTGTCGGAGGTCGAGGTGTCGCCATCGACCGTGATGCGGTTGAAGGTCTCGTCGGTCAGCCGGGCCAGCATCCGCTGCAGGGGTGCCTGTGCGATCTTCGCATCGGTGAACAGATAGACCAGCATCGTCGCCATGTCGGGCGCGATCATCCCCGATCCCTTGGCGATGCCCGCGATCCGTACCTCGTGCCCGTCGATCTCGACCGTGGCGGCCGCCCCCTTGGGGAAGGTGTCGGTCGTCATGATCGCCTGCGCCGCCTGGCTCAGCACATCGGGCGACAGCCGCGCGGCCAGATCCTCCAGCACGGCGGTGATCCGTTCATGCGGCAGCGGCTCGCCGATCACGCCGGTCGAACTGGTGAAGACCCGCCCCTCGGGCACGCCCGTGGCCCGGGCCACGCCCGCCGCGATCGCCTGCACCGCCTCGACCCCCCGCGCGCCGGTAAAGGCGTTCGAGTTGCCCGAATTCACCAGGATCGCGGCCCCCTGCCGCGACCCCGGCGTGGCGCCAATCTTGGCCTCGCAATCGAGAACCGGCGCGGACCGCGTGGCCGAGCGGGTGAAGACCCCGGCCACCGTCGTCCCCGGCGCAAGCCGGGCCAGCATCACATCCAGCCGCCCCTTATAGCGCACCCCCGCCTCGGCGGCGGCGAACTCGGCGCCCGCGATCACCGGCAGGACGGGAAAGCCGCCCGCAGGGGCCAGCGGCGAGACCGACGCGGCGCGCGCACCCGGCGCGGCCGCGCCGCCCGCCGCCACCAGTTCCTGCCGCAGCCGCTTCAGTTCGCGCTTCAGCGGCTTGACCTTGGCCTTGGTGATCTTCTTCTCGATCTTCTTCTTCGACTTGGCCATCGCCGTCCCCCTGCTGCGTGCCGGATCAGTTGTCCAGAAGTTCGCGGTTCTTCAGCACCGCGGGGTCGATTTCGATCTCGGCGCGGGTGATCTCGGCCTCGGCGGCATAGCGTTCCAGCGCCGCCTCTATCGCATCGCGCTGGATCTGCTGGACGATGCTTTCGCGCACCTCGTCCAGTGCCGGGGCATCCTTCAGCCGGCTTTCATGCAGCTTGACCAGATGCCAGCCGAATTGCGTCTCGAACGGACCGGCGACCGTGCCGGGTTCCATCGCGACCACCACATCCTCGAAGGATTGCACCATCATGCCCTTGGTGAACCAGCCCAGTTCGCCGCCCATCTGCCCCGAACTGTCGATCGAGGTCTCCTTGGCCAGCTCGGCGAAATCGGCGCCGTCCTGCACCCGGGCCATGGCCGCCTGCGCCTCTTCCTCGGTCTCGACCAGGATATGCGCGGCGCGGTATTCCGGCGTGGGCTCGGCGCCCGCAAAGGCGGCCTCATAGGCGTCCTGAATCGCCTCCTCGGTCGCCGCTTCCTCGGCTGCGCGGCCCAGCGCCTCGTCCGCAAGGAAGGACCGCCGCTCGTTCTCCAGCGCCAGCCGTGCGCCCAGCGACAGCTCGCCGCCGGTCTGCTCGGCGACTGCGGTTTGCCGGATCAACTGGTCGAGGATCGCCTGATACAGCGTGTCGTCGGGCAGCGCCTGGTATTCCGGCGGAAGCTGCGCGCGCATGACGATCATGTGCCCAAGCGTGATCTCGGTCGCGCCCACGCGGGCCACGACGGTTCCGGGGCCGATCTCCTCGGCCGCCGCAGGAAGGGCCAGCCCGGCAACGAAGGCAAGCGCAAGCAGCGGTTTCGCAGGTCTGGACATGGGCAACTCCTTTCGTGCCGCGCGCTTGGCGACGTTGACTCCAATCTGGCGGCCCCTTACATCGCTGGTGGTCTTTGGGGCCGCTCCTCAGTCTGAAGCCACTTCTATTGCCGCATCGACAGGCGGGCAAGGCGTCCGTCGAACAACATCCCTTGAGACAGCCGCCGCGGAGAGCACATGCTGGGCATCGGAACACTCACCCGTAAGGTCTTTGGCACCAGGAATGACCGGATGGTCAAGAAGGTGCGCCCGCTGGTGACCCGCATCAACGAGCTGGAGCCCGAGTTCCAGGCGCTGACCGACGACGGGATCAAGGACAAGACCCGCGAGCTCATGCGCCGCTGCGCCGAGGGCGAGGAACTCGACGACCTGCTGCCCGAAGCCTTCGCCAATTGCCGCGAGGCCGCGCGCCGCGCGCTGGGCCTGCGCGCCTTCGATGTGCAGCTGGTGGGCGGCATCTTCCTGCACCGCGGCAACATCGCCGAGATGAAGACCGGCGAGGGCAAGACGCTGGTCGCGACCTTCCCGGCCTATCTGAACGCGCTGACCGGCAAGGGCGTGCATATCGTCACCGTCAACGACTACCTCGCCAAGCGCGACGCCGAATGGATGAGCAAGGTCTACGCCCATCTCGGCATGATGACCGGCGTGGTCTATCCCTGGCAGCCCGATGACGAGAAGCGCGCCGCCTACCGCGCCGACATCACCTACGCCACCAACAACGAGCTTGGCTTCGACTACCTGCGCGACAACATGAAGGCCGAGCTCAAAGACATGTCCCAGCGCGGGCATCATTTCGCGATCGTGGATGAGGTCGACTCGATCCTGATCGACGAGGCGCGCACGCCGCTCATCATCTCGGGGCCCAGCCAGGACCGCTCGGAACTTTACGTCGCGATGGACAAGGTCGTGCCCGACCTGACCGAAGAGCATTACAAGATCGACGAGAAGACCCGGATCGTCACCTTCACCGAAGAGGGCAACGATTTCATGGAGGAGCGCCTGCACCAGGTCGGCCTCCTGCCCGAGGGCCAGTCGCTCTACGATCCCGAAAGCACGACCATCGTCCACCACGCGACCCAGGCGCTCAAGGCGCACAAGCTGTTCCTCAAGGACAAGGATTACATCGTCCGCGACGGCGAGGTGATGCTGATCGACGAGTTCACCGGCCGCATGATGCGCGGCCGCCGCCTGTCCGAGGGGCTGCACCAGGCCATCGAGGCCAAGGAAGGCGCCAGGATCCAGCCCGAGAACGTGACGCTGGCCTCTGTCACCTTCCAGAACTATTTCCGCCTCTATGACAAGCTGGCGGGCATGACCGGCACCGCGGCCACCGAGGCCGAGGAGTTCATGCAGATCTACGGCCTTGGCGTGGTCGAGATCCCGACCAACCGCCCCATCGCCCGCCAGGACGAACATGACGCCGTCTACCGCACCGCCCGCGAGAAGTTCGAGGCCATCGTCGCCTCGATCAAGGAGGCGCATGAGCGGGGCCAGCCGGTTCTGGTCGGCACCACCTCGATCGAGAAATCAGAGAAACTGTCGGAGCTCCTGAAGAAGGAAAAGGTCCCCCACAACGTCCTGAACGCCCGCCACCACGAACAGGAGGCCCAGATCGTCGCCGATGCGGGCCGCTTCGGCGCGGTGACCATCGCCACCAACATGGCCGGGCGCGGCACCGACATCCAGCTTGGCGGCAATGTCGAGATGAAGGTGATGGAGGCGCTGGCCGCCGACCCCGAGGCGCATCCCGACGAGATCCGCGCCCGGATCGAGGCCGAACATGCCGACGAGAAGAAGAAGGTGCTCGACGCCGGCGGGCTGTTCGTCCTCGGCACCGAACGCCACGAATCGCGCCGCATCGACAACCAGTTACGCGGCCGGTCGGGCCGTCAGGGCGATCCGGGGCGGTCGGCCTTCTTCCTCTCGCTCGAAGACGACCTGATGCGCATCTTCGGCTCGGACCGTCTGGACAAGGTGCTGTCCACGCTGGGCATGAAGGAAGGCGAGGCCATCGTTCACCCCTGGGTGAACAAGTCCCTGGAAAGGGCCCAGGCCAAGGTCGAGGGCCGCAACTTCGACATCCGCAAGCAATTGCTCAAGTTCGACGACGTGATGAACGAGCAGCGCAAGGTCATCTTCGGCCAGCGGCTGGAAATCATGGAGGCCGCCGACCTGTCCGAGATCGTGCAGGACATGCGCCACCAAGTGATCGACGATCTGGTGGAAACCTACATGCCGCCGAAATCCTATGCCGATCAGTGGGATATCGAAGGTCTGAACGAGGCGCTGGCCGAGCAGTTGAGCCTTGACGCGCCGGTCGCCGCCTGGGCCGACGAAGAGGGCGTGGACGATGCCGAGATTCGCGAACGGCTGTGCGACGCCGCGGACGAGGCGATGGCGGTCAAGGCCGCGCAGTTCGGCCCCGAGGTCATGCGCAACATCGAAAAGCAGATCCTGCTCCAGACCATCGACACCAAATGGCGCGAACACCTCCTGACCTTGGAACATCTGCGCTCGGTCGTGGGCTTCCGCGGCTATGCCCAGCGCGATCCGCTGAACGAATACAAGACCGAGTCGTTTGCCCTGTTCGAGTCGATGCTGAACGCGCTGCGCGAGGATGTCAGCCGCAAGCTGGGCCAGATCCGGCCGCTGACCGAGGAAGAGCGCGGCGCGATGATGCGCCAGCTTGCCGAGCAGCAGCAGCAACTGGCCCAGGCCGCCGAGGGGGCAAGCGCCGAACATGCTGCCGCCCCCGGCGCGGCCCCGCCGCGCCCCGATGGCGCGGCCGAGGGCTTCGACGAGGCCCGGCCCGAAACCTGGGGCCGCCCGGGGCGCAACGACCCCTGCCCCTGTGGTTCGGGGCGCAAGTTCAAGCATTGCCATGGCCAGCTTGTCTGAACGGGTCCCGACAGGCGAGGATCCGGTGTTGAAAAATCGTCCTCCACACCGGAAACTCGCTGCCAACTGAGGCGGTCAGGGCCCTCTTGCCATGCGCTTGTTCCGATGCGCGGCGCTGGCCGCCGCGCTGTTCGCCCTTCTCGTCGTCCCCGCCCGGGCGCAGGACGTCACGCTCAGTTCGCGTGACGGATCGGTCGAGATCAGCGGCGCGCTGATCGGCTTCGACGGCGAATTCTACCGCGTCGACACGATCTATGGCCCGCTCACCCTCGACGGGCAGGGCGTCATCTGCACCGGCCCCGGCTGCCCCGGGATCGAGGCCCATGTCGCGCGCTTCCGCCTGTCCGGCACGCCCGTCCTGGGCGAGGTGCTGATGCCCGCCCTGATCGAGACCTATGCCGACCGGCGCGGCCTGTCCGTCACCCGCGACCGTGACGGGCCGCATATGCGTTTCGTTCTCAGCGACCGCGCCGCCGGTCATCCCGTGGCCGAGATCGACCTGACCCTTGTCAGCACCGAAGAGGGCTTCGCCGACCTGCTGGCAGAGACCGCCGATATCGTGATGGCCGACCGCGAACCGCGCCCCGAGGAAATCCGGCGTCTGCGTGAGGCGGGCTTCGGCGACCTTTCCGCTCCCGCCCGCCGCAGGGTCCTGGCGCTGGATGCCATCGTGCCGGTCGTCGCGCCCGGCCATCCGGTGCAGGAAATCGCCATCGACGCAATGATCGGCATCCTCACCGGCCAGATCACCGACTGGTCGGAACTCGGCGGCCCCGACGCGCCGCTGACGGTGCATCTGCTCGACCGGCAGGACGGGTTGCAGCAGGCCATCGCCCTGCGGCTGCTCGACGGCGCATCACCCACACCCGCCGCCCGCCGCCATCCCGGGGCCGCCGCGCTGTCGGCCGCGGTTGCCGCCGATCCGCTGGGCGTCGGACTGACCCGCCTCTCGGCGCTGGGCGACGCGCAGCAGGTGCCGCTGACCGGCGGCTGCGGCCCGCGCCTGGTTGCAAACCGACAATCGGTCAAGACCGAGGATTACCCCCTCGTCGCGCCGCTGTTCCTCTATGCTCCCGCGCGCAGGCAACAGCTCTTCGTGCGCGAGTTCCTCGACTGGCTCGACACGCCCCCCGCGCAGCTGGTGATCCGGCGCGCGGGTTTCGTCGACCAGCTGCGCGACACCATCCCCTTCGGCCGCCAGGGCGACCGGCTGGGCCTGGCCATCGCCCGGGCCGGACCCGAGGTGCCGCTGTCCGAATTGCAGCGCCTTGTCGCGGCGCTGGCGGGGGCGCAACGCCTGACCACCACCTTTCGCTTCCGCGAGGGCGGCTCGGCGGAGCTCGACGCGCAATCCTTCGGCAATATCGGCGCGCTGGCCCGCGCGCTGGAGGCCGGGGTCTTCGACGGGCACACCCTGATCTTCGCAGGATTCACCGATGGCGACGGACCGGCCGAGGCCAATCTTGGCATCGCGCGGCTCCGGGCCGAGGCGGTGCATGACGCAGTGCGGGCGGTGGCGACCGCGGCCGACCTGTCGCGCGTGGCGCTCAGGGTCGAGGCGTTCGGCGAAGCCCTGCCCATCGCCTGCGACAACAGCGCCTGGGGCGGATTCATCAACCGCCGGGTCGAGGTCTGGCTGCGCTGAGCCTAGATATAACCCTCTGCGCGCAGGCTGATCTCGCGCGCCTTGCCGACGATGATGTGATCGTGCAGCACGATCCCCAGCGCGGTGCAGCCCGCCGCGATCTGCCCGGTCATCGCGATGTCCGACTCCGACGGCGTCGGGTCGCCCGAGGGGTGATTATGCACCAGGATCAGCGCCGAGGCGTTCAGCTCCAGCGCCCGCTTGACGACCTCGCGGGGATAGACCGGCACATGATCGACCGTGCCGCGCGCCTGTTCCTCGTCGGCGATCAGGATGTTCTTGCGGTCCAGGAACAGCACGCGGAACTGTTCGGTCTGGCGATGCGCCATCGAGGTGCGGCAATAATCCAGCAGGACATCCCAGCTTGAAATCACCTGCCGGTGCATGATCCGGGCGCGCGCCAGCCGATGCGCCGCCGCCTCGACCAGCTTCAGTTCGACCAGCACCGCCTCGCCCACGCCGATCACCTCGCGCAGCCGGGCGGTGGGCGCCGACAACACGCCGTTGAAATCGCCGAACCGCTCCAGCAACGCGCGGGCCAGCGGCTTGACGTCCTGGCGCGGGATGGCGCGGAACAGCAGCATCTCCAGCAATTCGTAATCCGGCATCGCATCCGCACCCCCCTCCATGAAGCGGGTGCGCAACCGCTGGCGGTGATCGCGCAGGTAGGAGGGTGGCCGGTCGGCCTGCGACAGCGGCACCGGCCGCGCCTCGGCAAAGAGCGGCAGCGGCGGCTCCGAGAAGCTGTTGGGATCACGCGGGCGAGTCATGCCCCGAGCCTAGGGAAATCATGCTGAACGAAGGATTAACGCCGCAGAAGAGTCCGCGGCCTCAGCCCTTCATCCCGTCCCAGAAGCTCTTGACCTTGCGAAAGAAGGACGACCCCTCGGGGTTGTTCTCCTCGCTCAACTCCTCGAACTCGCGCAGCAATTCCTTTTGCCTTGTGGTCAGGTTGACCGGCGTCTCGACCGCAAGCTCGATCAGCAGATCGCCCTGCCCGCCGCCGCGCAGCCCCGGCATCCCCTTGCCGCGCAGGCGCATCTGCTTGCCCGACTGGCTGCCCTCGGGCACCCTCACGCGCGAACGCCCGCCGTCGATCGTGGGCACCTCGATCTCGCCGCCCAGGGCTGCCGTCGCCATCGAGACCGGCACCCGGCAGAACAGCGTCATGCCGTCACGCTCGAACAGCGGGTGATCGGCCACCTCGATGAAGATGTACAGATCCCCCGGCGGCCCGCCGCGCAATCCCGCCTCGCCCTCTCCGGCCAGCCGGATCCGCGTGCCGGTCTCGACGCCGGCCGGGATGTTGACCGACAGCGCGCGCTCGCGTTCCACCCGGCCCGCCCCGCCGCAGGACTTGCAGGGGTTCTTGATGATCCGGCCCATTCCGCCGCAGGTCGGGCAGGTGCGTTCGACGGTAAAGAACCCCTGCTGGGCGCGCACCTTGCCCATGCCCGAACAGGTCGGGCAGGTCGCGGGCTCGGCGCCGCCCACAGCGCCCGTGCCGCTGCAGGCGTCGCAGGTGACCGAGCTGGGCACGTTGATCGTCTTCTGCAATCCGCGAAAGGCGTCCTCCAGCGTGATCCGCAGGTTGTAGCGCAGGTCCGAACCGCGCGTGGCGCGCTGCCGCCCGCCGCCGCCCATGAAATCGCCGAAAAGGTCGTCGAACACGTTCGAGAAGGCCGAGGCGAAATCGCCCCCGCCGAATCCCGGGCCCCCGCGCGGCCCGCCCATGCCCCCCTCGAAGGCGGCATGGCCGAAGCGGTCATAGGCGGCCTTCTTGTCGGGATCCTTCAGTGTCTCGTAGGCCTCGTTGACTTCCTTGAACTGGGCCTCGGCCTTGGGATTGTCCGCGTTGCGGTCGGGATGCAGTTCCTTGGCCTTCGTGCGGTAGGCCTTCTTGATCTCGTCGGCCGAGGCGCCGCGGGCGATGCCCAGGACCTCGTAGAAATCGCGCTTTGCCATCGGCTATTCCCCTGTCCGGAATGCACGGGGCCGGCCCGGTTTCCCGGACCGGCCGGCTGGGTCCCGGTCGTTTCCTACGAGCGCTTCCTGTCGTCGTCGAGATCCTCGAACTCGGCATCGACGATCCCTTCGTCCGGACCCTCGTCCGCGCCGCGGGGCGCATCGTCGGTCTCCTGCTGCTGGGCCTTGTAGATCGCCTCGCCCAGCCGGATCGCCGCCTCGGACACGTTCTGGATACCGCCCCGGATCTTGCCGGCATCGTCGGTTTCCAGCGTGTCGCGCAGCGCCGCGATGGCCAGTTCGATCGCCTCGACGGTCGAGGGATCGACCTTGTCGCCATGCTCCTCGATCGACTTCTCGGTCGAGTGGATCAGGCTTTCGGCCTGGTTGCGGGTCTCGACCAGTTCGCGCCGCGCCTTGTCGGCCTCGGCATTGGATTCGGCATCGCGCACCATCTGCTCGATCTCGTCATCGGACAGACCGCCCGAGGCCTGGATCGTGATCTTCTGCTCCTTGCCGGTGCCCTTGTCCTTGGCGCTGACCGACACGATGCCGTTGGCGTCGATGTCGAAGGTCACCTCGATCTGCGGCATGCCGCGCGGTGCGGGCGGGATGTCTTCCAGGTTGAACTGGCCCAGCATCTTGTTGTCGGCCGCCATCTCGCGCTCGCCCTGGAACACCCGGATCGTCACGGCGTTCTGGTTGTCCTCGGCGGTCGAGAAGATCTGCGATTTCTTGGTCGGAATGGTCGTGTTGCGGTCGATCAGCCGGGTGAACACGCCGCCCAGCGTCTCGATCCCCAGCGACAGCGGCGTGACGTCCAGCAGCACCACGTCCTTGACATCGCCCTGCAGCACACCCGCCTGGATCGCGGCGCCCATCGCCACCACCTCGTCGGGGTTCACGCCCTTGTGCGGTTCCTTGCCGAAGAACTTGGTGACTTCCTCGATCACCCGCGGCATCCGCGTCATGCCGCCGACCAGCACCACCTCGTCGATATCCGAGGTCGACAGGCCCGCATCCTTCAGCGCCGCCTGGCAGGGCTTGATCGAGTTCTTGATGAGGTCCGCCACCAGGCTTTCCAGCTTGGCGCGGGTCAGCTTCATCACCAGGTGCAGCGGCGTACCGCTGTTCTTGTCCATCGAGATGAAGGGCTGGTTGATCTCGGTCTGCGAGGCCGAGGACAGCTCGATCTTGGCCTTCTCGGCGGCTTCCTTCAGCCGTTGCAGCGCCATCTTGTCCTTGCTCAGGTCGACGCCGTGCTCTTTCTTGAACTCTTCGGCCAGGTAGGCAACGATCCGCATGTCGAAGTCTTCGCCGCCGAGGAACGTGTCCCCGTTGGTCGATTTCACCTCGAACAGCCCGTCGTCGATTTCCAGGATCGTGATGTCGAAGGTGCCGCCGCCCAGGTCATAGACCGCGATGGTGCGGGTTTCCTTCTTGTCCAGCCCATAGGCCAGCGCGGCCGCGGTCGGCTCGTTGATGATGCGCAGAACCTCAAGCCCGGCGATCTTGCCCGCGTCCTTGGTCGCCTGGCGCTGGGCGTCGTTGAAATAGGCCGGAACGGTGATGACGGCCTGCGTCACGGTCTCGCCCAGATAGCTTTCGGCGGTTTCCTTCATCTTCTGCAGGATGAAGGCCGAGATCTGGCTGGGGCTGTATTTCTCGCCACGCACCTGAACCCAGGCATCGCCATTGCCGCCATCGACGATGCTGTAGGGGACGTGCTTGCGGTCCTTCTCGACTTCCGCATCGTCGGCCCGCCGCCCGATCAGGCGCTTGACGGCAAAGATCGTGTTCTCGGGGTTGGTGACGGCCTGCCGCTTGGCGGGCTGGCCCACAAGACGTTCGGATTCGGTGAAGGCGACGATCGAGGGGGTCGTGCGCGCGCCCTCGGCATTCTCGATCACCCGGGGTTGCGAGCCGTCCATGATGGCGACGCAGGAATTGGTGGTCCCAAGGTCGATCCCGATGACTTTGGCCATGTCTGTTACCTCTTCTTCGGCGATGTTGTGGAGGTCAGGCCCTGAAAAGGCCCCTGTCCTCCGATCCCAGAATTCCGGTCGGGGGGGTGGTCCCCGATCCTTGTCTCGGGCGTATATAAGGAGGGGTCCAGACCCCTGCAAGCGCGGTCCATGACAGAAATGTGAGTGTGGTGAACGATGTCCGAAACGCCCCAGGGCGCCCGCCCGACCCCCGGTCTGGTGGTGCGCGGGGTCCAGATCTTTCCCGGCTGGCTGGACGCCGAGGCCCAGCGCGCGATGGTCGCGGACCTGCGCGCCGTGGTCGCCGCCGCGCCGCTCTTCCAGCCCGAAACCCGCTGGGGCCGCAAGATGAGCGTGCGCATGACCTCTGCCGGGCGCTTCGGCTGGGTCTCTGACCGGCGCGGCTATCGCTATGTGCCCTGCCATCCCTCCGGGCTGCCCTGGCCGCCGATCCCAGCCTCGGTGCTGGCGGTCTGGGACGCGGTGACCGGCCTCGACCGCCGCCCCGATTGCTGCCTCGTGAACTTCTACGGCGAGGAGGCCAAGATGGGCATGCACCAGGACCGCGACGAGGCCGATTTCCGCTGGCCGGTGCTGTCGATCTCGCTGGGCGACGCGGCGCGGTTCCGCATCGGCCACCTGACCCGCGGCGGCGATACCGAAAGCCTCTGGCTCAATTCGGGCGACGTTCTGGTGATGGGCGGCGCGGCGCGGCTGGTCCATCACGGCATCGACCGGCTGCGCCCCGGCTCCTCCGGCCTGCTGGCCGGGGGCGGGCGGATCAACCTCACGCTGCGGGTGGTGGACTGACGCCCGTCAGACCCGCTCCAGCGCCAGCGCGATTCCCTGCCCGCCGCCGATGCACATCGTCACCAGCGCCCGCCGGTGCGCGCCAGGTCGTGGATCGCCTTGACCGTCAGGATCGCCCCGGTCGCCCCCACCGGATGACCCAGCGCGATCGCGCCGCCATTGGGGTTCACCCGCTCGGGGTCCAGCCCCAGCGCCCTGTTGACCGCAATCGCCTGCGCGGCAAAGGCCTCGTTGCTTTCGACCACGTCGAAATCGCCTACACCCAGCCCCGTCCTGGCCAGCAACGCCTCGACCGCGGGCACCGGCCCGATCCCCATCACCCGCGGCGCCACGCCCGCATGGGCATAGCCGATCAGCCGCGCCATCGGCTCGAGCCCCGCCGCCTCTGCCGCGTCCTCGCGCGCCAGAACCAGCGCCGCGGCGCCGTCATTGATCCCGCTCGCATTGCCCGCCGTAACCGTGCCATCCTTCTGAAAGGCGGGCCGCAGCGCCGCCAGCGCCTCCGGCGTCGTTGCCTTGGGATGCTCGTCCACCGCAAAGGCCCGCGTCTCGCGCCGCACCGCCACCTCGACCGGCACGATCTCGGCGGCAAAGCGGCCCTCGGCAATCGCCCGCGCCGCGCGGCTCTGGCTCTCCAGCGCAAAGGCGTCCTGATCGGCGCGGCTGATGCCATGCTCGGCGGCCACGTTCTCGGCGGTCACACCCATATGGCCGGTCCCGAACGGACAGGTCAGCGCACCCAGCATCATGTCGGCCGCCAACGTGTCGCCCATCTTCTGGCCCCAGCGCGCCGCGGGCAGGATATGCGGCGCCCGGCTCATGCTTTCGGCCCCGCCCGCCAGCCCGAACCCGGCATCCCCCAGCATCAGCGCCTGCGCGACCGAGACGACGGCCTGCGCCCCCGAGCCGCACAGCCGGTTGACGTTCATCGCGGGCACGGTCTCGGGAATCCCCGCCTCCATCGCGGCGATGCGCGACAGGTACAGGTCGCGCGGCTCGGTGTTCAGGATATGGCCAAAGGCGACATGGCCGATGCGCGCGCCCTCGATTCCGGCCCGTTCCAGCGCCGCGCGCGCGGCGATGGCGCCCAGCGTCGCGGGCGGCAGGTCCGCAAGACTGCCGCCGAATGTGCCGATGGCGGTGCGCGCGCCGCTCAGGATGACGACGCCGGTCATGTGTTCCTCCTCCTCCGTCGCCGGACCCGCCCCTTGCTAGCGCGGCCCGCTTCCGTCCATAGCATGACGTGGTGTCGATCCCCCGCCGAAAAAACCGGTTGCAGTGGCCCGCCGGGTGGCAGAGGTTAGCGCCCGGGTGGCGGCCAGCGAAGCAGACCGTCAAGGGAGAGTGCCATGACTCATGACCCCGCAGATGTCCGCGGCACGGTCCTTCGTGACCTGCCCGCGCGCGCCGTCCCGCCGGGGGCCGCGTGATGGCTCATACCTATGCGCCCTTTCCCTATGTCGCCCCGCCCGGGCTTAACGCGCCCGAACCGCGCCATAAGGTCGTCATCATCGGCGCGGGGCCGGTCGGTCTGGTGCTGGCGCTGGATCTGGCCCGTCGCGGGACGCCATCGGTGCTGCTCGAGGCCGGCGACGCGGTCGCGACCGGCTCGCGCGCCATGAGCTGGTCCCGGCGCAGCCTCGAAATCTTCGACCGTCTGGGCATCGCCGACAAGGTGCTGGAAAAGGGCGTGCCATGGAGCGTCGGCCGCGTCTGTCACGGCGATGACGAGATCTTCAGCTTCGATCTGGCCGAAGGCTCCGGCGACCGGATGCCGCCCTTCCTCAACCTGCAGCAATATCATGTCGAACATTTCCTGACCGACCGCGCGCTGGCCGACACGCTGATCGACCTGCGGTTCCGCAACCGCGTCACCGGGATCGACCCGGACGCGGACGGGGTGCAGGTCACGATCCGTACGCCGGATGGCAGCTACATGCTCGCGGCGGATTATGCGGTCGCCTGCGACGGGGCGCGCTCGACTGTCCGGGCGATGCTCGATCTCGATTTCGAGGGCGAACTGTTCGAGGAACGCTTCCTAATCGCCGATATCGAGATGGAGGGCGACCTGCCTTCCGAACGCTGGTTCTGGTTCGAGCCGGGCTTCCATGACGGCCAGTCCGCGCTGCTGCACCGGCAGGCCGACAACATCTACCGCATCGACCTGCAACTCGGCCCCCATGCCGACCCGAAAGACGAGAGCAGGCCCGAAAAGGTGATCCCCCGCATCGAACAGGTGATCGGCCCCGATTTCGAGCTCGACTGGGTCAGCGTCTACAGCTTCCAGTGCCGCCGCCTGGGTGAATTCGTCCATGGCCGGGTGATCTTCGCCGGCGACAGCGCCCATCTGATCCCGCCCTTCGGCGCGCGCGGGGCCAATGACGGGTTACAGGATGCCGACAATCTGGGCTGGAAGCTGGCCGCCGTGCTGGACGGCCGCGCGCCCCCCAGCCTGATCGACAGCTACAACCGCGAACGGGTGCAGGCCGCGGACGAGAACATCCGCCAATCCAGCCGCGCCACCCGCTTCATGGGTCCGGCCAACGGCGTCGAACGGCTGTTCCGCGACCAGATCCTGGCCCTCGCGCGCAAGGCGCCCTTTGCCCGCGACTGGGTCAATTCCGGCCGCCTCTCGACGCCCTGCATCTATGCCACCACCGGCCCCGACGACCCGCGCCTGCCCGCGATCTCGCGCCCCGGCGCGGTCGCCCCCGATGCGCCGCAGGGCGCGGGCTGGCTGCTGGCGGCGCTGGGCCGCGACGCGATGCTGCTGGCGATAAATTGCGACGCCCCCAACGTTGCGGACCTGCCCGTTCTGCCGGTCGAGGCGAACCCGGCGGTGGTCGCGCGCTATCTGGGCCGGGCCGGGCGCGCGCTCTATCTGGTGCGGCCCGACCAGGTCATCGCCGCCCGCTGGGTCGAGGCCGACGCGCGGCAGATCGCAAGGGCCCTCGCCGCGCTGTGGGAGGGGCGCGCGTGAACCTGATCGACACCCCCAATATCGAAGATCCCGACGATTTCCTGGCCGAGTTTCTGGCCGCCCATCGCGGCCTGACCGAGGCGCAAAGCCACGCGCTGAACGCCCAGCTCCTGCTGATCCTTGCCAATCATATCGGCGATCCGGCCGTGCTGCGCGCCGCGCTGGCGCTTGCCCGCCAACGCTGAGACCTAGCGCCGGTTGCCCATCCGGTCATTTGTCTCCTGCACGATGCTGAACATGCGTGCCGACAATTGCACGCCGGTCTGCATCTCGCCCAGGATCACCGTGGTTGCCTGGCCCGTGTCGTCGGTGATGACCCATTGGCGCAGTTCCACCGGGCTGCCGGTAAAGACCAGCGCGATGGTGCCGTATTCGGGATGCTCGGGATCCTGCGCGATCACCCGTGTCATGGTGCCGTCGCCGTCATGGCCCACCACCATCCGCGCCCGCGACAGATCCACGTTGCGTTCCAGGATGATGTTCAGCGGCGTGCGGCGCAGCGGATATTGCTCGGGCGGCTGGTTCGACTTGGTGTCGAAGATCGCCACCTGCCCGCCGCCCGCGATCACCAGCCCGCGATTGGGCGGATCGTATTCGAACCGCGCCCGGCCGGGCCGCTGAAGCAGCATCCGCCCGGTCGAGATCGACCCGTCCGCGTTCACCTGCGTGAACTCGGCCCGCGCGGTCGAGAAGCTGTTGAGATAGGCCGAGATCGCCGACAGCGGCAGCTTGTCGGCAAGTCCGGGGGCGGCGGTGGCCGCCCAGAGGGCAAGGCCAAGGGCAAGGCGTCTGATCATGGTGGCAATCTAGTCGCTCGCACGCGCCTTTGCATCAGCCAATCCGTCACGAAACGGCGATGGGCAGGCCCCCCGCCCGCGCCGCCGGTCAGCCCTGTTCGGGCACCAGGATCTCGCGCTTGCCGACATGGTTCGCCGGGCTGACCACGCCTTGTTCCTCCATCTGCTCGACCAGCCGGGCGGCCTTGTTGTAGCCGATGGCCAGCTTGCGCTGGATGTAGGAGGTCGAGCATTTGCGATCCTTCAGCACGATCGCCACCGCCTGATCGTACAGCGCGTCGTCGCCATCGGCAGTGCCGCCCAGGCCCAGCACCAGGTCGATATCGCCCTCGCGGTCCTCGTCCGGCCCCTCGACCACGCTGCCGACATAATCGGGCGGCCCGAAGCCCTTGAGATAGGTGACGATCTCCTCGACTTCCTCATCCGAGACAAACGGCCCGTGGACGCGGGAAATCCGACCCCCGCCCGCCATGTAAAGCATGTCGCCCATGCCCAGAAGCTGTTCCGCCCCCTGTTCGCCCAGGATCGTGCGGCTGTCGATCTTGCCGGTCACCTGGAACGAGATCCGGGTCGGGAAGTTCGCCTTGATCGTGCCGGTGATGACATCGACCGAAGGGCGCTGCGTCGCCATGATCAGGTGGATCCCCGAGGCCCGCGCCATCTGCGCCAGCCGCTGGATGCAGGCCTCGATCTCCTTGCCCGCCACCATCATCAGGTCGGCCATCTCGTCGACGATCACCACGATATAGGGCAGCGTCTCGGGCTGGAACTCGTCGGTCTCGAACACCGGCTCGCCGGTTTCGTCGTCGAACCCGGTCTGGACCGTGCGCTTGAACATCTCGCCCCGGTCCAGCGCATCGCGCACCCGCCCGTTATAGCCCTCGATGTTGCGTACGCCCATCTTGGACATCTTGCGATAGCGTTCCTCCATCTCGCCCACGACCCATTTCAGCGCGACGACGGCCTTCCTGGGGTCGGTGACGACCGGGGACAGCAGATGCGGGATGCCGTCATAGACCGACAGTTCCAGCATCTTGGGGTCGATCATGATCAGCCGGCATTCCTCGGGCGTTAGCTTGTAGAGCAGCGACAGGATCATCGTGTTGATCGCCACCGACTTGCCCGACCCGGTGGTCCCCGCGATCAGCAGGTGGGGCATCTTGGCCAGGTTCGCCACCACCGCCTCGCCGCCGATATCCTTGCCCAGCGCCAGCGGCAGCCGCATCGCGCTGTCGCCGAAGGCGCGCGAGGACAGGATCTCGCGCAGCATCACCTTCTCGCGATTGACATTGGGCAGTTCGATCCCGATCACGCTGCGCCCCGGCACGGTCGAGACCCGCGCCGACAGCGCCGACATGCTGCGCGCGATGTCGTCCGACAGCCCGATCACCCGGCTGGCCTTCAGCCCCGGCGCGGGCTCCAGCTCGTACATGGTGACCACGGGGCCGGGCCGGACCGACACGATCTCGCCCTTCACGCCATAGTCGTCCAGCACGTTTTCCAGCATCCGCGCGTTTTCCTCCAGCGCCTCGTCGGACAGGACATGGCGCTGGATCGAATCGGGGCTGGTCAGCAGCGACAGCGGCGGATGCTCATAGCCGCTATCGGGCTCGCTGAAGGGCAGCGCCGGTTGTGCCTCTTCCATCGCCCGGCGCGAGGGGGGCACCGGCTTGCTGACGGGATGCTGCACGACCCGGCGGGGTTGCTCGTCGAACTCGGGCAAGGGCAAGTCCGCGGGCCGCGCGCTCGGCGGCGGCTCGACCGGCAGGGCGTCCGGCGTGCCCGCCCGATCGCGCCGCACGGGCGGCTCCGCACGAAAGGCCGGGCGGCCCGACTGGCGGGCGCGGTTACGGATCACATCGGCGATGCGTTCCCTGATGCGGTCCTCGGAAATCGGCCCGATCCCGTCCACGCTGTCGGGCAGGTCGCGCTCGACCAGTTCCATCTCGGGCTCCGCAATCCGCCGCCCCAGCACCGGCACCCGCGCCATCAGCCCGCCGATGACACCGCTCCGGGCCGGTTCGCCCGCCGGCGCCCGGCTCGCCACCAGCGGCTCGGCCCGCTGGGCACGCATGGGCTCGGCCCGGGCGCGGCGGGCCCGCACGTTCTCGCCCAGCCGCAACCCGGCACTCAGCGCGCCGCGCGCGGATTTCCCGGCCATCCTGCGCAGCCCTTCATAGCTCAGGATCAGGCCGAACAGCAGGAACCGGCCAAATTTGCGCAACTCGTCCCGGTCCACGCCCAGCACGAACAGCCCCATGCCGATGGCCGCCATCCAGACCAGTGCTGCGATCACGCGCAGCCCCGCCACCGTATCCACCGGCGCCACGCCGAGGATCGCGCCAAGCACCGTATCGCCGAACAGCCCCCCCATGCCGAACGCGTGGGTCCAGCTTGCGGGCGGCACATGGGTCGAGGCATAGACCGCCGCCAGTGCCACCGCGACCGGGGCAAAGATCAGCCGCGACAGCGCGCGGTCCTCGCCCCAATGGCCCACCAGCCGCAGCCCCCAGACCGCCGGGATGACCACCAGCCCCCAGGAACCCCAGCCGATGACGATATGCAGCGGCGAGGCGATCGAGGCGCCGAACCGGCCCAGCATGTTCTCGGCCGGGGCATCGGTCGCCGACAGCCAGCTCGGGTCGTCAGGAACGTAAGAGCCCAGGATCGCCGCCATCGCCAGCGCCGCCCCGATCAGCGTGAAGCCCAAGAGTTCCTTGCCGCGCCGCTCGATGGCGGCCTGGACGCTGGAATCGAGAAGCGGTTCGCGCCGTTTCATCTGATACGAAGCCATACCCTAACCGTCCTTACCCGTAGAGGCAGTCACGCAGCCGCATCAGCCCGTGCCGCATTTCTTGTTCTGGGGCGACCATCGCGACCCGGATATATCCTGCACCCGGATTGTCGCCGTTCACCGCGCGCGACAGATACGCGCCGGGCAGAACCCGCACCCCCGTCCCGCGCCAAAGCTTCAGCGCCGCCGCCTCGCCATCGGCGACCGGCAGCCACAGGAAGAACCCGCCTTGGGGCGCGCGATAGCCCGACACCGTCCCGAGGACCTCGTCGGCGATGGCATATTTGCGCCGGTATTGCGCAAGGCTCTCGGCCACATGCATCTCGTCCGCCCAGGCCCGCTCCGCCACCCGTTGCAAGGGCAGGGGCAGGGGCGCACCGGCATAGGACCGCAGCCGCTTGATATGGCCCAGGCTCTCTGCCCCGCCCGCGCAGAACCCAGACCGCAGCCCCGGCAGGTTCGAGCGTTTCGACAGCGAATGAAACACCAGCACCCGCTCGGGATCGGCACCGATCTCGTGCGCCACCTCCAGCGCGCCGGGGGGCGGGGCGTCGCGATAGATCTCGGAATAGCATTCATCGGCGAAGATGCGGAAATCGTGCTTTTCGGCCAGCCGGATCAGATCCGCCCAGTAGTCCCGATCCGCCACCGCGCCCTGCGGATTCGCGGGCGAGCACAGATAGGCAATCGCCACCCGGTCCAGCACTTCGCCCGGCAGCGCGGCAAAATCGGGCAGGAACCCGGTTTCGGCCGTGGCGGGCACATAGACCGGCTCGGCCCCCACCGCCAGCGCGGCCACCGCATAGACCTGGTAGAACGGGTTCGGGGTCAGGATCGCGGGCCGCTGGCCGCGTTTCTGCTCGGGGCAGAGCGCCAGTGCCGCGTTGAACAGCCCCTCGCGCGTGCCGTTCAGCGTGCTGATCTGTGTCGCCGGATCGACGCGCACACCATAGCGCCGCGCCAGCCAGTCCGAGATCGCGCCCAGCAATTCCGGCGTGCCATCGTTCGGGGGGTATTTGCCGAACTCCGCGGCATGCGTGGCGATCACCTCCGTCACCCAGTCGGGAAAGGCATGCTGCGGCTCGCCGATGGTCATGTGCAGGGGTGCGCCGCCGGGGGCGTGGTCGTCCAGCAGACGCCTCAGCCTCGGAAACGCGTAATCTGGCAGGTTCGAAAACCGCTCGGGAAAGGTCATGGACCCCTGTCTGCCTGTACTGCCTCGGATCGGGGCGTCTGACGCACCCCGTTTCGCATCAGGATACCGGCTGGATCGCCCTCGGTCCAGAAGAACGCCCCGCCGCCCCCGGCGTCCGGGGCGGGGTTGTGGCATTTAGGCCAGCGCCGCCTCGGCCGCCGCCCCCAGCCGCAGCAGCCGCTCTTCCGACATCGGCGGGCCCATCAGCGACAGGCCGGTCGAGGGAACCCCGGTCGGCAGCGTCAGCACCGCCAGCCCCATCAGGTTGCCGATCTGGGTGTTGCGCAGCGTCATCAGGTTTTCGGCGACAAAGAGCTCCGGATCGGCCATCAGCGCCGCGACCTTCGGCGGCAGGATCGGGCAGGTCGGCACCAGCACCGCGTCGAAACCGGCGCTGGCGGCGGCGAAGGCTGCGCGCAGCCGGTCGAGTGTCTGCCAGGCGGCGACGTACTCGGCGCCCGAATACTCCCGCCCAACGCGGAACCGCTCGAGGATCGCGGGATACATCCGCTCGGGCGCCGCCTCCATGGTCTCGCGCCACGTCGCGTAAGCCTCCGTCACGAACAGAACCCCCGACAGCGCCAGCGCCTCGGCGATTTCGGGAACCTTGGCGCGCGTGATCGTGGCCCCGGCCCGCGCCAGCCGGTCCACCGCCTGCTCGAACCCCGTGGCCGGCGCTTCGCGAATGTCGTCGAAGGCGACGGTCTCCAGCACCATCAGCCGCGCGCCCGCCAGCGTCGCACCACGCAGGTCCGCGGGCTTGCCGCCCTCCAGCGCCGCCAGCAGAAGTGCTGCATCCTCGACATTGCGGGTCAGGGGCCCCACCGTGTCGAATCGCGGGCAAAGCGGCACGACACCCGCCAACGGCAGCCGCCCCGCCCCGGTCTTCAGCCCGACCAGATCGTTCCAGACCGCCGGCACCCGGACCGAGCCGCCGGTATCCGACCCGATCCCCGCCGCCGCCAGCCCGAACGCGACCGAGGCCGCCGCCCCCGAGGACGACCCCCCCGGCGCGGCGCCTGCATCATGCACATTGGGCGGCGTCGCGGTCACCGGGTTCAGCCCCAGCCCCGAAAAGGCCAGCTCCGTCATATGCGTCTTGCCGAGGCACACCAGCCCCGCAGCACTCGCATTGGCCAGCACCTCGGCATCGCGGCCCGGCACGCGGCCCGCCAGCAGGGCCGATCCCGCCTCGGTCGCCACACCCGCCGTATCGAACAGGTCCTTCCACGAGATCGGCACCCCGTCCAGCGGCCCCAGCCGATGCCCGGTCCGCGCCCGGTCCCGCGCCGCCAGCGCCTCGGCCCGCGCGCGGTCTTCGGTCAGGCGGGCATAGATACGCCCCGCCCCGGGATGCGCCGCGATGGCTTCCAGACAGGCGTCGGTCAGGTCCACCGGGTCGATCCGGCCCGCACCGATCCCGCGCCCCAGATCGCCCGCGCTCATCCCCCGCCAGTTGCCCGTCATCGCCCGCCTCCCTGATCCGATGGCGAAAGGTTAGCGGGCGCCGTGCTTATGGACAATCCCGCGCGCGTCGCCATATTGCGGGACATGGAACGCAACTCCGACATCCTGATCGTGGGCGGCGGGCTGAACGGCCCCGCGCTGGCCCTTGCACTGGCCCAGGGCGGGCTGACCGTCACCGTGATCGACGCCCTGCCCGAGGCCGCCCGTGCCGAGGACCGTTTCGACGGCCGCGCCTATGCGCTGGCGCTGGCCTCGACCCGGCTGCTGCGCGCAATCGGGATCTGGGACAAGCTGCACAACCGCAGCCAGCCGATCCTTGAAATCGTCGCCTCCGACGGGCGCGCGGGCGAGGGGCCGGCGCCCTTCTTCCTCGATTTCCACCATGGCGAGATCGAGGAAGGTCCGATGGGCTACATGCTCGAAGACCGCTACCTGCGCCGCGCCTTCCTTGACGCGATGGCCGCCGATCCGCGGATCACGACGATTTCCGGCGAGACGGTAATCGCCCAGGCCCCCGACGCGACCGGCGTCACCGTGACGCTGGCCTCGGGCCGCACGCTGCGCGGGCTTGTCCTGGTCGGCTGCGACGGGCGACGGTCGGGCACCGCGGAACGGGCGGGGATCCGGCGTACCGGCTGGGATTACGGCCAGACCGCGCTGGTCTGCGCCATCGCGCATGAATTGCCCCATAACGGCGCCGCGCATCAGTTCTTCATGCCGCCGGGGCCCTTGGCGATCCTGCCATTGCCCGGCAACCGCTGCTCGATTGTCTGGAGCGAGACCCATGCCAATGCCGCCGCGATCCAGGCGCTGGACGATGCGGGCTATCTGGCGGCGCTGCGCCCCCGCTTCGGCGATTTCCTCGGCCAGATCGCGCTGGAGGGCGACCGCTTCGCCTATCCGCTGAACCTGACGCTGGCCAATGCCTTTGTCGCGCCGCGCATCGCGCTCTTGGGCGATGCCGCGCATGGCGTGCATCCGATCGCGGGGCAGGGGCTGAACCTCGGCCTGCGCGATGTGGGCGCGCTGGCGCAGGTGCTGGTCGAGGCGAAACGGCGCGGCGAGGAGATCGGCGCCATCGACGTGCTGGAGCGCTATCAGACCTGGCGGCGCTTCGACACGGTGCTGATGGCGGTCGGAACCGATGCGGTCAACAAGCTGTTTTCCAACGACAACCCGATCCTGCGGCTGGGCCGCGATCTTGGCATGGGCGCGGTCAACGCACTGCCCGCCCTGCGCCGCCGCTTCATCCGCGAGGCCGCCGGGCTGACCGGCGACCTGCCCCGGCTGATGACCGGCCGCCCGCTTTAGGCGGCTTCGGGAAAGGGAAATCCGGCATTGCCCGAGGGGGACTGTTCCGGGTCCCGACGTCGGCACCCGGGCGCTGAGGGTCGCGCCCGAGCCTGGGAGGGCGCCTCGTGACGCCAGTTCGGCGCGCCACGCTCAAAAGCATCAATGTCGCCAGTGTGATACGCGACATCGCCAGAGCGCCCTCCCGGGGGGAGGGTCGGGCGCGGCCCGGGCTTACACCCGGGCCATACCTGTTCACCGCGCGCTTGCGCTCAGGCGCAGAAGACCCGGTGCGGGTGCAACTCGCCCGCCTTGTAGATCCCGACCGCGACCGCCTGCCCGTCATAGGACGCCCAGGCCTCGTCGCCATATTCCGCCTCGGAGGTCAGCACGATGCCGGGATTGCCGTTGCGCAGCCGCGCCGCCCCCTCGGCGGTGGTGCGCAATTCGGGCAACTCGGCCAGGCCGTCCTCCAGCGGGCGCAGATGCTCGTCCAGCGCGGGGGTCTTCGCCAGCGCCTCGATCTGTTCGATGCTGATTCCGTCCTCGGCCTCGAACGGCCCCGACCAGACCCGCCGCAACTCGGTCACATGGCCCTGGCAGCCCAGGATCTGCCCCAGATCGCGCGCGACGGACCGCACATAGCCGCCCTTGCCGCAGATCATTTCCAGCACGGCATGATCGGCATCGGGCCGCTCGACCATCTCCAGGCTCTCGACGTAGAGCGGCCGGGGCGCGATCTCGACCTCCTCGCCAGCCCGGGCCAGCGCATAGGCGCGCTCGCCGTCGATCTTCACCGCCGAGAATTGCGGCGGCACCTGCGCGATATCGCCGACGAATCCGGTCAGCGCCTTGCGGATCTCGTCATCCGTGGGCCGCAGGTCCGAGGTCGCGATCACCTCGCCCTCGGCATCGTCGGTATTGGTCGCGATCCCGAACCGCACGGTGAAGCGATAGGCCTTCAGCGCATCGGTGATATAGGGCACGGTCTTGGTCGCCTCGCCCAGCGCCACGGCCAGAACGCCGGTCGCGGCAGGGTCCAGCGTGCCCGCATGGCCCGCCTTCCTGGCGCCAAACGCCCAGCGCACCTTGTTCACCACCGCGTTCGATGTGATCCCGGCGGGCTTGTCCACCACCAGCCAGCCCGAAATGTCGCGTCCCTTGCGGCTGCGTCCCACGCCCGTCGCTCCCGAAATGTTGCCAGACCCGCCTGCTAGCGAAGCCCACGCGCGGCGTCAATGCGGTGCATCAGCGGGGCGCATCCACCACCGCACCGATGATCGGCCCCATCGGCAACCCGATATCCGCCCGCCCCAGTCCCGGCGCGTAAAGCCGCGAGATCTTGCCATCCAGATACAGCGCCTCTGGCGTGTCCAGCACGTCGCGAAACAGCCGCCCGAATTCATGGAACGTCACCGGCCGGTCCGAGATCGCGAAAACCGCCCGCCCCTCCCGCGTGACGCCGACCCCGTTCCTCACGAAGCGCGAGTCGCTGTCGACCAGGAAGCGCGGATGCAGCTTGCCCCCGATCACCAGCATCGGCCCCGATTGCGTGGCAAAGCGGCAGTCGGGCGGATCATCCAGATAGGCGCGCGTCTCGATCACCTGCGCCCGGTCCGCACCCAGGCAAAGGATGCCATTGGGCAGCATCCCGAAATTCCCCGGCCCCGCGCTGGCCACCGCGGGCGCCTGTACCTTGCCCGCCTCGATGTAAAGCCCCACGGGCCGCCGGTCGGGGTGATACATACCCCCGTTCATCGCGAATCCCAGCGTCCTGCCCTCGGCCGCCAGCATCCGCTCGACCCGCACGAAACTGCCCAGCACCGCGCCATCCGGCCCCAGCCGGAACACCCGCAACTCGGTCTCGGCCGGATCGACGGCGCAGACGACATAGCCGCGGCCTTCATGGGCGATGCGCTCACAGAAGGCCTGCGCCACGCCCGGCAGCATCAGCGCCACAAGGATCGCGGCCGCGCTAAGCCTCATCGGGATCGGGGGTGGCGGTATCGCGGCGCACATCCTCCCGCGCCAGCAACCGCCGCGTTTCGTCCATCCGGTCAAAGGTCTCGTCCGGCGCGAACCGGATCTCGGGGGCGAATTTCAGTTCCAGCTTGCGCGACACCAAGCGCCGCAACTCGCCCCGGTTGCGCCGCAGCGCCGCCAGCGCGGCCTCGGCCCCGCGTCCGCCCAAGGGCAGCACGAAGGCGGTGGCGACCTTCAGATCGGGCGAGGTGCGCACCTCGCCCACCGTGATCGACATGGCGTTCAGTTCGGGATCATGCACGTCGCCGCGCGCCAGAACCTCGGACAGCGTGCGGCGGATCAGTTCGCCGACGCGAAGCTGCCGTTGCGAAGGGGCGGAGGAACGTGCCATGCGCCCGATCTAGGCGATGCGGGGCGCTTTGCCAAGCGGGCGCGAAGCGGCTAAACCGGCGCAAAGGCGCATGGAGGGCGAAATGGCGGACCTGCCGGGCATCGTGATCATGGGCGCATCGGGCCGGATGGGCCAGATGCTGATCCACACCGTTCTGCAAAGCGAGAAGGCGCGTCTGGTCGGCTGCGTCGAGCGCTCCGGCCATCCCTGGATCGGCCGCGACATCGGCGAGGCGATGGGCGGCCCGCATCTGGGCCTTGCAGTGACCGACGACGCCATAGGCACGATCGCCCGGGCCCGGGCCGTGATCGACTTCACCACGCCCGAGGCGACGGTCGCCACCGCCACGCTGACCGCCCAGGCGCGCGCCGTGCATGTGATCGGCACCACCGGATTCGGCCCCGAGCATCTGCACAAGATCAAGGCCGCCGCCCGCCATGCCGTGATCGTGCGCGCCGGCAACATGAGCCTCGGCGTGAACCTGCTGGTGCAACTGACCCGCAAGGTCGCCGCCGCGCTGGATGCCGATTTCGACATCGAGGTGGTCGAGGCGCATCACCGCCACAAGGTCGACGCCCCCTCGGGCACCGCACTCATGCTGGGGCAGGCCGCGGCCGAGGGGCGCGGCGTCGCGCTGTCCGAAGTCTCCGAACGCGGCCGCGACGGCATCACCGGCGAACGCGGTCGCGGCGCCATCGGCTTTTCCGCGATCCGGGGGGGCGACATCGTGGGCGAACATGACGTGATCTTCGCCGGGATGGGCGAACGGATCGTGCTGCGCCATGTCGCGACGGATCGCGCGATCTTCGCCCGCGGCGCGCTGCGCGCCGCGCTGTGGGGGCAGGACCGCAAGCCCGGCGAATACGACATGCTGGACGTGCTGGGGCTTTAGACGGCACGTCCCGGGGGCCGGCCCACCGTTGACAGCGGCGCGCAAAAGGGTCTTTCTGAACGCATGTTCATTTCCAGAAGGCGGAACCCGGGGAGGGGGGAATGCTCGGCAGGAACAGCGACAGGCCCGGCCTGGCCGAACGGGGCCGTGCAGGGGGGCGGACATGCTGATCCGCGCAATCGACGGGCTGAACGAACTCGTGGGCCGCACGGTCGCGGTGCTCGCGCTCGGGCTCGCCGCCGTCATCATCTACGACGTCTTCATGCGCTACGCGCTGAACAGCCCGACGCGCTGGGCCTTCGACGTCTCCAGGCAGATGTTCGGCTTCTACTTCATCCTGCTGGGCGGCTATGCGCTGCGCCATCAGAGCCATGTGCGCGTGGACCTCCTGACCGAACACATGCGCCCCGGCACACGGCGCTGAATCGATATCGCGGGCTACCTGATCTTCTTCTTCCCCTTCGCCTGGATCTTCTTCCGGCGCAGCTGGGATTTCGCTGCCCGGTCCTGGGCGCAGGGCGAAACCACCTATGGCGCGGTGCAACTGCCGGTATACCCGCTCAAGGCGGCGATGTGCGTGGCGGCGGGCCTGCTGCTGCAAGGCATCTGCGAAGTGCTGAAACTGCTGTTCAACCGCACGGAATCGCCCCATGGGACCTGAGCTGATCGCCCTCTTGATGTTCGGCCTGCTGCTGCTGGGCCTGTTCATGGGGCACCCGCTGGCCTTCGTGCTGGGCGGTGCGGCGGTGATCGGGGCCTTTGCCGCGGGCAAGCCGATGGTGCTGGGGATCGTGGTCAACCGCGTCTTCGGCGACGTGCTGGACAATTACACGCTGATCGCCATTCCGCTGTTCATCCTGATGGCGCGGTTCCTGTCGGATTCAGGCGTCACCGACAAGATGTTCGCGACATTGCGCCTGTTGCTGGCCGGGCTACTGGGCCGGGCGCGATGCTGCCTTCTCGCCGCTGGCCACCACCGCCAGCCTGTTCAACGCGGTGGACTATGTGAACTGGATCCTCGAATGGGGCGGGGCCGCGCTTTATGACGAGATCTACGGCAATTACGGCATGGTCTACCTGCCCTATGGCGTCACCAATAACGAATCGGGATTCCGCACCAATTCGCCGATTCGCACGCTCGAAGACCTTCAGGGCAAGTGGCTGCGGCTCTCGGGCCTGGAACAGGGCAGGATCCTCGAACGCCTCGGCGGCAGCCAGGTGTCCATGGCGGGCGGCGAGATCTATCAGGCCCTCGAACGCGGCGTGATCGACGGCGCGGAATTCTCCACCCCGAACGTGGACTGGTCGGGCGGCTTCCAGCAGGTGACGAAATACTGGGCCACGCCCGGCTGGCACCAGTCGGCTTCGGTCTTCGGGGTGATGATCAACAAGTCCGCATGGGACGCCCTCGCCCCCGAGACGCAGGAAAAGCTGCGCGTGGCGGCCAATGCGACGCTGTTGTGGTCGCTCGCCTTCACCGAACGCCGCGCGACCGAGGCCTATGCCCAGTTCGACGAGGCGGTGGAGATCACCCGCTATGACGACGAGACGCTGGCCCGCGTGCAGGAAATCGCCAACGAGGTGATCGTGGAAACCGCCTGCGCCAACCCGAACTCGGCCAAGGTCTATCTCAGCCAGCTCGAATACCTGGCCGATTACGCCCAATGGCGCGACGCCTCGGCGCCCTTCAACCTCGGCCGCACGCCGAACGGCCCGGATATCGAGGCGATTCGCGCCTGCGCCAACTGACCGAACCCACTCGCGAAACGGGGGTCCGCAGCGATGCGGACCCCTTTTTCGTGCAGTCGCGCCCCGATCGCGCGGCGCACCTGCCCTTGGGTCAACAAATTCATGGGCCGCCACGCCCCCAAGCGGTTAACGTCTTCGTGAACGCCCGACAGGTCAGGCCCATGGACGCGTCCTGGATACTCGGCCGCCCCTATACCGCGCTGGTGCCCCCCGCCTGCGCCGACACCCCGCCCGCCATGGCGCTAGCCAAGTTCGTCTCGGGGCTGGAACGGATGCGCGCCGACAGTTCCGATCCGCTGGTCTCCTGGCGTCAGGGCCTGTCGCTTGCCTTTGCCGATCTCGGCCCGCTGGGCGAGGCGGTGGCCCGCGCCACCACCCTTGGCGCCGCGCTGCGCCGCCCGCCCCGCATGGCTGCGCCCGAAAACGCCATCGCCTTCCCCGTCCGGATGCTCGACCGCCGCACCCCCGCCCCCGAGGGCACCAGCTTTGCCGAGCCGCTTGCCGAATGTCGCCGCGCCTGCGGCCATGCCATGCTGACCCGCACCGCGCTGCCGCTCGCCACCCGACAGGTTCGCGCCCGTCTCGGTCAGCATCAGGTCCAGCCCCGCCCCCCCCTGCGCCCGCACCCAATCGGCCAGGTCGGCCTGTTCCAGCACCTGCCAGAGCCGCGTACCCGACGCCGCCGGATCGCCCAGCCGCGGGTTGTCGCCCAGGCTCACCGCCAGCAGCGCCCCGCCAGCCAGTCCAGCGCACTCGCCACCTGGATCGCCGTCGTCACCGGGCGATCCTGAAACACCTGCGCATGAACGATCCGCGCATCGGGCAGCGCACGCCGGATCACCTCGGCCACCGCCGTTCCATGGCCCAGCCGGTCAGGCCGCGCCGCGACCCAGGTGCCATCCGGCAGGAACAGCCGCACCGAGGCCAGCGACATCGAATGCCCGTCCGGCAGGTCGATCTGGCCCTTCTTCTCCAGCGTCTCGGCATCATAGACCCCGATATTGTCCAGCGTGCCGCCGATGAAGATCGTTCTGCCATCGCTTGAGACGTTCACCGAGTAATAGCTGTGCGGCAGGTTCACCCTTGATCGGCGCGCGCGTCTCCAGATCCGGCGTCAGCAGCCCGGTGCGATTGGCCTCCGGGTCTTCGGAATCGCCATCCTCGCGGAAGGTGCAGAAGGACGTGGTCACCATCCCCGCCACCTTGAATTGCGACCAGGCGTCCAGAACGTCGGGCTGGACATATTCGCCCTTGTCCCAGCCATGGATCGGCAATTCATCCACCTTCTGCCCGGTTGCGCCGTCGAAGACATGCATCTCGCGGCCCATCCCGTGGATCCGGCTGCCATCCCTGGAATAGGCGATCACCGTCACGTGTCGCGGCGCCTCGGCCCGGGCCTGCAGCGCGCCGATTGCCGCGTCATACAGCAACAGCCGCGTGGGCCGCACCTCGAAATGGTCCTTGAAAAGCCCCACCGGGCTTTCATAGACCGCCAGCGTCGTGCCATCGGGCGACAGGTCCATCCCGAACAGCGCCTTCACCCGCTCCTGCTCGGTGCCCAGGATCAGGCGCTGCCCTCTGCGGGCGCGGCGGCTTCGGCCTCAAGGGCCTCGTCCATCGCCTTGGCCCGGGCATTGGCGGGGGTCAGGTGTTTCATTGGGCTCTCCTCGGCTGAGGATGGCGACGGAAGAAATCGGGATTGGCCTGCATGATGCGGGTATAGGCGGCGATCCCGAAATCGACCCAGCCCCGTATCAGGTCGCAATAGTGATAGACCGGCGCGAACGGATCGCCCTGCCGCGCGTAGGATTCGTGGTGGCACCCGCCTGCGCAGATCGACCGGATCCGGCAGGTCCGGCAGCCATGGCCGCTGCGATCCTGCGCCCCCTCGATGACGCCTGCCAGCCGCGGCACGTCGATGCCGGTCTCGACATTGCCATAGGTCGGCTGGTCCGACCCGACGAAGCGGTGGCACAGATGCAGGTCGCCCGCCTTGTCGACCGCCAGCATCCCCAGCCCGGCCCCGCAGGGCACCGCCTTTTTCGTGCCCTGCGCGATGTCCGTCAGCAGCTGGTGCATGTTCGAGAAGCCGATATTCTCGCCCCGTATCGCGGCCTCGACATAGCGCCGCCCGAGCGTCTTCATGTCCTCGAACACCTGCCCCAGCGCAGCACCTTCCAGGTTGAAGACCGACACCGGACCGGACGTCGCCGGGCCGAATCCCACCTCGGCAAAGCCCAGATCGCCGCGCAGATGGTCATGGATCGCCAGCACATCCGTCACCCCGCGCGTCAGCGTCACCCGCGCGCCCACGCGACGCGAGCGATAGCGCCCCAGCAGCATCCGCACATTCCGCGCCACCGCGTCTCAGGTGCCCCGCCCGCCCACGTTCCGCCGGTTCACGTCATGCAGCGCCTTGGGGCCGTCCATCGACTCGGTCAGCCCGAAGCGATGCGCATCCGGCCAGTCCACCAGCGCCCCGGACAAGAGCGTGCCATTCGTGGTCAGTGAGAAATCGACCGTCTTGCCCAGTTCCGCCACCCGCGCCTCGGCATCCGCCACGCCCGCCCGCGCGAACAGGTCGAACACATCGCGCGCCACCGCGTCCATTTCATACAGCCCGGTCGAGGGCACATGCATCAGCATCGCGCGCCCGTCCACCTCGACCCGGTGGGCATTCTCGGGGATGAAGGCCAGCATTCCCATCGCGCTCACCGGATCGGCGGATCGACGAAACGCTGGATCGTGGCGTAAAGCTGCGCGCGCCCCTCCAGCACCTCGCCCGCCTGTTCACGCCGGGCCACCACCCACAGATTGCCCGCATTGTTCGTCATCATCGGCCGTTCCGGGTTCGGCCCCGCATCGCCCGGCGTGAACCGGCCCGTGCCGTCGATCACGCCCGCAAAGCGCGCATCCTCCATCGCCGCGGCCACCGCGTCGAAATTCTCGGTGCTCCAGTCGGCGGGGAAATGGCCCGCGAGGATGTCGTCCTCGGTGCCCGGCTCGCCATCGGGACCGTTCAGGTAGCCCAGAACCTCGAACTGCGCGGGCCTTGGCAATCGGCCCGTCATTGCCGCCCACGCGCGAGATCGTGACCTCGGGCATCACCGCGATCCGGTCCAGCCGGTCATACAGAACCAGCGGCGCGGCCAGATCCCCCAGCCCAAGCGCGACAGGCCCCACCGCCGCCGTCTCCCCGGCGGTCACGCGCAGCACGACCTGCGCCGCGCCCCCGCCACGCTGTCGATCTCGGACTGGGCCGGGGCGGACCGCACCGCGCCGCGCGGCGTGCGCGTGGTGCCCATCGCGCAAGGCTGGCTCTGGATCGCGCAGGGCTGGCCGGGCCGGGCCTGGGTGCAGTTCGTCACCGATGCACAGGGCGACGCCCCGCCCGGCGAGCGCTTCGCCGCCGCTGCCGCCGAAACCGCATCGCTGCCCGCCCTGCAGCCCGAGGGGCCGCTGGTGATCCGCGACTGCACCCCCGCGCTGTCCCCCTTTACCGGCGATCTGGCCGTGCTGACCATCAGCGATTCGGCGGCGGCGGGCGATCCCCTCTCCGGGCATGGTCAGTTCTGGGCGGTTTCGGGCGCGCTGTCGGCAACCGCCGTGCGCCGCAGCCTCGCCGCCCGCCCCGCCCCGGCCCGGAAACCGAGGCGCTGGCCCGCCGCTTCCTCGCGGACCGGCTGACCGAGACCTTCCTGCACCGGGTCCCGTGTCGGCCGCGAATTCGCCCGCCAGGTCGCCGACCATGCCGATGCACCCTTCCGGGTCCGCCGCCACGACTTTCCCGACGATCTGCCCCTGCACCCGCAAGGCAACGGCTTCCGCATCGACCGCGCCGTCCTACTGAGCCCGCGACAGCCGCGCCACCGCCCAGCGCGCGGCCTCGGCCACCGTCGGGTCCGGGTCGCAAACCAGTCTCTGCACCGGCCCGATCAGCGCCCTGTCACCCGAATTGCCGATGGCATAGCAGACATTGCGCACGAAGCGATCCCGCCCGATCCGCTTGATCGGCGATCCCGCGAACAGCGCCCGGAACCCCGCATCGTCCAGCCCCGCCAGATCGGCCAGCCTCGGCGCGACCAGATCGGGGCGGGCTGCATATTTCACCTCGCGCGCGGCCGCGGCGAACTTGTTCCAGGGACAGACCGCCAGGCAATCGTCGCAGCCATAGATCCGGTTGCCCATCAGAGGCCGCAGGCCCTCGTCCACCGGCCCCTTATGCTCGATCGTCAGATAGGAAATGCAGCGCCGCGCATCCAGCTGGAAGGGCGCGGGAAAGGCGCCTGTAGGGCAGGCCTCCAGACAGGCGGTGCAACTGCCGCAATGCTCTTGCCCCGCCGCATCGGGCGGCAGGTCCAACGTGGTGAAGATCGCGCCCAGGAAGAACCAGTTGCCCAGACCCTGCCCCAGCAGGTTGGTATGCTTGCCCTGCCAGCCCAGCCCCGCAGCCTGCGCCAGCGGCTTTTCCATCACCGGCGCGGTATCGACAAAGACCTTGATCTCCGCCCCCGGCGCCGAGCCGATCAACCAGCGGCCCAGCCGCTTCAGCCGCGCCTTCAGCACGTCATGGTAATCGCGGTTCTGCGCATAGACCGAGATCGCGCCGCACTCGAGCCGGTCCAGCACCGCCAGCGGATCATGCGCCGGGCTGTAGGGTTCGGCCAGCATCACCACCGACCGCGCAGCAGGCCACAGCGCCGCCGGATCGCCGCGCCAGCCCATCCGCTCGGCCATCCATGCCATCTGGCCGTGCCAGCCCCGCTCGACGAACGCGGCCAGCCGCGCGGCGGCCTGCGGAATCGCATCGGGGCGGCACACCCCCATCGCGGCAAAGCCCTCGGCCCGGGCCTGCGCTGCCAGCCGATCCTTGAGCGCCCCGCTCAAAAGTCGAGATTGGCGTAGTGGCGCGGCGGCGGAAAGCCCGGCACCTGGTCCGCCAGGATGCTGCGGAAGGCCGGGCGCGACTTGATCTTGGCATACCAGTCCTTGACCGCCGTATTCCGGTTCCAGTCCACATCCGAGATGTAGTCGAGGCTGGACAGGTGCGCGGCGGCTGCGAAATCGGCCAGCGTCATCACATCCCCCGCCAGCCAGCGCCGCTGATCCAGCAGCCAGCCCAGATAGTCGATATGGAACTTGATCGCCTGGGCACCCGCCTTGACCGCCCGGCTTTCGGGATAGCCCTGGCCCATCACCTTCTTGTTGACCCGCTCGTAAAGCAGTTTCGAGGTCACCTCGTCATGGAACTTGTCGTCGAACCAGAAGCACAGCCGCCGCGCCTCGTAGCGTTCGGCGGGGGTGCCGGGCAGCAGCCGGGGTTCGGGATGGACCTCGTCGAGATATTCGCAGATCGCCTGGCTCTCGGCCATCGCGCGCCCGTCCATGCGCAGCACCGGCACCTTGCCCGCCGGGTTGCGCCGCATGAAATCGGCGTCGCGCTCCCAATAGCGTTCCTCGATCAGCTCCACCTCGATCCGCTTCTCGGCCAGCACCAGGCGGACCTTGCGGCAAAAGGGCGACAGGGGAACGTGATAGAGACGGTTCATGGGCTCGACCGGAAGTTGACCTGACGCCCCTCTTGCCCGGTCAGGCCCGGATTTTCAACTCTCGAAGCAGGCCGACCGCCCATCGGCGCGGATCGTCGCCGCCCCGTCCGAAATCCGCGCGGCCCGGCGTTGCAACTGCGGCGTCAGCCGGGCGGCGTTGCGCGTCTTCGGCGCGGGCAGCATCACGGCCAGCGCCGCAGCCTGCGCCGCGCTCAGCCGGTCGGGGGGCACGCCGAAATAATGCCGCGCCGCCGCATCGACGCCAAAGACACCCTCGCCGAACTCGGCCACGTTCAGATAGACCTCCAGGATGCGCCGCTTGGACCAGGTCAGTTCCACCAGCGGGGTCAGCACCGCCTCCAGCGCCTTGCGCGGCCAGCTTCGGCTTTGCCACAGATAGACATTCTTGACCGTCTGCTGGCTGATCGTGGAGGCGCCATAGCGCCCGCCAGCCTCCAGCGCGCCACGGATCGCGCGCATGTCAAAGCCCCAGTGCAGGCAGAAATTCGCATCCTCCGCCGCCACGACCGCGCGCCGCATCGCGGGCGAGACATCCTCGATCGCCACCCAGCGATGCTCGATGCCGCCCAGGCGGCGGGCCTCGGTCCACATCGTCCAGGTCACCGGCGGGTTCAGCACGGAGGGCGCGACGATGGCCAGCGCCACCGCGCCCCAGACCAGACGGCGCAGCGTGATCCGCGGACGCGGCAGCGTGGGCAGCCTGAACCGCCCCCCGCCGCCCTTGCGGGTCGCCTTCTTCCGCGTCGCTGTCTTTCGTCGTGCCATGGTCCGTCTGATACCCGAGCGTGAAACGCTTGACCATCGCCCGAAATGAAACGGCCCCGCGGATGGTGCCGCGGGGGCCGCATTTCGGGCCGGATCAGACCCTATTCCGCCGGAACCGCGCGTTCCTCGATGCCCGGCGGATGGGTCAGGTGAGGCAGCATCTCGCGCGGGCAGACCTGCAGGAAATTGCCCCTTTCCAGATCCCAGTTGTCGAGGATCTCGCCCGCCTTGCGGCTGCCGGTCTCCTCGGCATGGCGCGCAATCAGGCCCTTCAGCTCGGCCTCCCAGTGCTGGACGCTGACCCGACAGGTGACCAGCGTCTCCATGTTCATCAGGTCGCGCGTCTGGCCTTCGGGGTCGTAGAGATAGGCCATCCCACAGGTCATCCCCGCGCCGAAATTGGCTCCGATCCGTCCCAGGATCACCGCAATCCCGCCGGTCATGTATTCGCAGCCGTTCGAGCCGCAGCCCTCGACAACCACCCCGGCGCTCCGAACGCGCCCAGCGACTGCCCCGCGCTGCCGGCCCGCTTCACCGTCAGGTGGTCGGGCTGCAGCTTGTTGCGCATCCCGAATTTCTGGACGATGTGGCTCGATCCCCGCGTGCCGATGGACCGATGCGTGTTGCGCACCGCATAGGACACCTGCATCTTCTCGCCATCCTCGAAGAAGCGATGCGCATCGCGCAGGATCTCGGCGTCCAGCGTGTCGGACACCGGGTTTCGCGGCCGCGACCGGTCCAGCCGCGGCCGGTCGTTGGCATCGACCTGTATCAGCAGCGGATTCAGGTCCAGATCGTCCAGATGTGCCGAGCCGTGGCTGATCTGGGTCAGCAGATCCGCCCGCCCGATCACCTCGTCCAGCGACCGCGCCCCGGCCTGAGCCCGCCATCGGTGCGCAGCGTCACCTGCTCGCGCAGGTTGTTCATGGCCAGGACCTGATGCGCCTCGGTCAGGCCTATTTCCCAGGGCAGGCCGGCATATTTGATCGACGTGGCCGGGCTTGCCCCGGTGCCGCCGTTGTGGCCCGAGATCAGGATCACGTCGGCCTTGGCCTTGGCCACGCCCGCCGCGATGGTGCCCACGCCGCTGGAGGCCACCAGCTTGACGCAGACCTTGGCGCGCGGGTTGATCTGCTTCAGGTCATAGATCAGCTGCGCCGGATCCTCGCCGCCCTCGCCGCTGTCGGACTTGGCCCCGATCCGGTTCATCGCCACGTTCAGCGTCTTGTGCGCCTCGGGGCTCAGCGCGCCCAGGCTCATCCCCGGCGTCACGAACCGCTTGCGGATCGAGGTGATCGATTCCACCTCCTCGATCGGCACCGGCTTGCCCAGCGGCCTGATGTCCAGAAGGTCGCGCAGATGGATCGGCGGATGCGCCCGCATCGCGGCCGAGAACTGCTTCCAGATCTCGAAGGACGCGCTGTCGCACGCCTTCTGCAACAGCGCCATGGTCCTGGCCTCCCAGGCATGGGTCTCGCCCGAGCGCTGCGCCTTGTAGAAGCCGCCCACCGGCAGCACGTCGCGCCCCCCGCGCCAGCCCTGGCGGTGCACCTCCTCCAGCTTCTTCTGGATGCCCGACACCCCGATCCCCGAGATCCGGCTGTGCATGCCGGGGAAATATTCCGCGCACATCGCGCGACTCAGCCCCACCGCCTCGAAATTCAGCCCGCCGCGATAGGACGAGATCACCGAGATGCCCATCTTCGACATGATCTTGAGCAGCCCGAGGTCGATCGCCTTGCGATAGCGCGCAACTGCTTCGGTCAGCGAACACTCCAGCAGGCCGCGCCGGATCCTCGCGCAGCGCGTCCTGCCCCGCGCCCGCCGGGAAGGTGCAGTCGATCTCGGTCATCGGCGAGGTGAACTGCGCCGCGATCGCCTCGAACTGCGCATTGCCCAGGAAGGGGCTTTCCAGGACGATGATCCGCGTCTGGCTGCCATCCTCGTCCAGCACGTTCTTGAGGTTGCCGAACCGCGTCTTCAGGCTCATCACCCGGTATTCGCGCAGGCTGTCGATCGGCGGAGTCGTCACCTGGCGAAGTTCTGCCGGAAGAAATGGCTGAGCGGGCGGTATTTCTCGGACAGCACCGCGCTGGGCGTGTCGTCGCCCATGGACGCCACCGCCTCCTTTGCCTCCTCGGCCATCGGCGCGAGGATCGTCTCGACCTCCTCGATGGTGAAGCCCGCCGCGATCTGCCGCTTGCGCAGCTCGCCGCCCTCGTACAGCGTCACCTCGTCCGGGCCCGACAGGGTGTCGTCCAGCTCGTGCACCTTTTCCAGCCACTCGCCAAAGGGCTGGCTGGCCGACAACAGGTCCTTCAACTCGCTGTCATGGTAAAGCCGGCCCTCGCGCATATCGACCGCGATCATCCGCCCAGGACCCAGCGCGCCCTTCTCGCGCACGGCGTGCTCGTCGGTCGGCACCATCCCGGTTTCCGACCCCGCGATCAGCAGCCCGCCGCCGGTCACCACATGGCGCATCGGCCGCAACCCGTTGCGACCCAGCCCGCCGCAGACCCAGCGCCCGTCGGTCATCGCCAGCGCCGCGGGGCCGTCCCAGGGCTCCATCACCGAGTTCATATGGGCATACATGTCGCGCCAGGGCTTGGGCAGCTCGATGGCTGCCTGCGACCAGGCCTCGGGCACCAGCATCGTCTTGGCCATCGGCGCATTGCGCCCCGCACGCACCAGCACCTCGAACACGGAATCGAGCGCCGCGGAATCCGACGAGCCCTGCGCCACGATCGGCTTGATATCCTCGGCCAGATCGCCAAAGGCGGAACTGGCCATCCTTATCTCGTGGCTTCTCAGCCAGTTCAGGTTGCCCTTCAGCGTGTTGATCCCGCCGTTATGGGCCAGCATGCGGAAGGGCTGCGCCAGCCACCATTGCGGGAAAGTGTTGGTCGAATAGCGCTGGTGATAGATCGCGAACGCGCTTTCAAAGCGCGGGTCCAGCAGGTCGGGATAGAACTCGGCCACCTGCTCGGCCAGCATCATCCCCTTGTAGATCACGCTGCGGCAGGACAGCGAGCACAGGTAAAGCCCCGGCACCTGCGCTGCGGCCGCCGCCTTCTCGATCCGGCGGCGAATGACGTAAAGCTCGCGCTCGAAGGTCTCTTCATCCACGCCCTTGGAATTCGAGATAAGGATCTGCTCGATCTCGGGCCGTGTCGCATTGGCCTTCTCGCCCAGCACCTCGGTATTCACCGGGACGTGGCGCCAGCCATAGATGTAATAGCCCATCCGCAGGACTTCGGTCTCGACGATGGTCCGACAGGCTTCCTGCGCGCCGAAATCGGTGCGCGGCAGGAAAACCTGCCCCACCGCGATCAGCCGGTCGGGATGCGGCTCATGGCCCGTGCGCCGGATCTGGTCACAGAAGAAAGGCACCGGGACCTGCACATGGATGCCCGCCCCGTCGCCTGTCTTGCCATCGGCATCGACCGCGCCGCGGTGCCAGACCGCTTTCAGCGCGTCGATCCCGTTCTCGACCACCTTGCGCGAAGGCTTGCCGTCCACCGCAACCACCAGACCCACCCCGCAGGAGGCGTGCTCGTCCTCGGGCCGGTAAAGCCCGTGCTCGGCGACAAAGGCACGCCGGGCTTCCTCGCGGGGCACCCAGTCGGCATCGAATTTCATCATGGTCGGACCCCTTCTCTGATGGGTCAGGGCCTATGCCCCATTCCTGTCTCGCTGATCGGGGGCGTCCGCAAAAGGTCCGATAAAAGTCCGATGAAAATCCGATGGATTTCCGATTTGACCGATCGCCCTGCAAACGCCCCCGTGTTCTGTCACTCCGCCGCGACCTGCGCGGGCTGGGAAAGGTAGGTCAGGATGCTGTCCGCCGCCTCGCGCCCGTCGCGGATCGCCCAGACGACAAGGCTTGCACCGCGCACGATATCGCCCACGGCGAAGGCGCCCGGCAGGCTGGTTTCATGGCTGCGGAAATCGGCCTTGATCGTGCCCCGGCGCGTCACTTCCAGCGCGGTTTCGCCCCAGAGCGTCGGCAGATCCTCCGGCTCGAAACCCAGCGCCTTGATGACCAGATCGGCGGGTTCGACATAATCCGCGCCCTCGATCACCTCGGGGCTCTGGCGGCCCGTGGCATCGGGTGCGCCCAGGCGCATCCGCTGCACCATGACGCCCTCGACCGGATCGCCGGCAAAGCCGTTGGGCGCGGTCAGCCAGACGAATTCGACGCCTTCTTCCTCGGCATTCTGCACCTCGCGCTGGCTGCCCGGCATGTTCGCCCGGTCGCGCCGATAAAGGCATTTCACCGATTGCGCGCCCTGCCGGATCGCCGTGCGCACACAATCCATTGCGGTATCGCCGCCGCCGATCACCACCACGCGCTTGCCGCTGGCGTTCAGCTCGCCCGACTCGTATTCGGGCACGCTGTCGCCGAACCCCACCCGGTTCGAGGCGGTCAGGTAGGCGATGGCCCGCACGATGCCCGCCGCGCCCACGCCCGGCGCCTGCATCGCGCGCGACTTGTAGACGCCCGTGGCGATCAGCACCGCGTCATGCTTGCCGCGGATCGCGTCAAAGCTGATATCCACGCCCATATTGCAGTTCAGGACGAACTCGACCCCGCCCTGTTCCAGTTGTTCGACGCGGCGCATGACCACGTCCTTTTCCAGCTTGAAACCCGGGATGCCATAGGTCAGCAGCCCGCCCGCGCGGTCATGGCGGTCATGGACCGTGACCTGCACACCGGCGCGGCGCAGCATATCCGCCGCCGCCAGCCCGCCGGGGCCCGCGCCGATGATGCCGACGCTTTCGGGCCGCTCCTCGCGGGGCGCGATGGGCTGCACCCAACCGTTATCCCAGGCGGTATCGGTGATGTATTTCTCGACCGCGCCGATGGTCACGGTGCCATGGCCCGACTGCTCGATCACGCAATTGCCTTCGCACAGGCGGTCCTGCGGGCAGAACCGGCCGCAGATCTCGGGGAAGGTATTGGTCGCCTGGCTCATCTCGTAGGCTTCCTGCAACCGCCCCTCGGCGGTCAGGCGCAGCCAGTCGGGGATGTTGTTGTGCAGCGGGCAATGGGTCTGGCAATAGGGCACGCCGCACTGGCTGCACGGCTGGCCTGCTCGGCGGCCTTCTCGGCGTAAATCTCGTTGAAATCATGCGCACGCGAGTCTGCATCCCCCTTGAGGGGCATTTCCCTGGCGGTGCTGACGAACTGAAGCATCGGACGCTTCGACATGGCTGGCTTCCTGCGGACGGACTCCGTTTCCGCCCGCCCGCGCCCCGCTTCGCAATGGCGCCGATTAACGGTCAGTAAATATGACCTTTGGGGGCGCTTTCCATTCCGAATCAAACCCGTATGCTGGCGCCGATTCCGCTGCGGGCCGGGTGACATGGAACTCTTCAACCTCCTCCTCCTTGCCGTGATCCAGGGGATCACCGAATTCCTCCCGATCTCGTCTTCGGGCCACCTGATCCTGCTGCCCTACCTGACCGGCCAGCCGGACCAGGGCCAGGTGATCGACGTGGCGGTGCATGTCGGCACGCTGGGGGCGGTGATCCTCTATTTCCACAAGGATGTGGCGCTGGCGCTGGGCGGACTGGGACGGGTCATCCGCGGCCGGATCGACACGCCCGGCGCCTTTCTCGCGCTCTGCCTGATCGTCGCGACCATCCCGGTCGTGATCGCGGGCCTCCTGATCAAGCTGGTGGGCGTCGAGGAGATGCTGCGCAGCATGGCTCTGATCGGCTGCACGATGCTGATCTTCGGCATCCTGCTGTGGTGGATCGACACCCGCGCGCCGCGCACCCGCAAGGCGCCGCAATGGACGCTGAAACACGCCCTCGTCATGGGGTTCTGGCAGGTCGTCGCGCTGCTGCCGGGCACCTCGCGTTCGGGCATCACGATCACCGGGGCGCGGGCGCTGGGCTATGACCGGCCCGACGCGGCGCGACTGGCGATGCTTATGTCGATCCCGACGATCGCAGCCTCTGGCGTGCTGCTGGGCGGAGAGGTGATCCTGAACGCCGATCTTGCCATCGCCCGCGACGGCGCCATCGTCGCCGCTTTCGCCTTCGTCTCGGCGCTGGCCGCGCTTGCGGTGATGATGCGGCTGGCCCGCTCGATCAGCTTCACGCCCTATGTGATCTACCGGGTGGTGCTGGGGATCATCCTGCTGGGCATCACCTACAGTTAGAGCCTCATCCCCTTGGCCGACTCGCGGATGCCAAAGAACTGCCCCGCGGGCCGGTAGCGCCACAGGTATTCGGGCAGCACCGACTCCATCGAAACCGGCGCGATGCCCAGCTCGGCAAAGCCCGGCATGCCCTCGGCCACCACATTGTCCAGCGCGAGGTTCGTCACCTGGTCGCGGGTCAGGATCGAGTTGGTGAACAGCCCCAGCGACAACTTTTGCAGCAGGTCGAACGCCGTTCCCACCGCGGCAGAGGCGAACAGCGGCAGGTTCAGCACGATCCGGTTCGGTCGGCCGATCACCTCCAGCATCTCCTCCATGAGATCGGCAAAGCGTCGCACCTCCGGCCCGCCCAGCTCGTAGATCCCCGGCGCCGCCTTGCCCGTGACCCCCAGCACCGCGGCCTGCGCCACATCGTCGACATAGACCGGCTGGAACAGGGTATTGCCGCCCGTCACCGGCAGCACCGGCGCGAACCGCGCCATCGAGGCGAAGCGGTTGAAGAACTGGTCCTCCGGCCCGAAGATTACCGAAGGCCGCAGGATCACCGCCTCGGGGAAATTCGCCAGAACCGCCTGTTCGCCCTGTCCCTTGGTCTGGGCATAGGCGCTCTTGCCGTCCGGATCCGCCCCGATCGCCGAGACATGCACCAACCGTCCGACCCCGGCCTTCGCGGCCTCCTCGGCGACATGGCGCGCGCCGTGATGCTGCACCAGACCGAAGGTGTTGCGGCCGATCTCGTTCAGTATGCCGACGCAGTTGACCGCCGCGTCCGCCCCCTGCAGGGCGTAGGCGACCGAGGCGGGCTCGCGGATGTTGCACAGCATCGGCTCGACCTGGCCCACCGCGCCATAGGTGCGTACGAACAGCGCCTCATTCGGACGCCGCACCGCCACGCGCACGCGCCAGCCCTCGGCCGCAAGGCGCCGCGTGATGTAGCGTCCGACAAAGCCCGAGCCTCCGAAAACGGTCACAAGCCCTGCCATGCCCAGCCTCCCTCGCGGTATATGTCCTGTCCCCGAATACAGGGCCGGACCCGACCTCGCAAGTCATGCTGAGGTTCGCCGCGAATCGCCGTTGACACCACCCGCGGCCCTCTGTAAGTCACCGCCTCACAACACCTGCCCAGGTGGCGGAATTGGTAGACGCGCTGGTTTCAGGTACCAGTGGCTTAACGGCCGTGGAGGTTCGAGTCCTTTCCTGGGCACCATGTTCTTTGGCTAAGTGTATGGAGTGCCTAGAAAATTTCCTCGAGCGGGTTTAACGCGTTCCCCTAATTATACACCCTTTGCGCGTCGCTTAACGCTTCGGTCCGAGCCGTGAAGGCTTCAACGCTTTCGCCGGCTTCACGGGTCAAACCCCCGCCGCCCAGCATCAGC